>ERZ842401.6674-NODE-6674-length-12231-cov-5.097323_pt1 | contig 12231 bp, 7 predicted proteins | sample MGYA00521270_ERZ842401 | MGnify/ENA primary metagenome ERZ842401 (study PRJEB31892, sample SAMEA3878208) | bioreactor metagenome | biome: Moose rumen | place: Sweden | collected 2011-10 | study: EMG produced TPA metagenomics assembly of the PRJEB12797 data set... | reverse complement strand
GATAGATGCTGCTGAGCAGGCCGAAGCAGTCGATGATTAACACATCGTAAGTGGTGGAGAAAGAGTTCTCTGCCTTTGTATAACGGACAACCTTACGACCCTCCAGCAGTTTTTCTATCTGTTGCAGATGATCCTCGCCAATGACGTGGGGCGCAATGATAAGCTTCCATTCAGGGTGCTCCTTGAAGTAGCGAATGAAGATGTCCTCGTCGGGAGGCCACGATGAGCCAGCGACAAACACCTTCGGTGCATCACCTATGAAGGTCTCGACAACGGGTAACTGCTTGGCCTGCTCCTTGATCTGAAGCACACGGTCGAAGCGAGTGTCACCCGTTATTGAGACATTGGTCAAGCCAATATGTGCCAGCAGTTCCTTGCTCGTCTCGTTCTGCACAAAGAAATGGGTGAAGCACTTCAGTACGCGGCCATACTGACGACCATACCACTTGAAGAACACTTGTCCCTCGCGGAAAATACTTGAAACGCTGTAGACGGGCACCCCACGATGCTTCAGAATATGCAGGTAGTTGTACCAGAACTCGTACTTGATGAAGAAAGCTATTTCCGGCCGAATGGTGCGCAGGAAACGGCGTGCGTTAGTCGCCGTGTCAATGGGCAGATAGCAGATAATATCGGCTCCCTGATAGTTCTTCCGCACCTCATAGCCTGATGGAGAGAAGAACGTCAACAGAATTTTATATTCCGGATGGTCCTTACGAATCTGTTCGATGATGGGACGCCCTTGCTCGAACTCACCCAGCGAGGCTGCATGCACCCACACATAGTGTGCGTTGGGGTCTACTTTCTGACGAAGCACACTGAACGCTTCGCGCTCACCCTGTCGCATCTTGCGCACCTTTTCATTGAAAAGGCTCACAACGATGACCCCCAGCTGGTACAGATACATGATGATGTTATACATACCTAACCCAATATTTCAATGGCTTTCTTTGTGCGACGGATAGTCTCTTCCTTGCCCAGGAAAGCAGAGATATCGAACATGCCAGGACCCTTGCCTTCGCCTACGAGTGCCAGTCGCCAGGCATTCATCACATTGCCCAGTTTCAGTCCCTTGCTCTCTATCCAATTATGAACGATCTGCTCTTGATTCTCCAGCGAGAAGTCGTCTATGCCTTCCAACACAGTGCATAGCTCGCTGAGCGTCTCGGCAGAGTCTTCCTTCCAGCGTTTCTTTGCCGTCTTCTCATCGTAGGTTGTAGGAGCTTCGAAGAAGAACGAACACAGCGGCCACAGTTCTTTCACGAAGTTCACACGGTCTTTCATCATGCCGACCACCTGTTCGATGCGTGCGAACGGTTCCTGCACACCGTGGGAACGGCAAATAGGCTCAAAGAGAACGGCAATTTCTTGGGCCGACTTCTTCAAGATATACTCGTGGTTGAACCAGATGCCTTTCTCGTAGGCAAACTTAGCACCAGCCTTCGAGCACTTCGAGATATCGAAAGCCTGCACCAGCTCGTCGAGTGTGAACATTTCCTGCTCGGTGCCGGGGTTCCAACCCAGCAGAGCCAGGAAGTTCACAACGGCCTCGGGGAAATAGCCCTGTTCGCGATAGCCTGTAGAGGTGACATTGCCTGCCTCGTCCTTCCAGTCGAGTGGGAACACGGGGAAGCCCAGACGGTCGCCATCGCGCTTGGAGAGTTTTCCTTTTCCATCCGGTTTCAAGAGAAGGGGCAGATGGGCAAAGCGAGGCATGGTGTCCTGCCAGCCAAAGGCTTTGTAGAGCAGGACATGCAGGGGAGCTGACGGCAACCACTCTTCACCACGGATGACGTGGGTGATTTCCATCAGGTGGTCGTCAACAATGTTGGCCAGATGATAGGTAGGCAGCTCGTCGGCACTTTTGTAGAGCACCTTGTCGTCCAAGATATCGCTCTTCACGCGCACCTCGCCACGAATCATATCGTCGACCAGCACCTCTTCACCGGCATCAATCTTGATGCGTACCACATACTGCTTGCCCTCGGCAATGAGACGCTCCATCTCGTCGGCAGGCATTGTCAGCGAGTTGCGCATCTGTAGGCGCGTCTTGTTGTCGTATTGGAAGTTCTGAATCTCGGCACGCTTGGCATCCAGTTCCTCGGGCGTATCGAAAGCAATATAGGCTTTGCCTGCATCAAGCAGCTGCTTTACATATTTTTTATAGATGTCACGGCGCTCACTCTGACGGTAGGGGCCATACTGTCCACCGAAGGAAACACCCTCGTCGAACTTGATGCCCAGCCAGTTGAAGGCCTCAATGATATAAGCCTCAGCCTGGGGTACAAAACGTGTAGTATCGGTATCTTCAATGCGGAAGACCAAATCGCCGCCATGCTGACGGGCAAACAGATAATTATACAGGGCGGTGCGCACGCCGCCAATATGCAAAGGTCCGGTCGGACTTGGTGCAAAACGCACTCTGACTTTTCTCTCTGTCATGACGTTAAATGAATTTTGGCTGCAAAGTTACACATTTTTTTGGCAATCTGCAAAATTATATATAAATTTGCCACTGATTTGATATTAATCACTTGATTCTGACCCAAAATGAAGCATATAGACCTCAAGGTAAACCTCACCTGGCGCGACATTGCCATGCGCATTTCGCTCATTCTGGTCACCGTGGCTGTCATCGTCTGGTTCATGCCACGCGACACCCAGCAATCCTTTAAGATAGAACTGGGCAAGCCGTGGCGCTATGCCGACCTGACGGCACCTTTCGACTTCCCCGTCTACAAGAGCGAGGCCACGCTGAAAGCCGAATGCGACAGCGTAATGCGCGGCTATGAGCCCTACTACATCATGAAGAATGAGACGGGCGACATCAAAGTGCGTGAGTTCATACAAGACTTCAATGCAAAAGTCGTAGGCGACTACGAGGACTATAAGACAATCATTGCTAACCGTCTGCACACCATCTATGCAAAAGGCATCTATGACACTCAGACGCCATTGGGCGACGACATAGACTCCATGCAGTCCATCAGGGTCATCAACGGCAAGACCGTCATCAGCATGCGATACACCGAAGCCCACACAGCCAAGCAGGCCTACGAACTGTTGGTGAACGACCCGGCTTTTCAGCATCATCGGGAGATTTTCTCCGAACTGGACATGAATGACTACCTGGTGCCCAACCTGATCTACGACAGCGAACGAAGCGAGATCAGCAAGCAAGAACTGACCAGCACAGTGCCCAAGGCCAGCGGCGTGGTACAGCGTGGCCAGAAAATCATCGACCGAGGCATGATTGTCGACGAGCAGAAATACCTGATGCTGGAATCGTTTCAACGCGAGAGTGAGCGCATTCAGGAAGACGAGTCACAACTGACGACTACGGTCATTGGCGAAATCATCTACGTGCTGTTGCTCATCACTGGCTTCACCGTCTTCCTCAGCATCTTCCGCTCCGAGTATTTCGAGAAGACACGTTCCATCGGCATGATCTATGCATTGCTGATGCTATTCTCGGTAGTTGCCTCGCTGATGGTCAGCCACAACATTTTGCATGTCTTCATCATTCCCTTCACGATGGTGCCCATCTTCATTCGCGTGTTCATGGATTCTCGAACGGCTTTCATGTCGCACACCGTCCTGATTCTGCTCTGTGCTTGTGTGCTACAGCAGCCAATGGCTTTCATCGCCGTGGAGATGACAGCCGGCCTGACGGCCATTCTCTCCCTGCGCGACCTCTCCAGCCGTTCGCAGTTGCTATGGACGGCCGGCATCGTCATGATGACCAGTTGTCTGATGAACCTGGCCATCAATCTCATCACTGTACCCAACCTGCAAAGCATCGACCCCAGCACCTACAACTATCTGATAGCCTGTGGCTTAGTGCTGTTCTGCACCTACCCTCTGCTCTACATTATGGAAAAGATGTTCGGCTATACCTCGAACATCACGCTGATTGAACTCTCCGACATGAACAAGGAACTGCTCCGCCGCATGAGCGAGGTGGCTCCCGGCACGTTCCAACACAGCATTCAGGTGGGCAACCTGGCCGCTGAGATAGCACGCAAGATTGGAGCCAAGCCACAACTGGTCAGAACGGGTGCTCTCTACCACGACATCGGCAAGATTCAGAACCCCATTTATTTCACTGAGAACCAAGCTGGTGGCATCAATCCGCATGAACAGCTCACAGACATTGAGAGTGCACAGATGATTATCAGTCACGTCACCGAAGGTCTGAAACTGGCCGACAAGCACAACCTGCCCGAGGTCATCAAGAACTTCATCTCCACCCACCACGGACTGGGTAAGGCCAAGTTTTTTTATGTGAACTACAAGAACGAGCATCCTGACGAGGATATCGACGAACTGCTCTTCACCTATCCTGGCCCCAACCCCTTCACCAAGGAGCAGGCCATTCTGATGATGGCCGATGCCGTAGAGGCCGCCTCGCGCTCGCTGCCTGACTACACCGAGCAGAGCATCCGCACGCTGGTAAACCGCATCATCGACTCAATGGTCGACGACGGTTTCTTCCGCGACTGCCCCATCACCTATCGTGATATTCAGTATGCCAAGACGGTGCTTATAGAAAAACTGAAGACCATCTATCATACTCGCATCAGCTATCCGGAACTGAAGAGTTAAAAGAGAAGAGTGAAGAGAGAACAGTTTGAATAACAAACAAATTGTAATATAAATATGAAAAAGCTACTGACACTACTGATTGCCCTGATGGGCATATTGACCGACAGCCACGCCCAGAACATCGTTGCCGACGAGGGAGCTTGGTGCTGGTTTGCCGACCCGCGAGCCACCCACTATGAGAATGCCGACAGCACCATCAACGCCACCTACATTGGCTATATTGATGTGCACGGCAACGTAAAGGCCACACAATACGACTGGCTGAAGCATCGTAAGACCGACGTACTGGTGCGCAGCTACTTCCAGCCCGACGACCACAACAACCCCACGTTCATCGTACTGCCCGACGAGCGCGTCATGATATTCTACACCCGTCACACCGACGAACCCTGCATTTGGTATCGCGTGTCGACGAAGCCTGGCGACATCACAGCCTTGGGCGAGGAGAAACGACTGGCCACTTCGGCCAACACCACCTATCCGTCGCCCTTCATCCTGAGCGACGACCCTCAGCACATCTACCTCTGCTGGCGCGGCATCAACTGGCACCCCACCATTGCCCGACTGACCATTCCCGATGCCAACGGCGACTGCCAGTTCGACTTCGGACCTAAGCAGATTGTGCAGTCAACAGGTGCGCGTCCCTATGCCAAGTACCAGTCGAACGGCAAGGACAAAATCTACGTGAGCTATACCACCGGCCACCCTGACAATGAAATGCCTAACTGGCTCTACTTCAACGTCATCGACATCAACAACGGCAACGGCCCCATCCTGCGCGACCTGAACGGCAAACAACTCTCTGTTATTAATAATGGTGTGTTCAATGTGAACAAGACCGACAGCTATGCCAACAGCTATCCTGCCACGGTGATTGACAAAACGGCCAACATCCGCAACTGGGTGTGGCAGATCACGCTCGACAAAGACGAACACCCTGTGGTGGCCTATCCGCACATTGACAATGCGAAGACCAGCCATGTGTACTGGTATGCCCGATGGAACGGCACAAAATGGGTGAACACCTGGGTGCAATACGGTGGCCATGCCTTCCACCAGAACTGGAACTCTACCGAACTCTGCTACAGCGGCGGACAGGCCATCGACCCCGAAAACATCAACGACATGTACCTCTCGATTCCCACCAAGAACGGTGCCTACGACAAGGATGGTGTCTATGAAATCTGGAAATACACGATTGATGACGAAGGCAAGGTAGCCGGTTCGGAGCAGATTACGAAGAACTCTGCCAAGAACAACATCCGCCCGTTCATCATCCCTGGGTCGAAGAACTCACCCATGCGACTGGTATGGATGAACGGCGACTATTATTACTGGATTGTGAAGCAAGGCTTCCCCTTGGGCTATCCCACCGCCATACACTGCGACTACAACTGGCAGGAAGAGCTGACTCCAGAGGACGAGGAGGGGGAACGCCCCAACTGCCTTTGCTTCGGCATCGGCAAAACCCTTAATCTAGCCTTTGCCATGAACGCCTCGAAGTACGAAGGCAAGCTCTTCACCATAGGCAACATGACCTACACGCTGGGCACCGACGACTACCCCGTGGTGACCATAGACGGCAAGACCTATAAGAGCCAGAACCGATTGCTCACCAGCGACGACTGGGCTACGCTGAGTAGCGGTACCAGCGGCGACAACCACCCCACAAAGTTCACGACTTGGGTGCTCTCCATGACCTACGACGGTCACATCTTGACCACCTACCGCAACGGCCTCGTCGACCAGGTCATTGCCATCGAGACCCTCACGGGCGGCACGGTCTTTGCCGAGGGTGACGAGTACAATCATTCCATCATTGCCATGAGCGATTACTACGCCGTGGCCTCACCCATCACTATTCAATCAATGGTGAAGCAGATGCAGGCCAACATCGAGGCACAGCTGGCAGAGATTGCCCTTCAGACCATCAGCCTGCCTGCCGAGACACGCACCGATCTGGTGTTGCCCACCGAGGTGCTCGGACAGAGCGTGCAGTGGAGCTCATCGAACGAGAAAGCCATCTCGTCAACAGGCGTACTGGCCTCGCTGAAGGCCGATACCGACGTGACACTCACCGCCACCATTGGCACAAAGAGCCGCGACTTCCAAGTGAAAGCCTTGGCTCGCGACATTACGAAGAACCTGCGCTACACGCTGCCGGAGCCCCTCAACCAGACAACCAATACCGCCACGGGCTTTGCCTCCAACAAGTACGGTCTGGCTCCAGAAGGTCTGCTCAGCGGTCTGCGCTCCTACACCGTGCTGGTCAGCTTCAACGCCAAGAGCCTCACTGGTCAGCCACGCCTCTACGACTTCGGCTCGGGTTCGGGCAACAGCCTCTTCCTGCGTGCCAATGCGCTGGCCGCCGGCATCAAACATAACGGCGGCACCACGACAATGGTCAGCGGCAAGACCACGCTGAAGGCCAATACCGACTACCAGATGGCGGTCACCTTCGATGCTACCACGCGCACCACGCGCATATATATAAATGGTGTAGAGGATGCATCGGGCACGCAGAACCAGAACGAGCCCTACCAGCTCTACACGCTGGCTGCCGACACGCGCAACTACATCGGCCGCACCCAGTGGTGGGACGGTGCCTACGCCAACGACAACCAGGACTTCTGCGGCACCATCAGCGACCTGCGCCTCTACGACGTGGCCCTCTCGCGCAAGGAGATCTGCCAGCAACAGAGTCTTGCCTACGAACAGAAAGAACTGCCCACGGCCTTGCAGAATGGCGACTTCGAAGATACGTACACGAAGATGGCGGGCAGCGGAGTGAACAGCGATCGCGCCATCTATCAGCCCAACGGCTGGAGCATCGACATTGCCAATGTCAACGAGAACGACCTGACTGCCATGAAGAGCGGCGACCTCTATTTCTCCAACTTCTTTGCTTCACTGCCCAAGCCGTCGGCAACCAGCAACCAGACCTACTGGGTGCGCCAGAACTGGGGAGCCTCGACCATCACGCTGAAGCAAGAGATACGCCTGCCTGAAGGTGTCTACAAACTGACAGCCGATGTCTACCAGAGTGGTAACGGCGGTCAGGCCGCCGTTAGCGTCAGCACGGAGAATGGTGCTACGGTCAGTATGCCAGCCTTTGCCGACAAGAATGAGTGGCAGCAAGGCACCCTGGATTTCGAGAGCGATGGCGACGCTTCGACCACCATCGCCCTTGCCGCTATCCACACCACCAACGGTCAGACCAAGATCATCGGGTTCGACAACTTGCTGCTCACCTACATCACCTCTACCGGTATTCAGACCATCTCCAACCATGCGAACGCCTCAGCCACCGGCAACCTCTACGACCTGCAGGGCCGTCAAGTCGGCCGTCAGCCCGTATCGAAAGGCATCTACATCCACAACGGGCGGAAAGTGGTGAAATAGTCTGCCATCTTGAATTTACGCAAAAATCGGAGCAATTTATGCATAAATTGCTCCGATTTTTGCATAAATGCGTTTGAGATAAATGCGAATTTCGTGGTGCAAGAACTGCACACAATTGCACATTTGCGCAGTTTTTGTGCGAATTTTAATTAATTTTTGTTAAGTCTGTGCGCCTTAACAGCACTATTCAGAACAATCGTCTTACCTTTGCAGCCGAATTTTTTAAGATTTGTTTTAAAGGATATGAAAAATTTTAAAGTTTGCATCGTCAGCGCACTGCTGACCGCAACAGCAACCACAGCCACAGCAGGTGGCATCTTAACCAACACGAACCAAAGTATCGACTTTCTGCGCAACCCCGCACGCGACGGTGCCATCGGCCTCGACGGTGTATACAGCAACCCTGCAGGTGTGGCTTTCATGCCCGAAGGCTTCCACCTCGGCATCAACTGGCAGTATGCCCACCAGACACGTACCGTGACCTCCACCAATGAGGTATTCAAGTATGGCCGCAAAAACAATGGCAGTGCCACCAAAACCTTCGAAGGTGTGGCTGACGCACCCGTTATCCCCTCAATCCAGGCTGCTTGGAACAAAGGCAACTGGAGTATGCAGTTCAACTTCTCAGTACCCGGTGGCGGCGGAAGCTGCGAGTTTGCCGACGGTCTGGGCTCTTTCGAGAGCGTTGTGGGCGGCATTGCAGGCAAGTTCATGAAATTAGACCAAACAGCCAAAACGCTGAACGACCTTACTACCAAGCTGACCCCCATCTACGCATCCCCCATTGCCGCCATGGCAGGTGTTTCACTGCCTGCCGCCATCACCACTCACGACGTGGCTGGTTACGACATGAGCAGCTACATGCAGGGACGCCAGTATTATTTCGGCTTCCAGCTGGGTACCGCTTACAAGATTCAGAAGAACGTGTCGGTCTACGGCGGTCTGCGTCTGCTCTATGGTACAGCAACCTACAAGGCCCGTATCAATAATATCATGGTGAAGACAGGCAGCAGCTATGAGGACTTTGAGAGCTTCCTGCCGAAAGTGCCTGTCCAACTTCAACAGAATGTTGCCACAGCACAATCGCACCTCCAACTGATCAACACCTATGAGGCCGCAGGCCAACCCATGAGTGATGATCTGAAGAAAGCACAAGCCGTACTGAAAGTAGGGCTGCAGCAGCTGGCTGCCAGCAAAGACGAACTGGGCAAACTGGCTAAGTACTCGCAGGGTGTGAACCTGCTCTGCAACCAGACATCAGTAGGTATTGCCCCCGTCATCGGCATCGACTACAAACTGAACGACCAGTTCAACTTCGCCGCCAAATACGAGTTCAAAACCCAGATTCGCATGACGAACGAGTCGACCGTTTTTGAGGCCAGCGAGATTGCTGCTGTCAACAAATATGTGGATGAAGAGAAGGTGAACGAAGATATTCCTGCCCTGCTGACGGTAGGTGCTCAGTGGGCTCCCATCCAGATTGTCCGCATCAACCTGGGCGGCCACTACTATTTCGACAAGGATGCACAGTGGTACAATAATGCCCAGCAGAAGCTGAAGAGCAACACTTGGGAGACACTGGCAGGTGCCGAATGGGACATCAATGATCGCCTGACCATCTCGGCCGGCGGACAGCTGACGTGCTACGGACTCAGCGACGAGTACATGAACGATATCTCGTTTGTTACCAACAGCTACAGCTATGGCTTCGGCATTAACTACAAGCTGAAAGAGAATATCAAGCTGAAGGCTGCCTACTTCCAGACCGACTACGACAGCTACGAGCGCACCACCGCCACAGGCAGCGACTCGTTCACCCGCACCAACCGCGTACTCGGCATCGGCTGCGACATCGACCTGTAAGCACGTATTTGGGCCATTTCATAGTCAACATGAACGTCAATCAACAAAAAAACAGACATTTTCTTGCTTGTTTCACGAAAAAGCACTAAATTTGTCAACAGAATTCTAATTATTACATAAACAGTATGATTGACGTAAAAGACACCCTGCAGAAAGCAGAAGAGAGAATGGAAATGGCCGCCATGTTCTTGGAAGAAGAGCTGAACCGTGTGCGTGCCGGCCGTGCCAACGTAGCCATCCTCGACGGCGTGAGAGTAGAATCCTACGGTAGCCGCGTGCCCTTGAATCAAGTAGCCAACATCTCGACCCCTGATGCCCGTACCATTGCCATCAAGCCATGGGACCGCAAGCAGATTCGCGACATTGAGAAAGCCATCATGGACAGCGATGTAGGCATCACGCCCGAAAACAATGGTGAGATAATCCGCCTGGGCATACCCCAGCCCACCGAGGAGCGCCGCCGCGACCTGGTGAAGCAATGCAACAAGATCACGGAGAAGGCCAAGGTGGAAGTGCGCAATGTGCGTGCCGACATCAAGGAGAAGTTGAAGAAGGCCATCAAGGACGGACTGAGCGAGGACAACGAGAAAGATGCCGAGGCCGAACTGCAGAAGGCTCACGACAAATACATCAAGAAGCTCGATGCCCTGATGGAGGCTAAGAACAAGGAAATCATGACCGTGTAGTCCATGAAAGGACTTGTTGTTAAGAATACGGGAAGCTGGTACACCGTCCGCACGGACGATGGCCAGCTTCTTGATTGTAAGGTGAAAGGCAACTTCCGCCTGAAAGGCATCCGCTCGACGAACCCCGTGGCCGTGGGCGACAGGGTAGAAATCTCCCTAACCCTCTCTCAAGGGGAGGGGACTGCGTCATCAGACAAGTCAAGTGGGAGCGAGCAAGGGCAGACGGGTTGGATTACCGCCATTGAGGACCGCAAGAACTACATCATCCGCAAGAGCATCAACCTGTCGAAGCAAAGCCATATTCTTGCCGCCAATGTCGACCAAGCTTTTCTGGCCGTTACGGTCAGCCATCCACAGACCAGCACCACATTCATCGACCGTTTCCTGGCCTCAGCCGAGGCCTATCGCGTGCCCGTGTACCTTATATTTAACAAGACCGACCTGCTTGATGACGATATGCGACGTTATCAGGAAGCAATGGTGAACCTCTACGAGACCATCGGCTACGAGTGCCGCCAAATAGCCGCGACCACAGGTGAAGGTATAGAGGAACTGCGGCCTCTTTTGGACGGAAAGATCACTTTGCTGAGCGGTAACAGCGGCGTGGGCAAGTCGACCCTGATCAACAAACTGGTACCAGGAGCCAACCTGCGCACTGCCGAGATCAGCGATGCCCATAATACCGGCATGCACACCACTACATTCTCAGAAATGATTGTAGTACCCCCTTCCCCCTCATCTTCTTCTCTCTCCGTTCTCCCCTCCTACCTCATCGACACTCCAGGCATCAAGGGGTTCGGCACCTTCGATATTGAAAAGGAGGAACTGACCAGCTACTTCAAGGAGATTTTCCACTTCTCAAAGGAATGCCGTTTCAGCAACTGCACGCACACCCACGAGCCTGGCTGCGCCGTACTGAAAGCCCTTGAAGACCACTACATTGCCGAGAGCCGCTACCAGTCGTACCTCTCCATGCTGGACGACAAGGACGAAGGAAAATACCGCGAGGGATACTGAGAATGGAGTATGAACAATGGAGTATGAACAATGGAGTATGAACAATGGAGAATGGACAATTGAGAATTGATAATTGCAAAAACATAATGGCCCGGTAACAATGTTACTGAGCCATTTGTTTTTGCCAGAAGCGGTAGGTTATATCCTCAAATTCGCCATCGGAACGTTGCCGATAGAGTCGCTGATTGGTAGTTGACTGCTTCAGCGGCCCCAAATGGCGAATGTAGGGGCCTATCTTGATATAGTCGAAATCGGTCTTCGTGATGCCAGCCGGAATGCGCAGCCGGCCACTATACCATGCCACCTTAAACTGAGGATGGGTCTCATGGATATACTGAGCCAACAGGTTGATACCCTTGGGATCTGCATCGCCCCCCATGAACGACAGACAGGTAATGTCACGGCCATATCGCTCAATGAAGGCATCAATGGCATCAGTATCTAAGGGAAGACCGATGTCTTCCCAAAGATAATGACTATGACACCCCGGACAGCGACACGGACAATTAGAGATATTGATGGCCAATGTCACCTCGTCGGGTATCTCCTGAAAAACAATTCCTGTGTTAACGTACTTAAGCATAAAGACGGAGCGGTGGAAAATCTTTACTCTTCACTTAGTCCGCATGAGCGTAATAGCGGCGTGCGGCTTCTTCCT
>ERZ842401.6673-NODE-6673-length-12234-cov-5.501930_pt1 | contig 12234 bp, 13 predicted proteins | sample MGYA00521270_ERZ842401 | MGnify/ENA primary metagenome ERZ842401 (study PRJEB31892, sample SAMEA3878208) | bioreactor metagenome | biome: Moose rumen | place: Sweden | collected 2011-10 | study: EMG produced TPA metagenomics assembly of the PRJEB12797 data set... | reverse complement strand
ACTGACGCCACCCCTTTGCTTTTATGCAAGTGCGAAGATTAAGTATATAAGTTTTTTACATCGTACTATCAAAAAATACAATTAAGATGTATAAGATATTTTGGCTTTAACAGTTCCTTAAAATCAGTTCTGCATCTTCAAAAGTTTTGCTGCCTGATCTGCAGTTGTAAGAGCATCTATAATTTCATCAAGGTCTCCGCCCATAATATCATCAATCCTGTGAAGTGTAAGCTTTATTCTATGATCGGTAACCCTTCCTTGCGGAAAATTATAAGTACGTATCTTCTCAGAACGGTCTCCTGTTCCAATTTGACTTCTTCTAAGTTCAGCTTCGCTATCATGCTGTTCCTGAATTTTTAAATCATAGAGCTTAGCCTTAAGAAGTGCCCATGCTTTTGCCTTGTTCTGCAGCTGGGATCGTTCGGTCTGAGAATAAATCACTATACCAGTAGGCAAATGTGTAAGACGTACAGCAGAGTCTGTAGTATTTACGCCCTGACCTCCGTTACCGGATGCTCTTGTTATGTCCATTCTTACATCTTCCGGCGGGATATCTATATCCACATCCTCTGAGACTTCAGGCATAACCGCCACAGTTGCGGTCGATGTATGAATTCGTCCACCAGACTCTGTAACAGGAACCCTCTGAACCCTATGAACTCCGCTTTCATACTTAAGTCTGGCATAAGCGCCACTACCCTCTACCATAAAGCTGACATTTTTCATCCCACCAATACCAATATCTTCAACACTGATCAGTGAAGTTCTAAAACCTTTTCTTTCAGCATATTTATTGTACATACGATAAAGATCTGCCGCAAACAAAGCAGCCTCGTCACCGCCAACGCCAGCTCTGATTTCAACAATTACGTTTTTATCATCATCAGGATTTTTAGGAATCAGAAGAATTTTCAAATCATGTTCAAGTATTGGGAGTTTTTCGGAATTATTATTGCATTCTTCCTTAAGCATCTCCCTCATTTCAGGATCAGCCTCTTCTTCGAGCATCGAAAGGCTATCATCAATAGCTTCCTTGCACTTTTTATATTCAATATATTTGTCTACCAGAGGAGCAAGATCACTCTGCTCCTTCATAAGTTTTCTGAACCTTTCAGCATCAGACGCTACATCCGGCTCAGTTAGTATCATTCCGATTTCTTCATATCTATGAAGAATCGCCTCAAGTTTATCAAGCATAACAAATCCAATCTCTCAATTTTTTATATTTTAAGGCACCCTCTTACAACTCTATCGTTGCCGCCAAGGTCTTTAACAACCTCAACCTCGTGATAGCCTTCTTTTATCATTAGCATGGATACATCCCTTCCTTGGTCATATCCAATTTCCATCATTAGCCATCCGCTTTTAAAAAGCCATTCTTTGGCGCCTGTTATAATTCTTCTATAGAATGCAAGGCCATCACTTCCCCCGTCAAGTGCTATATAAGGCTCGCCAAGCCTAACTTCAGGTGGAAGGGTATCTATTACATCCGTTCTGATATAGGGCGGATTAGCTACGATCATATCAAACTTTCTTTTTTCATTAGCTGGAAAAATATCTGTCTTAATAATTTGGGTTCTATTCTCAAAGCCAAATTTATGAACATTATCTATAGCAACCTCTATAGCCTTATCAGATATATCTGTCATATATGCACTTGTATCATTTGTATAATTAAGAATGCTAAGCGCTACACACCCGGAACCTGTACAAAGATCCATAAAGCACATGCCATCTGAAAGCTCTCTTAGTGCCTCCTCTGCCAGAGTTTCCGTATCCTGATTAGGTATAAGAACATTTTCATTAACTTTAAATTGAAGACCCATGAATTCTTGATAGCCAACCAGATAAGCAAGCGGAATCCTTGCAACTCTTTTGTCTACAAGCTCATTATACTTCTTTTCTTCTAAAGGTGACAGTTCCCTATCTCCATGTACCAAAAGAGTATTAAAATCAGTTCCGCAAACAAATTCCAAAAGAAGCCGCGCATCGAGATTGTACTCTGTCACACCGGCTTCCTTAATTTTGGCAGAAGCAATATTATATGCATCAGAATAAATCATTTTTATAAAATCATCCTTACATTAGGAGCCGTTAATAAATAACAAAAAAGCTGTACAAGATATAAATTAACAAATCCTTACTTTACGCTATTATTCGAAGACATCTTCTTCATCTTCATAATCAAAATCAAATCCGAAGACATCCTTCTGGTATGTCTTCCAATCAAATATAGCCTCAACCGAAGCAATTCCAACTTCTATCATCGAATCATCCGGTTCTTTGGTGGTCAGTCGCTGGAGCCATAAGCCGGGTTTTGACAAAATAGAAATTATTGAATTATCACTTTTACCCGCAAATCTTATAAGTTCATATGAGATTCCTGAAACAAGCGGCAGAAGAAGTATGCGATATAAAATCTTTTGTGCAACGTTGTCCGTGCTTATAAACATGAACAGAATTATACTTACAAGAAGCACAAAAAGAATAAAGCTACTTCCGCATCTTTTATGAAATCTTGAAGATCGTCTTACATTGGTAACCGTAAGCGGAAGCCCTGATTCTATGCAATTAATACATTTGTGCTCCGCACCATGATAACCAAAAAGGCGTTTTATATCAGGCATAAGTGAAATAGCAAGAATATATAAAATGAAAATTACTATTCTTATAAGACCTTCCGCAACCGCCATAAGCGCCTGACTTTGAAGATATATATTCATCCAGGCAGAAAGCCTCTCCGGAAGTATCAGAAAAAGTCCTATTGCCACGACAAATGCAACTATAGTTGTAATAGCTGAGATTACCGCATCACCCTTACCAGCGCTAACAGCATCAGCTGCCTTATCAACTTTGGTGGCATCCTCTTCATCATCTTCATAAAAATCCGCCGATCTGTTGAGGGATTTCATGCCAAGCACGATCGAATCAATAAAAACAAATATTCCTCTTACGAACGGAATCCTAAGAAGTGGTGAACCCGAAAGAATACCATGATACTCCTCTATTTCAACATGAATTTCATTGTCAGGTTTTCTGACTGCAACGGAATATAGATCTTTATTGCGCATCATGACACCTTCGAGAACTGCCTGTCCTCCGATTCCTGAATAATGGGTAATCGTCTTTTTCATGTATAATAATCCCCCGTTTCTATGACTCTATTATCGAAATGAAATTTTAAAAAAATAAGGCTGAGGCTTTTGCCTCAACCTCATCATTGGATTCTTTGTGAATCTCAGGTCTAGTCTTACTTTATTATGCTTCTGCCTTGATGCCGTACTTCTTGTTGAATCTGTCAATACGACCACGAGCTGAAGCTGCCTTCTGCTGGCCAGTGTAGAATGGATGGCACTTAGAACAAATTTCTACGTGAATCTCCTTCTTAGTGGAACCTACTGTGAAAGTATTGCCGCAGTTGCAAGTAACTGTTGCCTGATAGAATTCTGGCTGTAAATCCTGCTTCATTTTTACTCACCTCTCTATATCTGGATAAACTTTCGAAAAATTCCGCATCATTTTTGAATGCACAATTTCCGACTGTGCTGCTGTCCACATAGACAGCTTTGTTATAATACCATAAATCGGCATTATACGCAAGTACAATTTGAAAAACTTCTGCTGTTCATTGAATAAAAAAGTAAATTCCACATTGAGCTGAATTTAGTCTTACACTCCTGTTGACAAATGTGTATTCTTATACAGGTCTCTTATTCTGCTGTTATACCAATACTGCAAAGGGGAGCGCTAGTTTGGCAAGTTAGAAGTTTGAGCCTACTTACTTTTTAAACGTCCTAAACGTTGTCTGACAATTTCATATGAGAGAACGCCTGCAGCAACTGAAGCGTTAAGAGATTCTATCTCACCATTTACAGGAATCGAAGCTACCATATCACACTTTTCTCTAACAAGTCTGCTAACGCCTGATCCTTCATTGCCTATCACAAGCCCTATAGGCCCGGTAAGATCAAGATTATACATTGGTTCGCCATCCATATCCGCGCAAACAAACCACATTCCACGTTTTTTTAACTCTTCAATGGTCTTTGAAATATTAGTCACTTTAACAACAGGAGTATAATTAAGTGCACCGGCTGAGGTCTTGGCAACAGTAGCAGTAAGACCAACAGCACGGTTCTTTGGAATAATAACTCCATGTGCACCTGCAACATTTGCGCTTCTTATGATAGCACCAAGGTTGTGCGGATCTTCAATATTATCAAGTACCAGAATAAACGGATCCTGACCGGATGCACTTGCTTTTTCAAAGATATCCTCGATTTCCGAATAGTCATATGCAGCAGCAAAAGCTATAACTCCCTGATGCTTACCTGTTACAGAAATTTGATCAAGGCGCTTTGTATCAACAAATTTAACGATAGTTCCGGCTTTTTTGGCTTCACGGCGAATCGAAGATACAGCTCCATCTGTACATCCATCAAGGATATAGAGCTTATCTATGGTTTTACCACTTCTAAAAGCCTCAAGAACTGCATTTCTTCCTTCTATTGCAAGAGAATCTGCAGGAATATCGTTTTCTTCTTTTATAGAATTCATCTCTTCATCGTAATTTTTTATTTTACCTTCGTTATCACGTTTTTTTGACGAATACTTGCCTTGTTTTTTTACGACATCTTCTTCAAGTGCTCTTTTGCCGGATACTCTTCCAAAACTTTTTGAATCCTTATCGAATTTTTTTCTATCGCTTTTATTACCACTCATATATGCTACCAATTACCTTTTTATGATTTACAACCTTTTCTTGCATCAAGGCTCTTTACTCCATACTGCACAAGTTCAAGCACCCTATCAAATCTCCCCGAAAGATACAAATAGCCGCACAAAGCTTCCAACCCCGTAGCCTTTCTGTAATCTATAACGGACTGATTCTTAGCACTGGTATAGGACTTAGCATTCCTGCCCCTGTGATAAACTGCCTCTTCCTCCTCAGAGAGCTTGTCATAAATGGAATCTATTATAAAAGCCTGTGCTGCAGCATTTACATAGCGAACCTTAGCCTTGTTGAGAGAATTGGCCGGTCTGTTAGCCAAGCCTGTCACAAGCGTTCGAATTATTATCTCATAAACACTGTCACCGATAAAAGCAAGAGCCAGAGGGGAATATGTTCTCGTATCAATTTTTTCAATACAAAATAAATCGCGTATCGTTCCTGCAATATCTGCTATATCGCTTTTATTATCAGTATTATCAAATTCTTCGCTCATAGCATTTTATCCTTGAAAAAGAAAAATAAACAACAATAGTAAATTAAACTTTTATCGAGCTTTTCAGGCTCTATTATGTTTTTTTGAACCTTACCAGGCCTTTACTACACATATTTAAGCCTTTTTCCACTTTACGCCTTCTCTTGTATCTTCCAATACAATCCCCATATCAAGGAGTTTTCCTCTGATCTCATCAGCCCTAGCAAAGTCTTTGGCTTTTCTTGCAGCCTGACGCTCATCAATAAGCTTTTGTATTTCCTTAACATTAACATCTTCGTCATTGTCTTTGGTAATAATAATTCCGCAGATATCAGTCATAAAATTTAATTCCTCATCCGCCTTTTGAAGAAAAGCCCTGCTCGAAGATTCCTTAGCATTGGAATTAATAAGGCGCACCAGTTCGAAGATACAGCTTATAGCATCAGCTGTATTGAAGTCATCTTCCATAACACTTTCGTACTTCTTGTGAAGCTGTGCCATCTGTCCAATAACTTTCTGCTCATTTTCTGTAAGTTCCAAAGTTCTCTCACCATCAAGCAGGAAATCAAGGTTTGATTTGCAGTTAACAATTCTCTCATAACTGGTTTTAGCCGCACTGATAAGCTCTTCCGAGAAATTTAACGGACTTCTGTAATGTGACGAAAGCATGAACAGACGTACAACCATAGGATCATACTTCTCTATGATATCTCTTACATTAAAGAAATTACCTGCAGACTTGCTCATCTTGACATTGTCTACTCTTAAGAATGCATTATGCATCCAATACGTAGCAAATTCCTTGCCGCTGCATGCCTCTGATTGTGCAATTTCATTCTCATGATGCGGAAAAATAAGATCTTCTCCGCCGCCATGAATATCAATCTGTTCACCAAGATATCTCTTGGACATAACCGAGCACTCAATATGCCATCCCGGTCTACCATTGCACCAAGGGGACTCCCAATATGGTTCTCCCTCTTTCTTGGGCTTCCATAATACAAAATCAAGCGGATCCTCTTTTTGATCTTCGCCCGAAACCTTGAGATCACGCTCACCGCTTCTTAAATCATCGAGATTTTTGTGGGAAAGCTTACCATATTGAGCAAATTTACGTGTACGATAATAAACAGTTCCGTCTTTTGCTACATACGCATATCCCTTATCGATAAGTGTCTGAATCATTTCGATCATGCCACCGATTTCCTCTGTTGCAAGAGGGTTCTTGGTCGCAGGCATTATATTAAGAGATTTCATATCCTTGCGGCACTCATCGATATAACGCGTTGAAATAACCGATGAATCAACGCCTTCTTCATTTGCTCTTTTTATGATCTTGTCATCAACATCGGTAAAATTTGAAACATAGTTGACATCATATCCTTTATACATGAGATATCTTCTTACTGTGTCGAAAAATATCATCGGACGAGCATTGCCTATATGTATAAAACTATATACTGTAGGTCCGCAAACATACATACGAACTTTTCCTTCTTCAAGTGTCTTAAAATCCTCAAGTGATCTGGTTTTTGTATTATAAATTTTCATGTTATCCTCTTTTTTATCCTTCATACAATATATAAAACTTGTAGTCCACCAAAGCTCAATATTCTAAACGCTTACATATTTCTGGCCGGACAGGCAGCGCATCCGCCGTCAGAAGACGCTATACCGCTTTGAAATGTTGCATTTTTTGAAGGTGCATCCATAGGAGTTGTCAAAAGACATATAGCTTGCGACGAAATACCTTCACCCTTACCGGTAAATCCAAGTCCCTCCTCAGTAGTAGCCTTGACATTAACCTGCGAAATATCAAGTCCCAGAACATCTGCGATATTCTGTCTCATTGTATCTATATAAGGCCTCATTTTAGGTTTTTGAGCAATGATTGTAGCGTCAATGTTCTCAATTATCAATCGTGCCTCTTCAAGCCTTCTTCCAACCTCTGCCAAAAGCTTAAGCGAATCGGCTCCTTCAAATTCAGGATCTGTATCAGGAAAAAGCTTTCCTATATCTCCAAGAGCAGCTGCACCTAAAAGTGCATCCATTATAGCATGAAGAAGGACATCAGCATCTGAATGTCCGTCAAGACCTTTTTCATATGGTATATCAACACCCCCGATTATAAGCTTTCGGTTATCCGTAAGGCGATGAACATCATATCCCATTCCTATACGCATATATAAATCCTCTTTCTAAATGATATTCCTCAAATATATAATTATCTCAAAATCCATCTTCTCATATTACATTAATAAGCACCTCAATTACAAGTGCAGCTCCACATGCACAACCGGCTACAGTCAAAAGATTTTTGCCAAGATATGAAAGAATAAGTGCTACTATGAGCCCTGCAACACCGGATGCCAGAAAAAGTCCGTCTGTCATCACAATTGACGGAAAAGTCATCGCCGCAAGTGTAGCATATGGAACATAAAAAAGAAATGATTTTATAAAAGGGCTCTTTATTTCTTTTCTTATAAAAGTAAGAGGAATGACTCTGATAAGGTAGGTTACAACAGCCATTACGATAATATATACATATACATTAGTCATAAATTATGCCATCCCTCCTCCTTTAGTATCTTTAGTGCCGGCTTTTGAAGGCGCTTTTCTTTGAGCATCTTTATCTTCGGCTTTTGTTTTCACTGCGTTAAGATCAGATTCCTTGACAGGTGATACAAATGCCGCTATAGCACTGACCAAAACTGTAACTATGATAATTCTAATGCCCGATGAAAGCATTTTCAGAACAGGTGAAAAGGTCATTATGCTCGAAAGAAACATCGCGCTTATCACAACATTCATTATTGTCTTGTTATCTCTTGCCGGTGGAATGACAATCGCTATAAACATACCATATATAGCCAGTCCAAGGCAAGCAATCAAAACGGGCGGCAATATCTGCCCTGCAAACGCCCCCAAAAAAGTTCCAAGTATCCATCCGAACACAGAAACACTGATAAGTCCATATGAATAAAAGGGATTAAGTTCTCCTGCATTTAAAACGCTAAGTGCGAAGATTTCGTCTGTTACACCATAGGCAATCGCCATTCTATGGAGCACCCCTGTTTTTGGTGACAATTTCTGGGTAAGCGCTGTAGACATTAGCATATATCTTATATTTATGATAAATTGCAAAATCGCCATTTCTGCCAAAGATACGCCATCTCTTATGGCGTCTAGAGATGCAAACTGCCCTGCACTCGTAACATTTGTAATTGACATTATTACTGCCTGAAGGGTAGATAGCCCCTTTTGACTTGCAGCTATTCCAAAGGCAAAGGATACAGCTATGTATCCGGTACATATTGGTATGCCGTTTTTTTGTCCTCTGATAAATTCAGATTTGTTATCCATATCAGTCCTTTAGCATATCTATAGCATTTATAATCTCATCTTCTGCCACATAATCAAGGCTTCCCTGAACCATTTTATCCGATCCCCCACCCTTTGCAGCAAATTTTTCTTTTAATACCATTGCAATCTTCCAAGCATCTTTGCCGGAAGATGCACTTACAAAACGATATCCTGTATCAGTTCTTATAAAGAAGCTGCAATATCCCTTATGCTCTTTGGTAAGTGCATTTATTGCATCCTGCGCTGTTCTGTTATCAATATCATCTGTAAATATAGTGACATTTTCTTTATCTGAAGGAATATCTCTAAGCTTATATTCCATAAGTTCTTTATTTGTCTTTTGGAGTTTGCCTTTGACCATGAATATCTCATCTTTCATTTTCAGAACTTGCCCGGGAACATTCTCCAAGGATGTCGTAAGATCTTTGGCCAGATTCTGCAAAAGACTGTGTTCGCCGGAAAGAGTTTCTAGCGCTCTTAATCCGCATTCAATAGTTATCCTAACACCATTTTTATAATTCTGGCGACTAATCACTTTCAAAAAGCCTATTTCACCCGTTCTTTTGACATGAGGAGCACAGCATGCACATACATCAACTCCCGGAATAGTAACTATCCTAACATCACCCTCAAGTTCTTTTTTACTTCTGTATTCAAGCTTTTCAAGCTCTTTTTTAGACGGCCATGAGATTTTTATTTCTAGATTTTGAACAATTATCTCGTTTACTTCTCTCTCAATCCTGCGAACCTCGTCATCATCTAAAGGCCCGTTAAAATCCATAGTGACAGACTGCCTGCTTAGATGAAATCCCACATTATCATATCCGAATCTGTTATGCACGGTTCCTGAGAAAATATGTTCTCCCGAATGTTGCTGCATCTGATCAAAACGATGTTCAAAGTCTATAACACCGTGAACCACGTCTCCAACATTCAATTTACCCTTTATAGTATGAAAGATAAGCTCTTTTTGATCCTTCTTTTCTATCTGAACGTCTATAACCTCAAAGCCGTTAATAGTCCCCAAATCTGCTTCCTGCCCGCCTTCTTCGGGAAAAAACAAAGTTTGATCAAGTAAAATTTTTGATAATCCTTCAGATTCTGCATCTTCTATCATACATTGCCATACAACCTGAGCATCAAACTCTGTTTTATAAGCATCTTCATCAAACAACTTAATCGTAGACTCTGTCATATAAACTCCTATAATTATCCTTTTTAAAAACTGCATTTATTCTATCACACTTTAATGCGCTATTCACAAAAGTTCGTACACATTTGAATTATCAATTCTTCAAACTTCCCACTTGCCAAACAGTTGCTCCCTTTACTGTTATGTAGGGAAAGCCGGTTTGGCAAGTGGAAAAGCCTAGTCACATCTTTCATCTTTGCAATAAAAAACCGGCAAAGCGCTAGCCCTGCCGGTTCAATACTTTATAAATAATGATCAATTGTCTGCCTCAAGTGGAAGTGATGAAAGAATTCCTGTAACCTTCTCTCTAACCTCATCAAATTCCATATCAAGCGCATAAGCCATTTCTGAATAGAACAATTTCTCGGCAATTCCGAGATACTTCTCATCCATAGAAGCAAATTTCTTGCCTTCCTGAGCTCTAACAGCTTTAATATGATAAAGAGTCTTGATAAGACCAAGGACATCCTCTGCCTCATTCTTCTTGCAAATATCTGAGATAACAATCTCAGCCTTCTTACCTGCAGGAAGATCTGTAAGGCTCATATCATCAAGTCCATCCATAAGATCTGAAGCTTCCTCTGCAGAAACAACTTCACGCATCTTATCTTCTGCACCGTCCATAGGTACATACAGAACCCCACCTCTGTCAATAGCCGAAATCATCTGATAATACATTTTCTCACTTCCCTTGGGAAGGAATGATGGAACAAGTGTGTCTGCAACCTTGCACAAGCCATGATTTCCGTATACTGCAACATCTCCTATACTAAGCATTTCCACCTCTCTTTGTGACCATCCGAACGAACTATGTAAGCGTTTACTTAACACTGTAAAAAATTTGATCTGCAAGGATGATTTGCAGATCAAATCATAAAATGATTATATCACAATTTTAATGAAAATGTAATAGTTTTTGATACGAAAATGCGCAAAAATTTCCCCTTCTAGAATATATGGACAAATTGTACAAAAACAATAAATCTTTTGTTTTTTACTTGTAAATTATGCTGTTTTATCGATAATCCAACCCGTAGTTTTCTTCAAAGTCATCTCGCGTAAAGCAGTTATAATACTCGGTTTGAGAGGTCTTAAGCATCGGATTGTAGACACTTTTTTTGGTATGATGCCAATAAAAGCCAAGCCGCTTCATAAGTCTCCTTGAATTGGTATTTCCTTTGTAATATGCGCACCACATTTGGTCAAGATTTAGATTACGAAATCCGTAACAAATTACCTTTGATGCAGCTTCAAAAGCAAAACCCCTATGCCAATATCTACTTCCAAGCCAATATCCAAGCTCAGCTTGACCTTCTTTGGTTTCCCTTGCCTTATTAGGCCCCATTGCCAGTGTTATATTGCCAATGGGAACGCCTTCTTCAATAGGTCTTCCCATAGAATCTGTAAGTCCTTGTTTGGGAATTATTGCAAATACCGTTCTTGATGCATATACTGTCCTTATGATTGCAAGACTGTATGCAACGCTCTCATGCGGAATCCATCCAGCATTTGGTCCTATAAGCGGGTCCTTTGCAATCGCAAAAAGAGCCGGTGCATCCGACTCTTCCCAATGTCTTAATATCAATCTGTCTGTTTCCAGAACTACATTTGTTACAGGATAATTATCTTCTGCTACCATATAATCCTTCCAGTGCCGCGCCAAAGCGCGGCACGCTGACAGACCATCTTAAAATCATTTTGCTACGACTTTTTTAAAATAAAAATAGGACACCCTTAATCTTTAAAAAATTCATCACTAATTAATATTGCTTCCTTTGTGACGCACAAGACTTTCGCATCCAGTCCCTTGAATTGCTTCTTTTATGAAAGAAAAGAGAATTCCACCATAGGTGCTATAATCCTCGTGTTCATAATTACGATTGAAAGCTACGAATTCTCCATCCTCGTATTGAACACACATAGCGCCTCCAACTTTTTTTACAATATACTGTGTTACATTTCCTGTCGTAACCGCTACATATTCATAATCATTCTCTGTAAGGAATCCTGAAATATCTGAGTTCTCAGAATCATCAGCACTCGTTTCTGCAGCTACAGGTACTGCGTCTGCTGTCATTGCTTCGTCTGCCGGCGCTTCTTCCATCGCAGGCATTTCAGTCATTACTGCCCCTTCTACCGGCGGCGCTACGTCTACTTCCTGTACTGCATCTGCTGCCGGCTCTGCATCTACTGCTGATGCTACGTCTACTGCTGGTGCTTCTTCCATCACAGGCATTTCAGGCATTACTGCCTCTTCTACCGGCGGTGCTTCATCTACTGCCGGTACTGCATCTGCCGCCATCGCTGCGTCTGCCGGCGCTTCTTCCATCACAGGCATTTCAGGCATTACTGCCTCTTCTACCGGCGGTGCTTCATCTACTGCCGGTACTGCATCTGCCGCCATCGCTGCGTCTGCCGGCGCTTCTTCCATCACAGGCATTTCAGGCATTACTGCCTCTTCTACCGGCGGTGCTT
>ERZ842401.6672-NODE-6672-length-12234-cov-67.638887_pt1 | contig 12234 bp, 8 predicted proteins | sample MGYA00521270_ERZ842401 | MGnify/ENA primary metagenome ERZ842401 (study PRJEB31892, sample SAMEA3878208) | bioreactor metagenome | biome: Moose rumen | place: Sweden | collected 2011-10 | study: EMG produced TPA metagenomics assembly of the PRJEB12797 data set... | reverse complement strand
GGGGGGGGGGGGCATGTATCTGTAAATGATCCTGCCAGAGGCAAAGTAAAACTTACATTTAAGGAATTCGAGAGATCGTATTCTGGGATATGTATACTCCTTGACCCTTCGGAAGATTTTGAACCCGGAGGAAAGCCCGCTTCAATTCTGAAGTTCGCTTCTGAGAGACTGCGCGGGACTCTTCAAATGTTTCTCCTCATTGCAATAACTACCCTGATAGCTTCATTAACTGGAATGCTTATGCCGGCTTTCTCGCGCTTTTTTGTGGATAATCTTTTGACTGGAAATTCTGTGCAGTGGTCAAGAGGATTTTTTGTGCTTACGGGATTGACCATTGCCTCACAAGTCGCCTCACTATGGATAAAAACGGTTTATCTCTTGAAGTTGCAGGGGAAAATGGCGGCGATCGCTAATACGTCGTTCTTGTGGCACATTCTGAGATTGCCTGTTGAGTTTTTCGAGCAGAGAATGGCCGGAGATATTGTCCAGCGTCAGCAGTCCAATCAGGAAATTACGAACACGCTGATAAATACGTTTACGCCTTTGTTGCTCGATTTCGCCGCAATGGTGCTGAATCTTGTCATCATGATAAATTACAGTCCATTACTTGCCTTGATAGGTATCCTGTCAGTCTTCATCAATCTCGTTATAGCAAAAATAATTTCAGCAAAGCGCATTGATATAGCACGGGTTCAGGCACGAGATATGGGTAATTTGCAAGGTACTACACTGATGGGAATTAACATGATCGAGACGATAAAATCAGCCGGAGCTGAGAACGGATTTTTTGCACGGTGGGCAGGCTTTCAGGCTAATGCATTTTCTCAGTCAGTAAGGTACGCAAAGTTAAACCAAACTCTTGGACAGCTTCCTTCTCTTTTAGCTTTGTTTACGTCGAACCTGATTCTGTTTCTGGGAATAAGGCTCATTATGAGCGGCGAATGGACGATAGGTTTAATTTCTGCGTTCAACGGCTATCTTCTGGCATTCTCCACTCCTGCAAGCTCTCTTATACAGGCGGGCCAGCAGATACAGGAAATGCGTACACAGATGGAACGTGTTCAAGATGTCTTCAAGTATCCTTTAGATACAGAGTATTCGGATATAAAAGCCTTGCCTGATGAAGAACTCGACAAATTATCCGGGCTTGTTGAGGTCAAACATGTAACTTTCGGCTACAACAAACTGGATAAGCCTATACTTGAGGACTTCTCTATGAGAGTTGAAAGAGGAAAGAGCGTTGCTATAGTTGGCTCTTCGGGGTGCGGCAAATCGACAGTGGCAAAGCTGATTACTGGTTTATACCCTGTGTGGAGCGGAGAAATCCTGTTTGACGGCAGACCTATAAACGAAATCAACCGCAATGTATTCACAAGTTCGGTCGCATGTGTGAATCAGGATATAACGCTCTTTGAGGACACCGTTGCGAACAATATCCGCATGTGGGACAAGTCGATAGAGAATTTCGAGGTAATCTTGGCGGCACGTGATGCTTCAATTCATGATGAGATAATCCAGAGAGAAGGCGACTACTCTGCTGAAGTTCAGGAGGAGGGCAAAAACTTTTCCGGCGGTCAGCGTCAAAGAATAGAGATTGCCGGAGTATTGGCTCAAGACCCCACAATAATAATTATGGACGAAGCAACGAGCGCGCTTGATACTAAGACAGAATATGACCTTATGAAGTCCATTAACCAGAGGGGAATAACCCGAATAATAATTTCGCACAGGCTCTCGATAATCCGGGACTGCGACGAAATTATCGTTATGAAGGACGGGCATATTCTGGACAAAGGCACTCACGGCGAGCTTATGGGACGCTGTGAGTATTACACAGAGCTTATCACGAATGAATAAGGCAGGAGAGAAGGCGAGGTAAAAATGTCAGGTTGGTTTGATGAACAGCTGAGAGCAAGAATACAGTCTGATGAAGATTCTTTCTCGAATGCTTTTAACGATATTTCTGAGGCAATATCAGGCCGCAGAATTTATGATGAAGTCCGTGAAAATGAGATAGCTAACGCCAGCAGTGCTATTGAAGAGATTGCGCGCTACTATAACATTCCTGAAGACTTCCTGAAGAAGCAGGCAGTCCGGGAAGATGAGACGCTTTCGGAGAGACTGGAAGACATTTTCGGGCAGTTTGGAATTATGCGCCGCAATGTACAGCTTAAAGAGGGCTGGTATAAAGATGCTGCAGGTGTCTATCTTGGCATGACAAAAGAAGGCCGCTATATTGCATTGATGCCGTCCAAAAATGGCTACGTCTACAAAGATTACGTTACAGGCCGGCGAGTTCGTGTAAGTTCCTCTACACAGAATAATCTTGATGCTGATGGTATCTGCTTCTATACTCCTATGCCCGCACGTAAACTTGGAGTTAAAGACCTAGTGAGTTATGTAGCCCGTAGCCTCTCGGTTTCTGATGTTGTATATGTTGCCCTGATAACGCTTTTCATAACGTTGTTCTCGATGGTAACGCCATATCTGACCCAGATAATATATTCAGAGGTCATTTATTCCGGCGATATATCAAGACTTGGTGCAATATTTGTGTTCATAATCTTTTCGGGACTTTCTGCAACGCTTTTACGAATAGCGCGAACACTAGTACTTGCCCGAATTGAGGTCAAGGCTAATGTATCGGTAAATGCAGCGGTTATGATGAGGATTCTCACACTTCCTGCAACGTTCTTCAAGAAATTTTCATCGGGCGAACTCTCAGAGAGAGCATCAGGAGTAAACAGGCTTTGCGGTTCTATGGTGAACGTGATTTTTTCCGCAGGACTTACAGCTTTCATCAGCCTGATTTACCTGCGTCAAATATTTATATTCACTCCTGTCCTTGTGATGCCTGCCCTCTGGATAATGACCGCGCTTTTTGTGTCTTCGGTGCTTCTGATTTGCGGTCATTCGCGGATTATGAATCAGAGACTTAGACTGCAGGCTCAAGAGTATGGTTTGCTGTACGCATTCATAACGGGCATTCAGAAAATCAAACTTGCAGGGGCAGAACGCAGAGCTTTTGCTAAATGGGCCGAACACTACAAGCATGAAGCAAAACTTATTTACGATCCGCCGTTATTCTTGAAACTCACGCCAGTTATACAGCCTGCGATTAGTCTAATCGGGACTTTCGTGTTGTATGTCAGAGCTTTCAATGCCCAAGTAACCCCGGAGGACTATATGGCATTCATGGCATCTTACGGCCTTCTGTCAGGAGCGTTTATCGCATTCTGCGGGGTAACATTGTCGATAGCTTCGATAAGCCCGATGATTGACATGATAAAGCCCATACTTGAATCAGAGCCGGAAATTTCGCACGGAAGAATATTATCAAAGGTAAGAGGCGGCATAGAACTGAATAATGTCAGCTTCAGATACAGCGAAAAGACACCGTTAATTCTGGATAAACTTTCGCTCAAGATACGTCCAGGAGAATATATCGCAATAGTCGGCAAGAGTGGTTGCGGGAAAAGTACATTGATGAGGCTTCTGCTTGGGTTTGAACGCCCTGAAAACGGAGTGATTTACTATGACGGAAGCGACATCAAGACTTTGGATTTGCGGTATCTGCGAAGTAATATAGGCTGTGTAATGCAGAACAGCGGACTATTTCCCGGAAGCATTTACTCGAACATCACAATTTCAGCTCCCCAGCTCACTGAAAAAGCGGCGTGGAAAGCGGCAGAGATGGCGGGAATTGCAGACGATATACGCAAAATGCCGATGAAAATGCAGACAATGATTTCTGAGGGTGCAGGAACGATCTCCGGCGGTCAGCGTCAGAGGATAATTATTGCGCGAGCTATAGCCTCAAAGCCGAAAATATTATTGTTCGATGAAGCAACGAGTGCGCTTGATAACATTACGCAAAAAATAGTCTCTGATTCTCTGGATAAGCTCAGGTGCACAAGAATAGTTATTGCGCACAGGCTTTCAACGGTTAGAAACTGCGGCAGGATTCTTGTCCTTGACAGCGGGCATATCGCAGAAGAAGGAAATTATCAGGAGCTTATAGACAGGAAAGGTCTGTTTGCATCTCTCGTTGAACGTCAGAAGTTAGGCGAGGTGATTTCCTAAATCATGGAGATTTTCAGGACAGCTTTACGTTCATTATTGAGCAACCGAGTACGTTCAATCCTTACGATGCTGGGAATAATTATCGGCGTAGGGGCAGTTATCACGATGGTAGCTATAGGCAATGGTGCATCTAATCAAATGCAGGGACTTATTGAAGGTTTCGGAGCGAATCTTATTATAGTTGTTCCAGCACCGCCTAATACTACAGGTGCAAGAAGCGCGGCAGGAAGCGGAGCAAATCTTACGCTTGCAGATTCTGATGCTATAGCGTCAGAAGGTTTTGCTGTTTTGCGTACAGCTCCAGAAGTAAGCAGCACAGCTCAAGTTGTGTACAGAAATAACAACTGGAATACGAGCATAACCGGCGGTACTCCCGATATACTCCCAGTAAGAACGTGGGAAGTAGCTAAAGGCGCATGTTTCTCGATTGCTGATGTTAGGAGCGGCGCGAAAGTCTGCGTGATAGGTCATACTGTAGCTAAAGAGCTTTTCGGTTATACAAACCCAGTAAACAGTACGATACGAATCCGCAATATTCCCTTCAGGGTAGTAGGAGTAATGAAATCCAAAGGCGCAAATTCATTCGGCCAAGATCAGGACGACTTTATACTCGTGCCAATCACTACAGCTCAAAGGCGGCTTTCTCGTTTCGGGACGCGTGTAGACACAGTGAACCGCATTAACGTACAGGCAAAGACCAGAGAGTTGCTCGATACTGCCACATCTGAAACGAAGGCAATATTACGGCAGAGACATCGCATAGCTAAAGGAGTCGGCGATGATTTTGAGGTGCGTGATCTTACTCAAAATCTTGAGAGTGCGGCGAATATGGCTAAAACGATGAGCCTTCTGCTTGGTGCAATAGCATCAATATCGCTTGTAGTCGGCGGGATAGGCATCATGAACATCATGCTAGTGTCAGTGAGTGAACGTACCCGCGAAATCGGTATAAGAATGGCAATAGGAGCGCGTCCTTCAAATGTTCGTATGCAGTTCTTGACGGAAGCAGTAGTGTTGTCGCTTCTGGGTGGAGCGGTCGGAATAATGATGGGCTGGGGAATTTCAGGTGTTGCTTCTGCGTTTCTGCCTTTCGGTGCAATGGTTTCTATGGACTCTGTGTTTATAGCTGTAGGGTTCTCGGCAGGGGTTGGAATATTTTTCGGATTCTGGCCTGCGTGGAAGGCTTCAAATCTTGACCCTATTGTAGCGTTGAGGGCGGATTAACGATGAAGAAAATCATTATATGCTTGCTGATAGTGTTTTACGGCTCATCATCTTTTGCGCTGGAGAGTTCGGATAAAGTTTCGGGTCTTTCGCTTGAAGCCTGTCTTAAAATTGCGCTTGAAAATCATCCTTCCTTGAAAAAATCTAAGGGAGCAGTCCGAGCCTCATCTGCACAGCTTGAACAAACGAAGACGGCTAATCGCTGGAAAGTTACGCTGACAGGCAGGACGAACTACAACGGCACTTATGATTACTGGGACGATAGGTATCATGACGGCAGTTTAGGCGTAAACGCTACAAAAACTCTTTATGATACTGGAATTAACAGGCTCAACCGTGAAATAGGTGCTGAGGATGTTCGTTCAGCCATAGAGAGTGAGCGCGGAACACAAATAACAGTAGCCGCCGCCGCGAAAAAAGCCTACTACGATTTAGTGTTAAAGATTTTGAATCGCGATGTTGAACGTGAGAAACTTTCCAATCTTGAGGAACATCTGAAGACTGCGCGGGGTATTTACGAAGTTGGTAACAGCTCACTTGTCGAGGTAACGAAGGCTGAAGCTGATTTCGCCAGTGCGAGGGTATCATTGCTGAAGGCTGAGAATGATATTTTAGTGTCTCAGGAAGCCCTGAAAGTAGCAATGGGAGTTACTGATTATGACACGTTTAACCTTGTGATCTTTACTGATATGTTTCTGCCCCAGCCAGCCGGAGAGATTGAACAGCTTATTAGTATTGCAATGGCTGACCGTTCTGATTACCGCAGAATGATAAGCGCAATCAGGAGGCGTGAACTTGAGATTAAGGTTGCGGCTCGTGATAGTTCTCCTACGATTACGGGGTCAATAGGCAGTGATTTATCAAAGCGAGAAGGCACACCATCAACGAATAACTATAACGTCAATATCAACGTAAACGTTCCGCTTGTAGATGGGGGACTGACAAAGGCTAAGATAGAGTCAGCCCGTGCAATGCTTGAACAGGAAAAAGCCGAAGAAGAAAGTTTGCGGCAGACTATAGCGCGTGATTTGAGGACTGCGGCATTATCACTCATGAACGCAATAGACAGGGTGAAGTCCTCAGAAATCAGTGTGAAGTATGCTGAAGATAATCTTGCGCTTGCACGTGGACGTTATGAAGTGGGTATAGGCAGTCCGCTTGAAGTAAGTGATGCGGTATCGACGCTGGCGAGTTCACGTTACGCACTGTATCAGGCACTCTATGATGCTCAGGCCGCGAGGACAGAACTTGATGAAGCTATGGGGCATTTGCCTCCTGAACTTAACATTGAAGGGAATATGTAAAGATGATTGCAGGAATAAAGAGGCTTTTTATATTGTTGTTAATCTTCGGGGCGGGTTTCGGTATCTGGAAATATGTAACTCGTGATCAGTCAGTTCACTATTCATTCACGACGGCAGAAGTTACACGCGGAGATATAACTTCGACAGTAACAGCGACGGGAGAACTAAGCGCGGTTGATGTTGTTGAAGTAGGAACGCAGGTATCAGGGCGAATTGAAGAGATATATGCTGATTTCAATTCCGAAGTTAAGGCCGGACAGCTAATAGCACTGATAGACCCTTCAGTTGCCAGACTGGAACTCAGAGAAGCAGAAACGAGTCTTGGGGTGGCTCTAGCCTCCGTTAAGAGTGCCAGAGCCGCACTGAAAGATGCCCAGAAGAAATTAACTCGCAACAGGGAGTTATTACGCAAGAAATTTATAGCTCCAAGCGAAGTTGATACTACAGAAGCTGATGTCGAGATGAAACAGGCATCACTAGAGGAGGCACTTTCACGGGTTGAACAGGCAAGGACTCAGCTTGAACGCAAGAGGACAGACCTCAACTACACGCGCATAACTTCGCCAATAACAGGAGTGGTTATAGACAGGCAGGTAGACGCAGGACAGACAGTAGCGGCTGGCTATCAAACCCCTACGCTGTTCAAGATAGCCAAAGACCTTACGCAGATGCAAATCAAGACGAAGGTTGATGAGGCAGATATAGGACACATTAAGGCAGGCCAGAAAGTTACGTTCAGGATTGACGCATTCCCTGAAGAGAATTTTGAGGGGCGAGTTGTTCAGGTACGAATAGCCCCTGAGACGACGGACAGCGTAGTAACATACACAGTTATAATCAACGTCAATAATCAGGAGCAGAAGTTAATGCCCGGAATGACTGCCAATGTTTCGATTGAGACCGAGCACTACGATGATGTACTTCGTTTGCCGACAGCCTCATTGAGATTTACTCCCTCAGAAGAATTATTGAGCACAATATCATTTGATACTGTACTCCTTGAAGGACAGAAGGGACTCAACGAAGCCACTGTGTGGGTGGAACGGAACGGAAAACTAGACAGAGCCGTAGACATAGTAACTGGAATTTCCGATAACCGCTGGACTCATTTAGTTAAAGGTGGTCTTTCTGAGGGTGAGAAGCTCATCATCAATGCTCAGGCTGTGAGATGACAGGAGCAGGTTATGGCGATCATTGAAGTTGAGAATCTTGTAAAGATTTACAAGACAGGAGATATAGAGCTTCGCGCACTTGATGATGTAACGTGCACAATCAACAAGGGTGAATTTGTGTGCATAATGGGGCCTTCAGGTTCTGGTAAGTCCACAATGATGAATATTCTGGGCTGTCTCGACGTTCTAACTTCAGGGAAATATATTCTTGATGGTATTAGCGTCAAGGGTCAGAGCAGGGCGGCACTTGCGGACATACGCAACCAGAAAATAGGCTTTGTGTTTCAGGGCTATAACCTTTTACAGAAGGCTGATGCTCTCGAAAATGTTGAAATGCCCTTAATGTATAGAGGAGTCCCGTCGTCAGTCAGACGTAAGATGGCTAAAGAAGCACTGGAGAGCGTAGGACTTGGCGACAGGATACATAACCGTCCTGTGCAGATGAGTGGAGGCCAGCAGCAGAGAGTAGCCATAGCCCGCGCTATTGTCGGGAAAGCTCCTATACTGATGGCTGATGAACCGACAGGAGCACTTGACACTAAGACGACGGTTGAGATTATGCAGATATTTACGGCACTTCATGAGGAGGGCACGACAATAATTCTTGTAACGCATGAGCCGGACATAGCGACATGGAGTCAAAGGGTGTTGCGTTTTCGTGATGGAAAGCTCGTAGCAGATGAGGAAGCTCCGAAGGATTCATCAGGGGAAAATGAGATTAAGCCCGGCACTATTTAGCCAAATTTCAACGGAGGGTAAAATGTTAATCAGCAAACAAACTAATGGAACAGAACTCACCATAGCACTTGACGGCAGACTTGATACAACGACAGCTCCAGAGCTTGAAGCTGAATTGAGGGGAAGTATCAAGGACATAAAGGAGCTTGTATTTGATATGACAAAGCTCGCTTATATTTCGTCAGCAGGACTTCGTGTTTTGCTGAAGGCGCAGAAGGTTATGAATAAGCAGGGTAAAATGGCAGTGAAGAATGCAAATTCTGATATTGTAGAAATATTTGAAGTAACAGGATTTGACGAAATTCTGAATATAGAATAGTGAGCGGGGGCATAAAGTGAAAGAGCTTACGATTGGAGCGGACGTGAAAAATCTTGAGCAGGTTATGACGTTCGTAGATGAGCAGCTTGGAACGCTTAACTGCCCTGCGAAAGTACAGAGCCAGATAGATTTAGCAGTAGAAGAACTTTTTGTGAATATAGCGCATTATGCCTATAACCCCGAAACCGGCACTGTTGAGGTCAAAGTTGAGATTAAGGAAAATCCTTTGTCAGTCGTAATAACGTTCAAGGATTCAGGAATGCCTTACGATCCATTGCGAAAGCCTGATCCAGATGTTACGTTGTCTGCGGAGAAAAGGGAAATAGGCGGGCTTGGTATATATCTCGTGAAGAAGAACATGGACAACGTATCTTACGAGTATGAAGACGGGAAGAATATATTGACCATCAGGAAAGATTTTTAATGAAGGAGAAGTTTTATTGTCATGACCGTAGTTGCCATCTCTGTCCAGCACCTGATTGAAAGACTAGGCTGTGATTTTGCTTTTGCGAACGTTCGATATATTTTGTCAGGCGGACGTAGAGAAAATAGTGATAGTGATGGAAATTAGTCATGAGTTCCCAATTCGTTTGGTTACTCTGCGGAAGAAACGGAACTGGAGTCAGCAGTTTGTGGCAGATAAATTAGGGCTAAGTAACAGGACAATCTGCAAATGGGAGACAGGACGCGGAACGCCGAAATTCACGACACTTCTTGCGCTGTCATCATTGTTTGAAGTCGGCCTTGATGAATTAGTGGGCAATAAGCCTGCCACAGAGAAGTAGGGGCGAAAATCCTGCGGAGAAAAAATTTCTGTGGAGTTTTTTTTGTAGGGGACTTTAGTAATTCTAAAAAGTTAGTATAATATACCGCAAAGAGAAAATTATTAACGGCAGGTGAAAGAGTAAATGGCTTTGAAAGAAGAAATTAGACGAAGACGTGAACAGCTGGGTATGACGCAGCTTAGATTTGCTCTTGCACTAGGAATTACCCCTGCTACTGTGTCAAAATGGGAGACTGGAGTAATGTCGCCCAAGCTCAAGCGCATGGCAGACGTAGCAAAGATATTTGGGATCACAGAACAAGAGCTGATGTTTCCAAAGAAAAAAAATGAGGAGACAGAAAATGAAACATAGTCCCTAAAAATGCGAAACCCCCAGACTGACTCTGGAGGTACAAATTCGCGCCCTATATCGTATTTAGTAACGCTAGAAGAGATTTTACCACAAATTCGTTAATAAGTGCCAGACAAGGAAAGAAGCGGGCAAGCAGAAAAAAACATAGAGAATGAGAGGTGAAAACAGACAGATGAAAGAGAACGACAGCAAGAATGCAAGAATGACAAATCAGCAGGCACAAGCACAGAGGGAGTGTGATGTGCTTGCTTATCATCAGTCTGAGAACCTCCAGAGCGAGACAAGGGTATGCGTGAAATTTGGAACTTCAGGATTGCAGTGGGTCAGAGCAGGGGACGAACTTAGGGGAGCATTAAAGCAGTTAAATGAAGATAACGACAAGGATTGCTTAGTATCAATATCAGAGTTTAAGGGGGAAAGATTGAATGAAAGCTCCGTAGGATTGATGAAAATATTTTACGTAAAGCTAAGTACGATGAAATTTAGGCCGTCAACGAAAGAGGAAGGGATAAAAATAATCCTTGACTACTGCGAAGCAAACTCGATCCCTGAACCGAGCCTAATAGTTCATGACGGTAATGACTATATCATTAAATGGATACTTAGAGACCCGCTTGAGGGCAAATATCTTGAAGTCTGGAAGCAGGTACAAAGGTACTTGGCGGAGAGATTTTTCAGGCTCTCAGGTGGCGGATATTGTCTTGACGACGATGGAAACGATCCCAAGAAGAAATTTATAGAATCGCACACAAACGCGACGGCGATGTTGAGAGTGCCGGGTTTCCTGAACAGTCGGACAGTAGAATTAAATCTGTTCACGTATAACGAGGAGACGCAGTTAATATACAGCTCAGGGCAAAGATACAATGCAAATGAAATAGCGGTAAGGCTTTATTTGTCGAAATGGGAAATTGAGCAGTACCGTAGCGCGAAGGAACGTTGCAGAGGGTATTTGCAGAAGAAGAAAAGCAAGCCAGCAGAGCGTACCGCCGAAGTGCCAGCACTGACCGACGAAGAAAAAATGAGCATGAGAACGGCACTAATGGCACACCATGATGTCCGTGGAAGCGAGACGTTTATTTATGTTCAGCGAAAAAACCCGGACAAGCACAGCCGGACGGACAGGACATATTATTATGACAGCTATTCGACAGGGGAGCTAGAAAAATTCCTGAGACGGTCTGATATAGATAGCTGTGATTTCTGGGCGACAGCGGCGGAATATAAATTGGGCTTCCGTAAACTTAAAGAAAAGACGATTTACAGAACAAAGGAAAATGGCGAGCGTTATGAAGAAATCAGGCGGCAACTTCCGAAACGCGAGAAATGGATAGAAGCGATCCAGTTGAGTTTCCTAGTGCTTGATTTAAGGGATTCCGAACTCGGTTATATCCCGACGATAGAACAGGCAAAGGAGTTAATTTATGCCCGTTGCTTTGAGTGTAACGTGCCGAAGCCCATGATAGTGGATAACGGGGACGGTTACACACTAGAACTGCGCTGGATATGGCGTAACGCGATGAAGAACTGCGGCGAGCGAGATAACGACAGGATACTGTATCCGAAATTCAATCGAAAGTTCGACGCAATGCAGGAAGTATTATACAGGCTGTTCTGGTATTTCGGAGTAGACGCAAAGAAACTGAGCGCGACCTCAATGCTTAGTGTAGTGGGAACGTTGAACACGAAGACAGGAAGCCGTCGCAGTATAGCCGGAGAAGCAGATGAAGTTCTGACTTATGAGGAATTAGCCTCACGTCTAGGGTTAAATTTTGGCAAAGTCCTCAAAGAGAAGCACGAGCAACAAGCCCCAGAAACCGTCCAGCCAGAGCAGGAGGAAATTCAAAAGAGACTGCCATTAGAAGTGGCGGAGACAATGAGCCGAGCATCGGAAGTTATTGAACCTGAAAGCCCGTTTACGAATTTTTTGACGGAGTTAGCAGAATACACAGATTTTGAAATTCTAATGACGAAGAAAAACTCGCAAAGTCAGCATGTATCAGCCACGCATGAAACGAGTGAACACCAAGCAGAGGCAAGTGAACTCTCAGCTCCTGAAGCGCAGGAAATCAAAACTTGCCCGCCATTAGTAAAAGTTGCGAATGCCCCGAACGGCGCATTAGATTTATTGAGGCTTCATCGAGACAGTGATTACTGGGTTTGCATTTGCACCCAGAATAAAGCGAAGGGCGAACGTGGCAAGTGGACGGAGTATTGGACACCCGCGAGCCGAGTGCTTGAAAAACTTGCGGAACTGA
>ERZ842401.6671-NODE-6671-length-12235-cov-3.493021_pt1 | contig 12235 bp, 10 predicted proteins | sample MGYA00521270_ERZ842401 | MGnify/ENA primary metagenome ERZ842401 (study PRJEB31892, sample SAMEA3878208) | bioreactor metagenome | biome: Moose rumen | place: Sweden | collected 2011-10 | study: EMG produced TPA metagenomics assembly of the PRJEB12797 data set... | reverse complement strand
ATGCACAGCCGCCGGATCCAGGTAATCCGGAGAACCCGGATAATCCGTCTGATGATCCGAATGGAGATGATGAGAGCGACGCTCTAATTGATATACAAGTTAAAAATAACAATGTGAGTAGGTATGGGACTTATCGGCACATTGTTTATGCGAAGCCAGGAGATTCCCTAACTTATCGTGGAACGTATAACCCGAATTTGCAATATACTTATTATATTATTCCGCAGAAAATGCAGATTAACGGAGGGGCGGTATATAGTAACACCTCAAGCTACCTTTTCCAAGTATTTAATGCGAGAAAAAGTAGCTCATTAGGCAATTGGAACAATGATACGACTATCTTTAGTTCTAATTTCGCAAGTGCTGCGTTCTCGCGAAATTATGATTATACCAATGGCTCCACTACGAAACGAAGAGAGACTAATAACCATACAGTTTTGGCCTCTGAAGTTGGGAAAAGTTTGGAAGAAACGAATAAAACTAATCGCAACAACACGACTAAGACAACACCGAGCCAGGTAACGTTCTATGCTAGCGAAGATTACAACGTGGGAAATGTGATTACAACTCAGATTTCAGCGATAGCTTATGCGCGAGTGCCGTATAACTTTACGAATACTACAGAAATTACTACTCCGGAGGATGAGCCGCTGTATGCTGGGGAGAGTAAGGAAATATATTTTGACATCAACGTGAATCCGAGATGGAATGCCGAGACGAATGGGAATTACGCAACTAAAGTCAAAGGCTCGCAGAGAAAATTAGAAGTTTGCTTTAACGGGACATGCTATGAGACCAGCCCGGATACTGAGGATTTGAATACTAGTGGCAATCTAAATGGAGCGACGGTGAATCGGGGTCAAACAATAGTAGTACCAGATTTGGTGGCTGGCTCGCAAGTGTGTATACGGTCTGCCATTTATCCAGCTAGTAGTGGGGCGAATACCAACTGGACGGATCCTGAAGGCGACCATACTTGGGCCTATTCCCCTCAAGTTTGCTATAGCGTTGCGAAGAAGCCGAGCTTACAAGCGTGGGGTGGAAATGTCTATTCGGCGGGTGGTATTAGCACTCCTCTAAGTGTTAAAAAACATTTATCCGGGTATAATAGTTACAGTATCAATGCTAGTGGACTCTATACATTTGGATCGTGGGGGGAGTTGGGAGTGATTTCTGGGGGGGCGATAAATAAATTTGGAAGTGGGGCTGAGCTAGGGTATAGTGGGTTTAATCCCCTGGTACCTAACCCGCATCCGAGTGATGGGGCTGGGAATAACGCTAGTGCGCCTGCGAACCCTGGCGGTGGTAGGAAAGAAGAACTGGCAGAACCATTAGGGATTAGGGTGCTTTATGGAACTAATTCGGCCAATATTGAGGCTGATGTCAGTGCGATTAATATGTATTTGATAAGTGGGGGAGAACAGAACGTGTCTGGAGATATCAGCTTAGCAGACGATGATGAGAAAAAAATGAGTAACGGGTTCTATTATTATGGTGGTGGAAATCTAAATCTAGTTGGTGCTACGGTAAACAAGGGTCAAATATATGTCGTGTATGATACGGGGGATATTACTATCAATAGTAACATTACATATCCAGAAGGCAATGTATATGAAAAACTGGAAGATGTTCCTAAAGTCGTGGTGTATGCTAACAATATATTGATAGGTTGCGGAGTGGAGAGGATCGACGCTGTGCTGGTGGCTAAAGAAAAGGTGGTAACTTGTGGGAAAGATGGCGTGGATGAGACGGCTATTAGTAATGGTATTAATGGTTCAGAGAATTCTGTACAACTAAAGATAAATGGAGCGATTGTGGCAAAGAAGTTGATAGCAAACCGGACGTATGGGGCGGCGACTGGAGCAAACTCAATCGTTCCGGCGGAGATTATTAACTTTGACCCGACTTTATATTTGTGGGGCGGGAGGAGAACTGAGGGCTTGGAGTCTGGCAGGCTGACAATAACTTATCAAAGTGAACTTTCGCCTAGGTATTAGGGGATGGCGGCGTTGATAGTCTAAAGAGCTTTCGCTGACGCGTGCACAGTGTGTGCCAAATATATCTTATTAACGATGCCCCAAATTTGAGGTTTTCGGTAGAAAACTCCGTATTATTGGGTGTTTGAAATAGCGGAAATACTCGCAAAATCTCCCGTTTACTCGTATTTCCTCATTATTTTGAGTTTTTCAGCAGACCCTAAATGGTGACACGGATAATTTGAAAATCGGTGCAGCGTTTGAATTAGTGTCCCTCTGATTTGATAAATTGGTGTAAGCGTGTCATGGGAGGATTTGAAATTTGGGCGATATCCAAGCATGACGTCCAAACACAGTAAAAATCCCAACCGAAGGTTGGGGTTTTTACTGGTATGGTCATGGGTGGAAACGAGCCCCTGGTTCGCATCTCGCGCGGAGCGCGAGATTCCCCCTTCCAGCCGGGCCTACCAGTAAAGCACCTGACTTTTGTCAGGTTTTTTATTTAATGTTTTTATGTTTTTTAAAGAAAGTATGATAGAATAGTAGTATGGAAAGTGGACAAATGCCTCCTGTGCAGACTATGACTCCTGGACCTGGCGCCGTGCAACAGCCAATGTATACTGCGGAGCAGGTTGCAAAAATGATGGAGCCAAAGAAAGATATAGCAGGATTAATTAAGACTATTGTCATCATAATAGTTTCTTTGATCGCGGTGACTTTTATCGGATTGTTTATTTGGATGTTTGTACAGTATAAAGATGTACAGACTGACGTAGATGGGCAGATAGCGGTAGCGGTGGCCGAGGCAAAAGACGAGCAAACCGTAAAGATGGAAGCGGAATTTCTAGAACGGGAAAAATACCCGTATAAGACTTTTTCGGGTCCAGTGGATTATGGGCAGCTGACGTTTGAATATCCAAAAACTTGGAGTGTATACATTGCGAAAGATGCAGCAAATGGCGGGGATTACGAAGCTTATCTCAACCCAGTGCAAGTAGATGCAGTATCAAACACGACGATTAACGCCCTGAGAGTGATAATTCGTGATAAAAGTTTTGAGGATATAGCTGCTGAGTACCAAAAAGCGATGGACAAAAAAGATTCTAATTTGACCGTAGAGACTATTACGATCAATGGGGCTACAGCGAACCGCTATACTGGCACGATACCGAATACTGACCTTTCGGGATATATTGTAATCTTTAAGATTAGAGATAAGACTGCGATTTTAAGGACCGACTCAGTTCTGTTCCAGGGTGATTTTGATAAGTTGCTCGAGACCATCACGTTTAACGCATAGTTTTAGCTTGAGAAATGGTGTATAATATGTGGTATGGAGGAGGAAATTAATGGGATTTTGGTGGCGGCACATGAGCTGAAAGCGCCGCTTGCGGTGTTGAGGCAGCTGGCATTGTCTTTTGATGAGATGGATACGAGGGGAGAACACTTACGCTCTGAAATGGTGAGTGTTTCCGAGCGAGCGATTAGGCAAGTAAATGATTTGGTAAAGATTCGGCGACTAGAAGACGGACTATTTGAAATGGAGCCAGTAGCGGTGAGGGAAGTGTGCGACGCGGTATCTAGAGAGCTGGAATACTTGTTTAGATATAACCGTAGAGATCTTTATATCAAGTATACGAATCGGGCGCGGCTTGTGTCGGCAAACAGAGATTTATTATATAGTGTAATATATAATTTTTTACTGAATGCAATGCATTATTCTGGTGAAGAGACGCGAGCGGAGCTAATCGTGAGAGATTTTCAAGATAAAGTGAAAGTAATCATTAGGGATTATGGCCCGGCTCTTCCGGTTGAGGTTTGGCGAGAAATGAAGCGGGGCTGGATTGAAAAACCGACTTCTATAGCTATGCGTCCGGGGTCTTCTGGGCTGGGGTTATTTATAGCATCGAGATTTTCGAGATATATGAACGCGAAGGTTGGTGCAGTGCGGCATCGGGATGGGACAAGTTTTTTTGTAGAACTACCAATTTCTAAACAAGCGAGTTTATTTTAATGATTTTCGTGATTGATGATGATGAGATAATGGCGGAGTGTATAGCGAGAGCATGCGGAGCTTCGGAAGCGCGCGTATTTAGTAATGTAATTGAAGCGATGGAGTCTATCAACGAAGGGATTTTGCCGGAAATAATCTTTTTAGATATATTACTGGATGGGCCGGATGGGTTTACTTTGTTAAATGAATTGGTTTCATATAACGATACGGCGAAGATTCCGGTAGTAATCGTTTCCTCGCTTGATTTGGCTGGAAAAGATTTATCCGCTTATGGGGTGGTGGGTGTGTTAAATAAAGAAAAAATGAGACCGCAGGAGATTTATGGTTTTGTCCGGGAATATGCAAAATAACGATATTAGAACTTTTGGCTATGTTCTTAGGCGAACAAATTATGGCGAAGCGGATCGGATTTTAAATTTGATAACGCCAAAAGGTAAGTTTTCGGTCATTGCGAAAGGTGTGAGGAAAGCTAAATCGAAATTATCCGGGGGGATAGAAATGTTTACTTTGGCGGATTTTAATATTCATCTAGGGCGAGGAGAGTTTGGGATACTGACGGGAGCGAAAATGGTGCAATACTACGGAAACATTATTAAAGATTTTGGTAGAATGGAGCTCGCGGGGACGATTTTTAAGAAAATAAGTCAAGCGGCGGAGAATTCGGACAATCCGGAATATTTTAAGATCGTGGACGAAAGTTTAAAGGGGCTTAATGATGGAGAGAAAACGGAACTGGTAGAGGCTTGGTTTTTGATTAATTTAGCAAAGGCCACGGGTGAAGATGTAAATCTATATAGGGACGTTGAGGGCAAAAAGTTAGAGGCAGATAAATTATATATATGGGATGGATACGAGGCGGCTTTTTGTGAAAAAGCAAACGGAGAATATGGTGCGAACGAAATAAAGATGTTGAGACTGATACTCACTAATAATTTAGAAGTTGCGAGAAGAGTAAATATAGATAATGCGATGTACGGATTGATTTTAAAGGTGGCTCGTGCGGTGGCAAAAATATAAATTAGGGGTGTCGGTGTGATATAATTAGAAAAAACAAGGAGATATTATGGCAGATTTTAATAAAGTCTTAACGCCGGGGGATTACGAAAAAGGGGAACTTAATGTGGTGATTGAGATCCCGACTGGTTCCAATCACAAAATTGAGTGGGATCGTGAGCATGCGTGTTTTATGCTAGACCGTGTAGAACCGATGGCTTTTGCGAAACCTTGTAACTATGGTTTTATCCCGCAAACTCTCGATGAAGATGGTGATGAGCTTGACGTTTTGATGATCACCGACCAGCCGCTTACGACTGGTATTTGGATGAAGGCGAAAATCCTCGGTGTGATGAAGTTCGTAGATGGCGGCGAAGTTGACGACAAGATTATTTGCGTGCCAGCAGATGATCGTAATAATGGTGGTTGCTATGAAAAGTTGGAAGATTTGCCGGCGCAGACTTTGAAGCAGATTGAATATCACTTTAACCATTATAAAGATTTAAAGAAACCTGGGACGACAGAAGTTAAAGCTTTTGAGGACGTGAAGTCGGCGAAAAAAGTTATTGCAGATTCGATCGAGCGATACCTAGAGGCGCATCCGGAAGCGAAGCTAAAGAAGAACGTAGAGGGTGCGATGGAGCAGGCTAAAACAGCGGTTTCGGACACGATTGATGCGGCAAAGAAAGCTATTAAAGAAGCTACAAAATAAACTTCGCAAAAAAATACCTCCTCTTTATCGAGGAGGTATTTTTGTGTGGTTTATTCTTCGTCGGTAGTGCCGTCCTCTACTTCTACGTCTACTTCATCAGTTTGATCAGTCAGATCCATGTTTTTCAGCATTTCCATGAACTCAATTTGTTGCTTGACGTCGCTAGCGGTGAGGCCTTCATAGGCGGATTCTTTGGAAGTGATGACAATATATTTGCCGTCTATGGAAATGTCTTCATAATCTTCGCCTTCCATAGCTTCTTTGTAATAATCAAAAGCAGCTTTTGCGGCGGCTTCATCGGCGAATTCGTAATAAGCTTTCATACCGGTCACGTCGTCTTCGGAATAGAAGTAGACCATGTGGGTTTTGGCTGGGGCATATTCTTCTTCACTATCGTTGGTTTCTAGAGTGAGAACGTATTTCGTGTCGTCAGACACGAAATATGAATCACTGAGCTGAGTGGAACCACCACGTGTAGCGAGCACAATAGCAACTACTACGACTACCACTACAAGGATCGCTGCGCAGATACCGATAATTAAGTTTTTATTGTTTTTAGCTTTGTTAGCCATAATAATCTCCTTTTATGTTTCGATTATAACATACAAAACATACTTTTTAAGCTTTTTTATATGTTATCTATGCTTATTCTGACTTGCTCGGTGGTGTCACGATCGCGGATAGTGACTGTGTTGTCGTTTAAGGTGTCGAAATCGATTACGACGCATTTAGACGTGCCGATTTCGTCTTGTTTGCGATAACGTTTGCCGATATTGCCAGAATCGTCCCAGGTGACGTTGCCGTATTTTTGGCGAAGTTTGTCGTAGACTTCTTTGGCTTTTGCCACGAGCTCTGGTTTGTTTTTAAGAAGTGGGGAAACGCAGAATCTGTACGGGGCTAAGTTTTCTGGCAGTTTGAGGACGGTGCGCTTCTCGCCGTTGACTTCGTCTTCGGTGTAGGCGGTGGAGAGGACTGCCAGGAAAAGGCGTTCGACGCCGATAGAGGGCTCAATGACGTGGGGGATGAAGGTCTCGCCGGTAATTTTATCGCGGTATTCCATGGACTTGCCGGATTCGCGCTGGATATTAGTCAAATCAAAATCGGTGCGGTAAGCCAGACCCATGAGCTCTTCCTCGCCGTTTGGGTAGTCAAACATGAAGTCGATGGTGCGCTTGCTGTAATGAGCGCGGTCCTCAGCGGGGACTTCGAGCTCGTGGATGCTTTCTGATTTAAGGCCGATGGTGTTTTCGAGGAAATCGTGTTGTAATTTACGCATGATTTCGAAATTATCTTCCCAGGTGTCTGGGTGGACAAAATACTCGATCTCCATTTGAGAACATTCGCGGTCACGGAGGATAAAGTCGCGCGGGCTGATTTCGTTACGAAAGGCTTTGCCTTGCTGAGCGAGACCAAAGGGTAAGTTTGGATAAAAAGTGTCAACGACGTTTTTATAGTTAGTAAAGATGCCTTGAGCAGTCTCGGGGCGGAGGTAGGCGATGTTTTTCTCGCTAATTTCTTTGTCATCGTCTGGGAGGACGGCCCCGACATGGGTAGAGAACATCATGTTGAACTTGCGAATAGGGCCCCAGTTTTCTTTGCCGCAGATTGGGCATTTAGTATGGGTGGCTAGAAACTCCTCCGTCGTGACGGACTCGGTGATGCCGTCGGCGATTTTGTCGGCGCGGAAGCGGGATTTGCATTCTTTACACTCTACGAGTGGGTCAGCAAAAGTGGCGGTGTGCCCGGAAGCGACCCAAGTCCTAGGGTTCATAATGATGGCAGCATCTACGCCATACATATCGTCGCGATTTTCGACGAAGTATTGCCACCAAGCGTCCATGATTTTTTTCTTTAAAGTCACGCCGAGCGGGCCAAAGTCCCAAGTCCCAGCCATGCCACCGTAAACGTCTGAGCCTGGAAAAATAAAACCGCGACGTTTACATAAACTTACGATATCTTCTAATTTACTCATATATATTATATAATAACATATATGACTAGAAACAAAAAGAATTCAAGGGGAAATATTGGTCGTGTCTTGCATTATTTTTGGCAGGCGTTGATGCGACAAAAAGTGCGGACGATACTTTTGATTGTATTAATTCCGGTAAATATTTTTGTGTATAATATCGTGATCCCGGGTGGGATGAGTGAGATTATTGGTAAAATCTCGGCGGGAGATTTTGAAATTGCGAATTATGTGGAGGTTCTAGTGGCGACTTTAGTGCCGATGGTGATAAATAATATAATATTGGTGAGGATTTTGGATTGGTTGGATTGGGCACTAGACGCTAAATGTGGTGAATATTTATCTCAATTAGCGTTTAATGCAGTGATTAACCAGTCGATGACTTTTCATTCAAATCATTTTTCGGGGTCTTTGACGTCGCAGGCGAAGAAACTTGCGAGCGCATTTATCGATTTTAAATCTAATTTCGTGTGGGATGTTTATCCGTTGATTTTGACTGTGATTTATGCAATTGTGGCGGCGATTTTGGTTTGCCCGCCGTTTGCGATTGTGTTAATGATTTTTACGATAACGTTTATTGCTGTGGCGGTTTTGATTTATCGTAAAACAGCGTATAGGGAAGAGGAAATGGCGAGTGCGGAAAATAAGCAGACTGGCCAGCTAGCTGATGCGATTACGAATGTGGTGAGCGTGAAATCATACGCGCGGGAGAAATACGAGAAATCGCGATTTGCAAAGGCGACTGGTAGGACAAAATTAGCAACGATGGGGTTAGCAAAAGCTTCGTTCCAGCGTAATTTGTCGCTTAACTGTGTGCAAGTGATAACTTATGTGACAATTATAATTTTAATCGTGATGAGCCACCAGTGGTTTGGGCTAAATGTGGCGAGCGTGGTGTTTTTATATTCAATTTCGTCAACTCTGATGAGTAATTTGTGGAGTACGTCTCATATCCTCAGGACGATGAATCGGTCATTTGGAAATGCGAAAGAAATGGTGGAGATACTAGATATGCCGTATATTATTGATGATAAGACAGATAAGCCTCTGAAAGTCATGAAGGCGGAGATTGATTTTGAGCATATTTCGTTTAGGCATGAAGAGCAGAAGGGGAAGTTGTTTGAGGATCTTACTTTAGAAGTTGCGCCTGGACAGTCGGTGGGGCTGGTGGGGGTTTCTGGGTCGGGGAAGACGACGCTGACGAAATTGTTGCTCCGTTTTGCGGATGTGGAGAAGGGTGCGATTTATATTGACGGGCAGGATATTCGTGATGTGACGCAAAAAAGTTTACGCGAGGCAATTGCATATGTGCCGCAGGAATCATCGCTGTTTCACAGGACGGTGTTTGAAAATATCGCCTATGGCAAGCCGGGGGCGACGGATGAGGAAGTATATGAAGCGGCGAGGCTGGCAAACGCGGATGAGTTTATCGCAGGGTTGCCGGATGGTTATGACACGATGGTGGGCGAGCGGGGTGTGAAACTCTCTGGTGGGCAGCGGCAAAGAATTGCGATCGCGCGGGCGATTTTGAAGGATGCGCCGATCTTGGTACTAGATGAGGCGACTTCGGCACTAGATTCAGAATCGGAAGCTTTGATTCAGGGGGCTTTGTCGAACCTAATGGAAGGGCGGACTTCGATCGTGGTGGCGCACCGGCTTTCAACGATTGCGGGGTTAGACGAAATTGTGGTGCTAAATGACGGGAAGATTGTCGAGCAGGGGACACATCAACAGCTGCTAGCCAAAAATGGAGAATATAAAAAGTTGTGGTCTAGACAGAGTGGGGCGTTTTTAGAAGAGAAATAATTTTAGAGCGGAGATTCTTTACAAAATTAATTTTTTTATGTTAAAATTAAGGTAATATAAACTAAAGGAGTTATACAATGTCAGATTACGAGACATTACAACTATTAAATAACTTGAGTGGCACTGGTTCTAGTAGCTACGCAAGTGCTGCACAGGGTGCTGGTATCTGGATGATCATCGCAGCAATCCTAGCAATCGTAGGCGGTATCTTGGTCTACTTCTTGTTCGTAAAGGCTAAAGCTGATCCAAAAGGCAAATTCTTAAAGTGGCTCAAGGATTTCTTAGCATTTAAGATCATGTGGATTGAGCCGATTTTGAAGGTTGTTTACTATATTGCGACCATCTTTATCGTGCTTAACTCGTTCTCGTTCCTAGCACTTGGTGGTAACGGGGTATTGATGTGGCTTCTCACATTGGTGCTTGGGCCAATTATCATTCGTGTCTTCTACGAGGCAACTATGATGTTTATCATGATTTGGCGCAATACTCGTGATATCGCGGAAAATACCAAAAAGAAATAGTTTTATAAATAGAAAATCTCCTACTTAAAGTAGGAGATTTTTTGTAGTTTCATTTAAGTTATGGTGGGTTGTGAGGAACTCGAATCCCCGACCTTCTCCACGTCAAGGAGACGCTCTAGCCAACTGAGCTAACAACCCTAGGAATATGGTGAGGACAAATTTCGCTTCGCGAAATTTTAACTCACCTGCGCTTACTCGGAAAATATGTCTTCGCCATATTTTCTCCGAATATTTCTTAATTTCAGTAAAATGAATAAATTCATTTTACTTCATTTGCGAAATATTCTGAAATTAAGGCTTTGCCTTAATTTCTTCGTAAGCTTGGTGAGTCGGGAGGGGCTCGAACCCTCGACACCGGGCTTAAAAGGCCCGTGCTCTAACCAGCTGAGCTACCGACCCAGATTGTTAATGGTGGTTCCGGCTGGACTTGAACCAGCGACACAAGGCTCTTCAGGCCTCTGCTCTACCAACTGAGCTACAGAACCAATGTATCTATTATACCACACTTGTGATATAATTAAAAGTATGAAAAAGATTAATACTTCACCAATTTCGGGTATGCAAGAACTTTTGCCTGCAAATCAGGCGATTTTTAATAAACTTAAAGCGGAAATTGCTGAGGTATATAAGCAGCATGGGTATTTAGAGATTGAGACGCCGACGATTGAGCGGACGGAGATTTTGCTCGCAAAGGCGGGTGGCGATACTGAGAAACAGATTTATAAAGTAGTAAAAACGGCCGAGGCTTCGGACGGCGCAGATCAGGCGCTACGTTTCGATCATACAGTGCCTTTGGCGCGGTATGTGGTGGAGCATGAAAACGATTTGGTATTTCCATTTAAAGTTTCGCAAATCGGGATGAATTTTAGAGGAGAGCGGGCGCAAAAGGGTAGATTTCGGGAGTTTTATCAGTGTGATATAGACGTGATAGGGCGCGGGGAATTGGCGATTTCTTATGATGCGGATGTAATTTCTACGTTGCTTAAAGCGTTTAAGATGTTTAAGTTAAAGACGCCGGTTTTGGCGCGCATTAATAATCGCAAGATTTTATCTGGGCTGCTGGTGGCTTTGGGGTTAGACGACAAAGCGAGGGATATTTATAGTATTGTTGACCATTCAGAAAAGGTGGCTCCGGAGAAAACTAAGGCTAACCTGGAGGAGATTGGCCTAAGCGAAGAAAATGTGAGAAAGATTCTGGCATTTATGAACTTGCACGGTGAGAGGTCTTTCGTGATTAAAAACTTGAGTAACCTAGGGATTGAAAACGAGACGTTTAATGAAGGGGTGAAGGAGCTTGAGTTAGTAATGGGGCTTTTGGAGGGGGCAGGGTTTAAGAGCGAAATCTCGGCGGATATGAAAATCGTGCGAGGGTTGGATTATTACACGGGGACGGTGTTTGAGTTTATTTTGCCGCAGCATAGAGAGATAGGTTCGGTGTGCGGTGGTGGTAGATATGAAAATCTGGCTGGGTATTTTACGGAGCAAAAGTTACCTGGAGTTGGCGGTTCGATCGGGCTGACGCGGCTGTTTTATGTACTAAATGAAAATGATTTGATTGATGAAGAGGCAGAGAAATTGGTCGATTACGCGATTGTGCCGATTTCGGAAAACGAGACTGAGTTTGCTCTGAGAGTGGCCGATGAAGTGAGAAATAACGGGAATAGTGTAACGGTAGTTTTGACTGATAAAAAATTAGGAGACAAGATGACCTACGCGGCAAAATTAGCGCGTTATGGAGTAGTGATAGGTGAAGCGGAAGTCATCAGTGGGGAGTTAAAACAAAAAGATTTTAAGACTGGTGAGACTAGCGATCTAAATATTATCGTCAAACAATAATATTTAACAAAACTTTAAGCGGTGTTATAATAGCTATTATGAATTGGAGGAAGTGGCTAGACGAATTTGTGCTGGCAGGAAAAGGGATTTTGCTAGCGACAAAAGAAAAAAGGTTTTGGTTTGGGTTTGTGCCGAGTTTTTTGTTTTTTGGGTTGCTAATGAACTTGCTGGCCGGGGGATTTGCGAAGTTTGAACTGATGGGGGCGCTAGGGTTCCCGAAAGGCTTTAAGATTATTTGGGATAGTTTCATTGCGATGTTTGGAGTAGGGCAAGTTTTTCTAGATTGGCTTCCGATTTTTACAATTTCAGTTTTGCAGGGGGTGCTGATTGGGTTGATTGTTTTGCTGTGGAATAAGAAGCGAGAACAAAACGCGGGGAACTTGGAAAAAGCGGGGATCGTGACGGGGC
>ERZ842401.6670-NODE-6670-length-12235-cov-5.357225_pt1 | contig 12235 bp, 8 predicted proteins | sample MGYA00521270_ERZ842401 | MGnify/ENA primary metagenome ERZ842401 (study PRJEB31892, sample SAMEA3878208) | bioreactor metagenome | biome: Moose rumen | place: Sweden | collected 2011-10 | study: EMG produced TPA metagenomics assembly of the PRJEB12797 data set... | reverse complement strand
TCCGAGCGAGCGGATACGGCGTATTCGCCGAGGTTCCGCGAGGAGGAGCCTTCGGACGCTACCGAACAACTTCTCTCGCCTTAGGCCGGGGCGATCGCCTCGTTCGGGCAGGTCACAGCGCAGGCGCCGCAGTCAACGCACTTGTCGGCGTCGATCACGTAGGGCGTACCCTCGCTGATAGCCTCGGCGGGGCAGGCGTCCTTGCAGCAACCGCACGCAACGCACTTGTCGGCAGCAATCTTGTGAGCCATTTTCTTTTCTCCTTTTTTGTGGTTTGAAATAACGTTGCCATTATACCACCTGCCCAGCAAGTTAGGCAACGGTAATTTGAGCCCCTGCTCTACTCGTAGCGGAGGCAGTCGATCGGGTTGAGCTTCGACGCACGCCAGGCGGGGTAGAAGCCGAAGAAAAGACCGACGACGGACGAAATGACAAACGCATAGACAGCCGAGGTCACTTCGACGAGGACAGGCCAGCCAGCCGCCGCGCCGACGACGTAGGACGCGCCGATGCCGATAGCCACACCCGCCGCGCCGCCGACAGTCGAAAGGACCATCGCCTCGAGAATGAACTGAACGAGGATGTTGCGCGGTGTCGCGCCTATGGCCATCCTGAGGCCAATCTCCCTGATGCGCTCGGTGACCGAGACGAGCATGATGTTCATGATCCCGATGCCGCCTACGACAAGCGTGATGACGGAGAAGATTAGAAGCAGCATCCCGACTATCCCCGTCACCGAGCCGATCGTGTTCATGATCTCGGTCGTGTCGCGCGTCTCGAAGTCATTGTCCTGCCAGTCGGCGAGATGGTGGCGCTGGCGAAGAAGCGCAGAGACTTCGCGCTTCGCCTCGTCGAGATCGTCCATCGATACGAGCGAGAGGTTCATCATGTTGACGGTGTTGAACTTCGAGCGCTGGAGATAGCGATGCACCGACGTATAAGGCGCCATTATGACGTCGTCCTGGTCCTGGCCCCAGTTGTTCGCGCCCTTCGAGCCAAGAACGCCGATCACGCGGAACGTCATGTTCTTGAGCCGTATTATCTTGCCAATCGGACTCTCGTCGTCGCCAAAGAGGTTCGACTGGACTGTCGTGCCGATTACGCACACGCGTGCCGCGAGCCTCGTCTCGTCGTCAGTGAAGAAGCGTCCGTCCGTCACCGTCCAGTTGCTGATGGTGAGGACGTCGGGCGAAACGCCCTGAACGTTGCCAGACCAGTTCTTTGCGCCGTACATCATCTGCACAGTCGTTCGCACCTGCGGGCTCACTCCCTGCACGAGATGGCCGAGCTCGCGCTTGATCGCCTCGGCGTCATCGGCCGTCATCGTCTGGCCCTGGCCCATGCCGCCGGAGACGGGCCCGCGGTTGCGCCGCTCGGGGAACACCATCATGAGGTTATTGCCCATCGACGAAATCTCCTTGACCATCATCGTCTTCGCGCCCTCGCCGATAGCCATCGCAAGAATGACGGCTACGATGCCGATGCCGATGCCAAGGCACGACAGGAACGAGCGTATCGGATTCCGCCCGAGCGACCTCAGGGAGACCTTGAATATTGTTGTAAAACTCATTTTGCCTCCTCTAAGGATTAGTCTGGAAATGTGCAATTGTGACTTACCTCATTTTCAGCGTAGTGCCTATTCGATTCTTTGCAACAGTCATCACCGGCATATCGTCCGACAGTCCCCGAGAAACCACCCGGACAGACCTCCATTCAAATGGATTTGCCGAGACAATAGACGATCTTGCAAAGGAATTGTCGGCTCCATTGATCGAAACTCCCACAACCGCATTCCCTGACACTTGACTGCTCCTTGCAGTGATAGACAGCATGATTTGACCTGACGGCAGCAACACGCTGTCGAACATCTCGCTGCCAGCGTCACGCCCGGCGACGAACAACCGCCCTCCGTCGATGCCGAGCACAACGTCCCTGCAAGCCCGCGATGCGGCATCGTCAGTACAAAACCAGACCTCAAGTTGATTGGTTACCGCATTTGAAAACGCCACTGAAACGGTCATGAGTTCAGATGACGATGCCGCAACAGGCTCCACCACAGACCGTACGCAAGATTCACCATCGGCAAACTCAGGAACCGACGGCTCCATCACGGCGGTCACGCCCGCCCATGCACAAATCGGCATGAACACCGCAGTCAAGAGAGACCTCATGGCTGGGCCTCCCTCGCCACGGTCTGGACGCCATTTGTCCCACGATGCGCCGTCCATCCGAACTTCGAGACCTCGGCGTCGCCGTCGGCGAAGAGCCTGAACGTCTGCACATTGGTTGTGAACTGGTTTGTCTGGGACGATCCGTCGACCCACCAGTAGTACGGTATGTTGAAAGCGTAGCTGCCGCCGGACCACGGTTGTGGAAGCTCGTAGACGCGATACGCCGTGCCTGCGCGGTCAACGCCGGCAAGATTGCCCTCCTGGACTACATTGACCCGTCCCGCGCCGTTCTGCGCGTCGTGATTGACCGCAGACATGTCGACATGGGTGAAATACCCCTGCATATCCGACGCGGGGGCGAAGCCCTCCATCGTCTTTAGGCCAAAGAAAGACACATAATCCGGCAACAGCTTCAAGTCGATGCGAAGGCCTGCGCCGACTTCGCCGACAGCAAGCGCATTCGTCGTGACCTCAAGCCAGTCCGCATCCGTCATCGCCACCGCGTTCGTCCCGACACATTCTGCCGGAGCAACGACGGAAATAGGAAATACATGCTCGTATCCGTTAACTACAAGTGTCATCGTCGTGTTCATGGGGACTTGAGGCATTGCCACACTGAATGTATTGCCGTTTGTCGTGCCTATCGGGGAATGCCACGATACATCTCCAACGGCTCCAGCCACGGAGAAATTTGCAATCTCTATCGGCCCGAACACGCGCCTGTGCCTCTCTATCGGACAGGTGCGCTGCGCCACCACCTCAAGGCCGACTGCACAGATCGAGGCGTAATAGTCCATTCCGCCTGGAACGATGTCACTTGTGAAGCGCAGCCTGAACTCTGCGGCATCTCCCGCATGAAGCCCTCCAACCGAAAAGATGCGAGCAGGGTCGTTCCCGCCGCCGGACACCTCCCACGAATACGGGAGCGCAACCGCCGCGCCGTTTTCAGATACCGAGACATCCGGCCCCGATACCTTGCTGAGTTCAAGCGCGCCCGCCCTGTTCCCGTTGTAGGCGCACGACAGGGTCGAGGCGAGATTCGATGTGGCCGGAACCCAGATTCCGTCCGTTCCAAGATGGGCGTCCTCGAACACGAGAACGCGCGGCGCAGCTCCAAATTCGACAAACTGCGTGAGGTTGGTATATTCCGTATTCACCACGAAGGAAACCTCGCCCGTCGCGCAAAGATTCCACTTCCCGCTCTGACCGTTGTCCCATACGCACCTGACGTTTCCATAGTTTCCTTCCTGCAAGAACAAACCGGCACGCTGTCCGCCTGCCGTCGGCACAATGTTGATGTTCGGGGATGCCTCCCATGAATAGCTCCCGATCTCTACCGGCGGAGTCATGACCGCGCGTGCCGTCGCGAAACTAGCATTCGTGAACGCGACACCATCGAGCTTGAGAGAAATATGTCGATAGAAATAGAATTTCTTGTTGTTTGATCCTGGAACAAAACTGCATTCACTGTACGCCACATGCCCGTGGTCGATTTTATTTCCAAGCCGTTTGGTTGATTCGGCATGAACGATATATCCTGTGCGGAAAGGTAATTGGAAGACTCTATTTGTCTTCGCTCCCACATAAAATGTAAAATGCTCATCGGGAGATGGATTGTTGTTAGATACGTATTTGCCCGTTATCAGTGTTTCCGCCTGAACATACAATGTGAGCGAGATCAAATTTGTTGTCGGTGCAGAAGTTTCAGCTATTTGCTTCTGACGCAGTGCCACATCAAAGGCGATAGCATCGTAAAGCGCTCTGACGCCATCGATTTCTCTACCCGTGACAATGCGATTATCTTCATAGTCTGGGGCGGCAAAATCATTGTATTCATCAGATCGGGTGTTGACCCAATCTGTAATCTCACAAGCGCGAAGACCAACGTCTATACTGTTCTTTTCGATTTCCTCGAACAGCAAATCGAGATTGTTGATCGAGAAAACCTCTATGCAATTTGTGACAGCAGCATTTGTCTCGCCCAAATATACAAGATTTGTGTCGGAAGGCAACAAAGCCGATCCTGTTTCCATAAGCGAGTCGAACTTATGCCTGCTCATATACATATCTAAAATCTTGTTCCAAATATCTTCAGAAACACCTCCGTCTTTGCTCCCCACGAGGAATCTTTCGAATGCAATCACGTCCTCGTTTGTTATGGAGTGCAACTTCAGCTCCGCTTCCACGATCGCGTCGAAGAACTCCTTTTTAGTGAGCCGCCTTGGCGTCGTGTCGTCAACAACCACGAACTCCACAAAATACCACTCGTTCGTGTCGTACTCGAAGACAAGTTCGCCAATCTCGTTCGTATGGCAGATCTCGGGATAGTTCTCAAGCCACCATTCGGTGTCCTGTTCGAGGTTCTTCTCCAGCCGGACGGCTTGACCTTCCGCGACGAGCGGCGTCATGTCCTGCGTTTCGGAACCAATCTTGACAAAAGAAGAGAAGCCCTCTTCGGGGATGTTACCGTATGTGAACTCTACATCGCCCCAATCGTATATCGTCGCCGCGAACGAGACGAGGTTGGACGGATCGCGGTTGAAGGCGAGATCCTTCCACACGAACGTCTTCGAGCTTTCGTTCGTAACGGCCCAGAAGTCGCTCGTACCCAGTAGGAACGAATTCGTGGCGTAGAGCGGCGCGAGCGTCGTGTGCCCGTCCTCTATTGTCTCGGGCGAGTCGATTCCCCACGGCTGCGTCGTGACGACGCCGCAGATTCCGGCGACCCATCCAGGCACGGCGACCTGAAAGTCGTCCGAGACGCTGTGACGAGTCCACATGGACGGCGTGACGGCATTCGTAGGACGCATGAAGACGTCCGCGCCAGCGGCGAAGTTCGTCGGCGCGAAGTAGCGGTGAAGCGAGGAGAGTCGATTGTTTGATTGTTTGATTGTTTGAATTGTTTGATTGCTTGAATCGACGTCCTTTGACTTTACATTCTCTCTGCCGCCCTTTCCTCCAGCCCAGAAGGCGACAGGCGCCGACAGGGCGACGAACAGCAGTGTCTTCGCGATGCCGCGCCGTCGGACTTCAGCTGCCGCGATGCGCCACAATCCAATGACGACAAGAACCGCCGCAAGTGCGCCGACTGCGGACAAGATAACGCAAGCATCGTGTATGTCGAACAAAGTCATTTCACTTCCTCAAAAAACCATATTCGTAGACCTTCGGCTCGATTTCCTTGGCGAGACGCTTCATCGCGGCGCGGAGATTGCCGATGAGTTCGGTGTATTTCGCGTCCTTGCTGTCGGAGTTCATCTTCGACTTGCCCTTCGCATCGACCGTCGCTCCTTGGAAATGCATACGGATGTCGTAGTACGAGGCATCGGGATTCGCATCCGGCTGGGAGTGGTAATAACGCCACAGCTCGCGCCCGGCATCGAGGACGGACGTGGCGGCGGGGGACATGTTTTCTTTAACGCAGAGGCGCAGAGGCGCAGAGCGCGCAGAGAGGTTTTCGACAAGATTAACAGGATTTACAGGATTTGGTCCGGAGGCAATTCTTCCCCTCAGGAAGTCGCTCATGAAATGGCTCTTGAAGCAGTCCTTCGCCCCGACCTCCTCTTCGGTAAACGGTATCCAGTGGTTCACGCCGTCGGCGGACGACACGCGGTTCTGTCCATGGAAGAGCGTGTAAACCAGGCAATCGGCCTGAAACTCGGCGTCACTGACAAATGCATCGTTCGGAACAAGATACTGCTCGCGGTCATTCATCCATGTTGCTTCGATGGCACAGCGAATGGCAAGATAGACCCCCATCGCCATTACATTCTTCTTTGTCACTTCTGCGTAAAAATGATTGTGTAGATCATTGGGGCTCAACTTGCTTGCAAAATAGATTCCAATGTTATTCTGCACATTTGTACCGTTCATCCGCAAATAAGCAATCCGTTCACCCTGCTTGTCATAATTCTGTCTAAGCCACTCGATCACATTTCGGTCATTGGCATACGAACTGATGTGATGCGTCCCGATGAATACACCGCCTCTGTCGTAAACATCCGCAGTCGTCTCGGTAAACACGCCGTTGTTTATTAACTCCGATTTATCCGAAGCCTCCGCTACCGCTACGGCTTTTAAAGAAGGCGAAGCGTTAGCGAAGCCATCGGAACAAATCGGAGTTGATCCTTCTCCCAGTCGCCACACAAAAAAGCCTATCGGGAATTTGCCCTTCACATTGTCGAACGTATCGGCGGGAGCCATGAAAGACTTCAGCAGCAAGGCACGGAACATCTGCCTAAATGGCGCAAAGTTAGGCGCTTGAACGTGTTTCAGTTTTGAAAACTGCCCGACGACACACCCGGGAATTTCCATGAAGATGCGATACAGGAATAGAGCAAACAATTCCCGTCCACCAGACTTCAAAACCGACTTGGCATCGCGATAAGTACGAGACTCAAAGGAAACACCGCTTTTGTTCTGCCCAGTCCCTGATTTCTGCTTTGTATCCCCAGCCTCCGCATACGGCGGGTTGATGTAGATGACAAGCTTTTTGCGCTTTTCTGGGTCGTCGATTATTTCCTTGAGGCCCTTCGGCAGTTTGTCGAACGGGTCGTTGAGGAAGTCGAACTGGAAGATGTGGCTTTCGAGGAGATTTGCGCCGTTCTTCGCGCGCTCGCGCATCACGTCGACATCCTGCTGGTCCAAGGTCGACGCCCAGATGCGGTATTTGTTCGTGAGTCCGGCCAGGAGGTTTCCCGTCCCGGCGCAGCAGTCCCAGACGTAATACTCGTCCTGCCAGTTCTCGCCAAGCTCCAGCTCAAGGTAATGCTGGGACAGCTCCACCCATTTCTTCGGAGTGAAGAACGAGCCCTTGCGTTCGCGCACGTCCTGCGGCACGAGCAGGTCGAGCCGGTTGACGATGAAGTTCCAGTAGTCCTTCCGCGGCGGCCTCTTGTAGCGACGCCAGAATTCCGCGTATGCGTCGAGTCCGCCGGACTTGAATCCGAAGGCGAGGATATTGAAAAGATCATCCTCGTTCTTTCGCTTGACGGTGTACGGCGTGGACGATCTCGCGTCGAACGTGATGTAGAAGTCGTTGGCAACGCGATCGTCGGCGATGTCAGTCGTTCCATTGTCGTCGATGTTCATCTCGGCGAGATAGAAGTCCCGGTCGTAGATGTTGTACTTCTTCTTGAGGACGTCCCACGGCGCGTCGATATGCGGCATGACGATCTCTCGCCACTGACGGTAGATGTGCGTGAAGTTGTTCTTGTTGATGAGTATCTTCGAGATGTCGCGGCGTCCCGACTTGAAGTTGCTCTTGATGAACCGGCGCAGAATATCGCCGTCCTCCGCATATCTGAAGATAAGCTTCTCGCGTTCGATAACGCCCTTTGCAAGCGTGTAGAGCTCCTTGAACTCCTTTGATTCGTGGTCGCTCGGCGTGACGGTCCAGTCGAAGTCGTTCTTTCCGAGGACGCCCAGCACGGCATTGTACGGGAGAAAAGCGATCTTCTCCGCGTCAAATGCGCCGAGGAAGTGAGGAGGAAGGTTCTTGTCGGCTGTGCGCTGGCCTCCGATCGTCAGAATAAGCTGCACAAAACTCGCGACGATGTCCTTCTTGTTCCCCGCCTTCGCCTCGGCCCACAATACCGGCTCCGCCTCGAATCCAAGAGCAAGTTCCGTCGCCGGAATATCGACGCAGAAGTCGATGTTCCCGATTATGCGCGTGCAGTCGAACGCGCCGAACCAGTCGGCGGCGACCTTGTTCTTCAGCTCCTCCTCGCGGAGCGACGTAGGATATGCGCTTGGGTGTCCCATGTAAAATATTATAGCAAAATCGCCGCCTCGCCGACATACCCTGTATCCTTCATGACAGTGCCTCTTTCACGAGCTGCGACACCTGCTCGGTTGTCTTTCTGCCGCCTTCGCCGCGGTCGTCGCGCATGACCTTGCCGTCGCGCATCACGACATGGCGCTTCGCGTATGCGGCGATGTCGTCTTCGTGCGTGACCATGACGATTGTGATGCCCTCGTTGGAAAGCTCGGTGAAGAGGTTCATTATTTCTATGGAACTCTTCGTGTCGAGGTTGCCCGTCGGCTCGTCTGCGAATACGACCGGCGGGTTGTTCATGAGGGCGCGCGCGATTGCGACGCGCTGCTGCTGGCCGCCGGAGAGCTGCGCCGGCGTGTGCATCTCGCGGCCCTTGAGCCCCACCCGCGCGAGAAGCTCCATCGCGCGCGCCTTGCGCTCGCGGCGGTTTAGACGCCCCATGTAGAGATCGGGTAGCTCGACGTTCTCGAGTGCGCTCGTGCGCGGCAGGAGGTTGAAGTTCTGGAAGACGAAGCCAAGCTTCATGCAGCGAATGCGAGCGAGCTCGGCGGGAGAGCGCTTTGCGACTTCGAGACCGTCGAGGAGATACGAGCCCTTTGTCGGAACGTCAAGGCAGCCGAGAATGTTGAGCATCGTCGATTTGCCGGAGCCGGACGAGCCCATTATCGCGACGAACTCGCCGTCGTCTACCGAGAGCGACACGCCGTCAAGCGCATGCACCGGCTCGTCGCCGATGGCGTAGATCTTGTACATGTCGCGTATCTCGATAAGATGGGCCATATTTTCGTTACACTTGCGGTCGCCTCGGAGAGGCGCCCCTACCAATTGCCATTACCTACTTCTTCGGCTCGGGCGCGGTGCCCTTGTTCTGGTTGCGCTTCGGAAACTTCGGCATAAAGGGATTCGTCGAGTCTTTGCCGTCCATCGCGGCCATGTTCGCCGTCTGGTAGCCAACGACCGCTTCGCGGCCCTCGTACGCATCAACGCCCTCGCAGACGATGGACGTGAACGAATCGTCAGTAACGCCTTCTTCGACAAGGACATACTCCAGCGGATCGCCCTCTTTCCGCGGCGCAAGCCAGATCTTGCGCCCGCGCGGTATTTCGCCGGCGATGCGGTCGCGATCCTCGTCCTTTGGGCGGAACCTGAACGCCGCTGCCGCGACGGCAAGCACGTTCTCGGCGCGCGCCGTCTCGATCGAAAGCGTCGCGGTCATCCCAGGGAAAAGCTTCTGGCCCGGGTTCTCGGCCTCGACGATCACGGGGAAGGTAACGACGTTGCTCGTAGTCGTCGACGCCTTTCTTATCTGCTTCACCTTGCCCTTGAACCGCGTGCGGTACGCGTCGACGGTGAAGGTGACGTCCTGGCCAACCTGAATGCCGCCGATGTCGGCCTCGGGAATGTCGGCCGCAACCCAGATCGTGTCGAGATCCTCCGCAATGGTGAGGACAGGCACGGCGTTCATCGACGAGACGACGGTCTCGCCCTCCTCGACCTTGCGGTCGATCACTATGCCGTCGACTGGAGAGACGATCGTGCAGTAGCTCAAGTTCGCCTCGGCCTGGTCGACGCTCGCCTGTGCGTTCTCGACCTCGGCCTTGGCGCTCGCAAGCGCGGCCCTCGCGCTTTCCACCGCGGCCTTCGACTTCGCGAGCGATTCCTCGGCGCTGTCGAGATCGGCGACGGGAGCCATCTTCTTCTCCGCGAGCGCCTTCTTGCGGTCGTACGTCTTCTGCGCGAGGACTAGCTCGGCCTCGCGCTGGCGCAGGGAACACTCGCTCGTCATGACGCCGGCATTCGCCATGTGAAGCCGCGCGATCGCACTCTTGTAGTTCGCCTCGTAGACAAGCGGGTCGATTTCAGCGACGACCTGCCCGTTGGTCACGACGTCGTTGTAGTCGACGTAGAGCTTTATGAGCTTGCCGTTGACCTGCGCTCCCACGGGAATCCCCTTCGAGGAATTGCGCGGCGTGATGGAGCCAGTCGCGGAAACCGTGCGAACAATGTCCGTGCGCGCAATGGGAGCGGTGCGGTAGGACGGCGCCTTGCGGCTCGGGACGAGCGACTTGCCTTCGCCGCAGCCCACGACGAGTGCAAGGCAACCAAGCAGCAACGCGGCGCAAGCCGCCTCATTTTTCGTCTTCACTGATCGTCTCCTCCGTGTATTCGGGCCAGCGGCCCACAACCCTGAAAAGCTTTGCCTCGGCGATCTGGCCGCGGTAGAACGCGCGCACGCGGTCGCCGAGCGACGAGGCGTATCCCGCCACGGCATCGGTGAATTCGATGCGGCTCACGTCTCCGACCTGGTACTGCTCGCGCACCGTGTCGAGGTTCTCCTTGCCGCTCCTGACGCTCGTGCGGGCGGCCTCGAGCGCCTCAAGGGCGTTGTCGCGCTCGGCGACGGCAAGCTCTATGTCGCGCGAAAGCTCGAGCTCGGCGGCGTCTACGCCGGCTGCGGCGGAATCAAGCGCGATTGTCGCGCGCTCGACGGCAGCGGTCTTGCGCCAACCCGTGAAGAGCGACATCGCGCCGTTCACGCCCCAGCGCCAATACCATAGGGGATCGGCCCAGTTTAGCGCAATGCTGGCGCTAAGGGTCGGATAGAGGTTTGCCACCGCCGCGTCGACCTCGTGCGACGCGGCCCTGAGATGCGCGCGGGCGGCCTGCACAGACGGCGCGTTCGTGCACGCGGCACCATAGAGTTCCGAAGCGCCAGCGGAAGTATCCGCGAGTGAACGATAGAGCTGCGAAAGCCCGACGTCGCGCGAACCGAGAACCGTCCTGAAATCGCCTGACGCGGCGTCAACACCGAGCGCCGCCATAAGCTCGGCACCGGCAGTCACTACGTCGTTCGACGCCGCGACGACGTTCTGCACGGCTTTTGCGAGATCGAGCTTCGCCTTGAGGACGTCGAGTTCCTTCGCCTCGCCATGCTCCTTCCTGAGCTCCGCCTGTTCGAGATGTTCCGCGTACTCGGCTTCGTTCGTGAGTGCAACTTCGAAAAGCGCCTCGTTCCTAAGGAGCGTGAAATACCCGGTCGACACTTCCTCGAATACGGAATATCCAGTGCTGATAAGGGTCGTCTCGGCGGCGATGACTTCCTCGGAAAGCGCACGCGCTTCCGCGGCGTTGCGGCCGAAGTCGTAGATGAGGATGTCGAGGGAGAGCGCCCCCGAGGCGGAGCCATCGGTCTTCCCGTGAAGTTTGTGGCCTGGCTCAGACGACTCCGAGCGACTTATAGACGCCGAGGCGTCCAGCGCACCCCAAGGAGTCGACGAGAGAAGCGGCGCATCTGCCGCGACCTGCCTGAGGGCAATTCGCGCATCCTCTACCGCAAGACGCGCGCGAACCATCGAGGGACGGTTCGCGATGGCAAAGTCGACAAGCTGCGCGAGATTGCATCCCTTGAGATCGACCTTCTCCGCTTGGGCATCAATCCCAACGCCTCGGTCTGCATACGCTTTCTGGGCGCTTCGCGCCTCACGAACGGCATGGAATGTACCGCAGCCGGACAAAACCGCGCCCAGTGCAAAAACCTGAATAAAACGCATTGTACCCATTGGCGGTATTTTACCAAAATCACGCGCCCCCGCCAATACAGGCACTATATGTCAGGCATGGTGCTTGGAAAACTCGCAGCCGCAATATGACTGGCGATAGAGCCCGAGCTCCTTCGCACGCGCGACGGAAAGCTTGAAGCCCTCGCGCTTCTTGAAGTCCTCGGGAAGAAAGCCGGCGCCGCCCTTCTCCGCAACCTCGCGTCCTGCGGCAAACACCATCTCGCTTGGCTTGTGCGGCGAGACGGTAAGCGAGGTGGTGAACGAATCAAAACCGTGCGCGGCCGCCCATTCCGCCGCCTTGCCGAGATTGTAGCGGAAGCACCTCGCGCACCTCTCGCCCTTCTCCGGCGCGTCCTCGACGCCCTTTGCGACCTTTTCGAGCCAGTCGGCGTGGTCGTAGGGGAGCGACGCGAACGCAACACCGTCGTGGGCCGCGAGCCGTTCGGCCTCCGCGCGCCTGTGCTCGAATTCCTCGGCGGTGTCGATGTTGGAGTTGGCGAAAAGCATAGTCACTTCCCGCCCCGCGTCCTTCAGCCGCAGCACGCACGCGCTCGCGCACGGCCCGCAGCAGACATGGAGCACCGTCTGCTTTCCACTCGCCTTATTTTCCTCTCGCAACATCCCCATGCCGATATTATATCACAGCGCATCTATCACAGCACATCGCCGCCGCCCCGAGTTTGCCAGTTGGCTGACTGACTAATCTTCAAAATGTTGCGTACCCTATT
>ERZ842401.6669-NODE-6669-length-12236-cov-3.334209_pt1 | contig 12236 bp, 13 predicted proteins | sample MGYA00521270_ERZ842401 | MGnify/ENA primary metagenome ERZ842401 (study PRJEB31892, sample SAMEA3878208) | bioreactor metagenome | biome: Moose rumen | place: Sweden | collected 2011-10 | study: EMG produced TPA metagenomics assembly of the PRJEB12797 data set... | reverse complement strand
GCATTTGGCAATTCCGTTGATTGTGATCGTGTGGTTGTTGGTGAGCGGCTACAGTCCGATGCGCGCGGCGTTGGTCGCGATGATTTTGTCGATTGTCTGTTCGGCATTGCGGAAATCGACGCGAATGAAGCCGATCGAGATCGTTCACGGATTGGAAAAAGGCGCGCGCGGAGTGCTCGGCGTATTGGTGGCATGCGCGGCGGCGGGCATCATAATCGGCGTCGTGACGAAGACGGGCGTCGGTTTGAAAATGGCGTCGGGTTTGCTCGAACTGTCGGGCGGATTGTTGTTGCCGTCGATGTTTTTCACGATGCTGACGGCGATAGTGCTCGGCATGGGCGTTCCGACCACGGCGAACTACGTCATCACGTCGACGATTGCGGCACCGGCATTGATACAGATGGGCGTACCGATCCTTGCGGCGCATATGTTTGTGTTCTACTTCGGCATCATAGCGGACGTGACTCCGCCGGTCGCGCTCGCGGCGTATGCGGGAGCGGGCATCAGCGGCGGCAATGCGCTCAAGACCGGCGTCAATGCCTCGAAGTTGGCGATTGCGGCGTTCATCATCCCGTACATGTTCGTGCTGAATCCGGAGCTGTTATTGATTGACGGCGTGACGGGCGGATTGATGTTGTCGCTGTTGACGGCGATTGTCGGAATGATTGCGCTGTCGAGCTCGCTGATCGGATTTTTGGCGCGACCGATGTCGATGTTGGAGCGTGTGATTCTTGGCGGCGGCGGTTTGCTGATGATCAAACCGGGGATTTTGACGGACGTGATCGGGCTGTCGATCTTCGCGGCGATTTTCGTGATGCAATTGCGTAAGAACCGCACGGAGGCGGATGACGATTCGGACGGGGAAGATGTCGAAGACGCTCACTCGCATTAACAACTTAAATCCGGCGGCAGATCGGAAATATCTTTCAATCGCTTGCCGTCAACCAAATTGTTAAGTGTTTCGATGATGTCTTCGCGCCCATGTCGAGCATATTCCCGAACGGCTTCGAGCAGTTCATACAACGCAAAGTGATATACGCAATCCACATCGCCGGTTCCCATAGCCAATGACGCAATTCTTGACGGCAACGGTTCGCCGGTAACGACGACAATGTGCGGCAGATGCCCCTTGCGATTTCTGATCAAATTCAATGCTTCCGTTCGACTGTTTTGCGCGCGATCGCTTCGCATCGTCCATTTCGCCGAGATCGACGCGTGCAAGATCGGTTTGCCGCCGTTGCATTTTCTCAAAGCCGCCATTCTTCCGACTTCGGCATTGACAATGCACTGCGATTGATTGATCTCTTCGTCGTCGCAAAGATCGCGGTAAATGACTATGTCGGGCGCGATCATGTAATCGTTGCCGAGCATCGTTGCAAGCAATCGATTGTCGTCGACAATTTTCGACAAATACGCAAGATGTTCGTATTGCGCGAAGTCGGAAGTTTTAACGGCACTCTGATTGCCTGAATTCAACACTGTCCAATTGCCGGGACGCAAGTGCTGAAGTTTCGGAAACGTGTCGGCGATGAACTGCATCGTCGCCTGCTCGAACAACGTTTCGGCAGTTTGACCTTTGAGTTTTTGCTCGATACATGCGCCAAGTTTTTTCGCAATGAGTCTTGCAATCGACTTGGAAGGTGCGTTGCTTGCGTCGGCATTGGAAGCCGTACCGTCTTCAGTCAACGTTAGTACTTTGTTGTCGATCAGAAATTTGTGGTACTCTTTGCGAGCATCGAGAATCAACACGTTTTCCATATTCAAGGCACTTTCTTATCTCGATACCGATCCGTTCGGCAACGGGCGGCGGGAATGCATTACCGATCATTCGACAAGCGATCGTCTTGCGAGTTCCGAAATTCCAATCCGGCGGAAAGCCTTGAATTAAAGCAAGCATTTCTTTCGTCAAACGCGGCATGCCTTGAAAGTTCTCATCAGGCGCGTCATTTGCCACTCCGCAACCGTCGACGCCGAGTTCTGCCCATGCCTTTCGCGCTCGCATCGGTCCCAAATCCGGTTCGCCATGTTTTTTACTCCCGCCGACGATTGTAGGAGCAATTCTGTTTGCGCGTTTAACCCAAGCATCGAGCCCGCGCCAATTATTCTTGCCCATCAACGGCTTAAGAAGTTCACCGACCGTAGGCATCTCTATGTTTTCAATCGTCGGAAACGCAAACGTGCCGGATTCTTCATTGCGAATGCCGACAATCACAACGCGCGGACGAAGTTGCGAAACTCCAAAATCCGATGCATTGACGAGTTTAATTTCGACGCGATAGCCGAGATGTTGTATGTCGTCGAGGATTTGTTTGCGATAATCATCAAATTTCTTATCCAAAAACCCGCGAACATTTTCAAGCAGGACGGCGCGCGGTTTAATCTCTTCGATCAATCGAATTGCTTCCGGAAACAGATCTCGTTCGTCATTTTGACCGAGTTGTTTTGAGGCAATCGAGAACGGCGGACATGGAACGCCTCCGGCAAGCAGATCGATGCCGATGTAATCTCTGCCGCTGAAGTCGCGCACATCTTTGCAAAGCACATTCCATTGCGGACGATTGCTCCTCAACATTTCGCAATAGTCTTTTTCGTATTCGATCAAAGCCGCATGAGAAAAACCGGCGCGTTCCAGACCGAGTGCCTGCCCGCCCGCGCCGGCGCATATTTCAACACACTTAAGCAATGCGTTGTTCATCAAATCAATTCTTTCAAGACGATGGTCTGATCTCTGTTCGGACCGACCGATACAATCCCGAGTGCAATGTCGGTGACTTCCTCCATTCGCTCGAGATATTTTTTTGCATTCGTCGGCAATTGATCATACGATCTGATATCGCTGATGGGAGTCTTCCAACCGTCAAACGTCTCGTAAACCGGTTCGACGCGCGCGAGCACTTTCAATGACGCCGGAATTTCGTCGATGATCTCGCCGTCGAGTTTGTAGCCGACGCACATCTTGATCTCGTCAAACGTATCGAGAATGTCGAGCCGAGTCACCGCCATGTAATCGATGCCGCTCAATTGTCCGGCGTATTTCACAACGCAAGCATCGAGCCAGCCCGTCCGACGAGGACGACCCGTCACCGTGCCGAATTCATGTCCGCAATTTCTGATCTTCTCGCCGATGTCATTCAACTGCTCTGTCGGAAAAGAACCTTCGCCGACGCGCGTGCAATACGCCTTGACGACGCCGCCCACGCAATCGAGACGCTTCGGAGCAACTCCCGCGCCGACTCCCACGCCGCCGCTGATCGGATGGCTTGCCGTCACGTACGGGTATGTGCCGTAATCGATATCGAGCATCGTAGCCTGCGCGCCTTCAAACAGCACTTTCTTACCGGCACCGAGCTCGCGATTGAGCAACGTGATCGTATCGCAAACGTACGGCTTCAGCCGCTCGGCATAAGCATTGTACTCGGCGAGAATCGCATCGAGATCGAACGGCGCGTGATCATAAATGCGCTCGAGAATCAAATTCTTCGTCGGCAGGATCGAACGCAATTTCGCTTCGAACTCTTCCCGATCGATCAGATCGCAAACGCGAATTCCGATCCGATCGTCTTTGTCGATGTAGCACGGTCCGATGCCGCGCTTGGTCGTGCCGATCTTTTTATCCGCGCGGAGTGCCTCGCCGAGCTCGTCGATCAATTTATGATACGGCATGACGACGTGCGCGCGATTTGAAATTCTGATCGAACCGGTATCAATGCCGCGCGCGTTCATTGCGTCGATCTCCTCGAGCACGACGGCAGGATCGAGCACCACGCCGTTTCCAATCACGCACAGTGCTTTCGGATACAATATCCCCGACGGCAGGAGCCGCAATTTATATTCCTCGCCGTTGACGGTGACGGTGTGCCCGGCATTGGAGCCGCCTTGAAAACGCACGACGACGTCCGCGCGAGACGCCAAGTAATCGACGATTTTGCCCTTGCCCTCGTCGCCCCATTGCGTGCCGGTGATTACCACTGCTGACATTTCAATCTTCCTTTCGATTTTGGCAATAAAAAAACCGATCGCATTGTACATTATTTCGATTGATGATACAATGATTAAAAACGATCGGGGAGGAATTTTTTATGTCGTTTGAAATAATTCACGGCGATATCACTCGAATGAAGGTCGATGCGATCGTCAATGCGGCTAACACTCAACTGCTCGAGGGCGGCGGCGTGTGCGGAGCGATCTTCCGTGCGGCGGGAGCGGTTAAACTCCGTGCGGCATGCAATCGCGTTGCGCCGATCAGAACCGGCGAAGCGGTCGCGACGGCGGCGTTCGATCTCGATGCGAAGATCATCATTCACACGGCGGGACCAATCTGGCGCGGCGGTTCGGACGGCGAAGTTGCCTTGCTTTGGAACTGCTACGCCAATTCGCTGAAACTCGCGCGAGAGAAGGGCTGTAAGTCGATCGCGTTTCCGCTGATCTCTTCGGGAATTTTCGGCGTGCCGTACGAAATTGCGCTCGATTGTGCGCGGACGGCGATCGAAAAATTCCTGTCGACAGACGACTCGATGACGGTTTATCTGGTTTTATTCGGAGGGTGATTTGCATTGAAAGCGATTCGAGCGCGAATTTTGTTTCTGATCCCGGCAATATTCTTGCTGTTGAGTGCCAACGCATTTGCCGGCGCGATAATGATCTCCGGTGCAATGGAAGTTGAGACCGAAATAATGATTGCGGCACTCGACAATCGTCGCGAACACAAAATCGGCGTTTGGAGATTCGTGAGCGGCGAATATAAAGGCTGTCCGTTGATCATTTCCGTGACGGAAATCGGCGGCGGAAATGCGGCGGCATCAACCGCATTGGGAATAGAACATTTTCAGCCGTCGGCAGTGATCAATCAGGGGACGGCGGGCGCGCATCATCGAAACATTCATAAGCGCGACATAGTGCTCGGCGCAAGCACTCTCGATATCGGTGCCCGCAAGGTCGGCGGCGACAATGCATTACTCGGTAACCGTGTTTATGATGCGTCGAGCGGAGCTTTTGTCGATAAAATTGATTTTCCGGCGAATGCAAACCTGTTGGAGATTGCGCGTGAAGTCGGTCGAAGTTACACGCACGGCAAAATTCATGAAGGCAAAATATTGACGAGTAATGCTTGGCATTGCAAAAAATCTGTCATCAAACGCCTGAATAAACAGTTTGGTTCGTTATGCGAAGAGATGGAGACCAACGTTGCGGCTCAAATTTGTTGCGATTACAATGTGCCGTTTTTGGGCGTGAGGATTATTTCAAACAATGAGCTGACCGACGAAGAGTATGATCGAAATATCGGCGAGCTCTGTCAAGAATTTGCACTTGAGATTGCGCGGCGATATTATGAAACAGTCAAATGATGAGCTTTCCAACAATCGACGAGCTCTCGCGCGGCATTGAGCGGATCATCCGCGCCTGCAACCGCACTCACGACGAAGAAGCCGTCGACGCCGGTTGATGCCAATTGCGGCAGATCGGCAACCTTGACGCCGCCACCGACCACGATCGGGCGCGGACTGATCCGAGCCAACTCTCGCAATTCGTCAAAGCCGTGCGTGATGATCGAGCCGTCGTCGAGACGCCCCGCCTCCGGCTTCGTCGCCGTTTCATGCAGAGGTCCCGCGCCGAAGTAATCTGTATCCGAAACATCCGCGTGTTTGACGTAATCGATCAGATCGGTCGTCCGCGCGGAGAGTCCAATCACGGCATCTTCGCCGAGGAATTTCCTGCAAATATCGACCGGAATATCGGATTGCCCGACGTGAATGCCGTCGACCTTGACGCCGATCGATCGTGCGGCGAGCACGACGTCGAGTCTGTCGTCGACGAGCAGAGTGACGCTCGGATTGACGCGCGCGATCACTTCAGCCGATTGTTTGACGAGCTCGATCAAATCCCGCGCGGAGGCGATTTTCGATCTGATCTGAATGCAGGTAAAGCCGGCGATAATCGCGGACTCGACAATCGACGCGACCGATCTGCCGCGCGTATTTTCAGAGCCGATCACGAGATACGCGCTGATGTCGAATGTTTTTCGCATGAAAACAACCCTTTCGTTAAAGAAAATGTCGACAATTTACGATTTCAGTATAGGCTTGAAGAGTAATTTTGTAAAGGCATTGGAGGAATTGACATGAAAAAATTGTTTGGAGCATTGGCGGCGGCGGCGTTGCTTTTTGTCGGCCGTACGGCGTCCGCGCTCGATATCGGCAATGACGGCTTCATCGAAGTCGAAGGCGTGGAATATCCTTCACCGGGAGAAAATCCCAACGACGCTCGGCGGCTTGCAATTTTGGATGCATATCGACAGCTCGGAGAAAGCGTGGGCGATCTGCACATCTCTTCCGAATCGACGGTTAAGCAGAAGCTGGAGCAGAAGTCGGGCAAAAGCAAGAGTGAAAGAGTAGTAACGGATGAATTGAATACGAAAGTCAATGCCGTTGTCAACGGCGCGATGCTCAAGTCCGCTTATCGGGATGCGGACGGCTCCTTCCATGCAATTGTTCGATTGTCGGTGTTCGGCGGCGCGAAGTCACTCGCGAATGCGGTGTTGCCCGAAAAAACCGGCGTCGAGGATTTTCTCAAGCCGAAATTTACTGATGTCGATCTCAATTATACCGGCTTGATTGTCGATTGCAGCGGCTTGGGCTTGTCGACGGCAATCCTGCCCTCAATCAAAGCCGCAGACGGAACGGAAATTTACGCGTACAAAAATATTTCGCGGCAGATGGCGGCGGAACGCGGAATGGTAAGTTACAGCGACAGCCTCGAGACGGGAGTTCAGCGCGCGGGCAATAATCCGCTCACCGTCAAGGCAATGTTTGTATCGGGCGAATGCGATGCCGTTGTCAGTGATGACGACGCCGACAAAATTCTCGCCGCCAATCAAAACTCGAGTTTCTTGAAGAATTGCATGGTTGTTTTTGTGAGGTAAAGTCATGAAAAATGTCATTCGACTTGCAATTGCAATGCTGTTGAGCCTCGCCATGTTTTTGCCGAATTCGGTTTCGGCCGAGAGCGAGATCATTGAAGCGGACGGCGATTATGTAATGGACTCGCGGCTCGACGAAACGGCGGCGTCCGCCACCGCGCGCGCCCGAGAAGAAGCAAAACGCAACGCCGTCGAACGGGCGGGAGTTTTCGTTCAAGCATATTCAAAAACGAAAAACCTCGTCTTGGAAGAAGATGAAGTTAAAACAATTACGGCGCACCTTTTGAAAATCCTCGACGAAAAAAACTCCGTGGAAGTGTTGCAAGACAATTTGTTGAAATTCACGGTGCATATTTGGGCGGAAGTCGATGCGAGCGATCCTCAACAGTTGCAGGCATTGATGTCAAACAGGAACCTGATCGATGAAATGACTGCTCGAAACAATGAATTGCAACGTCAATACGATGCTTTGAAACGGCAGATGGAAGAATTGAAAACGCAATATGATTCCGCGAGCGACTCTCGGAAGGCAGAATTAAAACGGGCGGCGGCGCAAAACGACGAGCGGTTTAAAGCAATGCAGGAGCTCGAAAAAGTCTATGCGCTCAACAATCGCGCGAATGCTTATGCCGCGCTCGGACAATACCAAAATGCGCTCGATACACTTCTCGCCGCGCTCGAAATGAAATCGGACATGCCGGAGCTTCACAACAATCTCGGCAGCGTCTATGTTTCGCTGAATCGGCTCGATGACGGACTTCGAGAGTACAATGAAGCCTTGCGATTGAATCCGAATTATGCAGATGCGCTTTTCAATCGCGGTTGCATTTTCTATCGGCGGGGAAAGTATTCCGACGCGCTGAAAGATGCCGAAAAAGCGGCGAGATTTAAACCAGATGACGTTGCCATTCGGCAATTGAAAGAACATGCGAAGGCGAAATTGAACGGGTGATGAAAAATGATTGCCAAGCAGATCAAACGGACGGCGATTGCAATTTTGCTCGGGAGCAGTTTTTTGTCAAATCCGATTGCCAACGCCGAAATTCAGACATATGAAGGCGTCGGCGAGCATTACATGGCGGATGAGACCGAGACATTGGAAGCTGCGCGCAATCAGGCAAAATTAATTGCCGAACGCTCCGTTCTCGAGCAAATACAAATGTACATTGCGAGTTATTCCGATGTGCACAATTCCGAATTGACGCGAGACGAAACGATAGCGATCTCCGCCGGAATCATGAATATCAAACACGTCAGCTACTCGATTACGCAGGATTCGGATGATACATTCATTGTTCAATCGAGCGTAACGGCGGATGTTGACACGGATCAAATTCCCAAACTGATTGAACGCGAGGTACGCAAGCGTGTTTAAATATCTTTCATTAATCAAACCGGCGGCAATTTTATTGAGCGCGAGTCTGTTGACGTTCTCGCCGAATGCAAATGCGGAGCTCAAACCCTGCAACGGCGTCGGTGAATACATTATGAGTGATTTTGAAAATCCGGAAACGGCAAAACAACGCGCAAAATCCCGCGCGGAGCAAGATGCGAAGGATCAAGCCGGAGTGTTTCTTCGGAGTTTTTCGCGAATGGAAAACTTCCGATTGACGGATAACGAAATCACGACAATTACGAACAACATTACGGATATAATCGGCGAGATCGAATATGTCAGTGAGACGTTTCAAGTCGGCAACAGCTTCGGAGTGAAATACACGGCGCGCTTGACGGCGAATGTCGACACGGACGGGATTGCGGCGTGGCTCAAGCGCAACGAACAGGAGAAACAACGGCTCATCGAGCAGGAAGAAGAATTGCATCGAGCGGCTCGAGAGAATGATGCTCGGATCGAAGAATTGAATCGGCAATACGCTGAAGAAACTTCCGCCTCCGCGCGGAATAAAATCAAGCGCGAGATCGAGCGGCTCGACAATAATTTCCTCGCCATTCAAAAATTGCAGGAAGGCAATCGACTGTTTTACTCGGGCAAGTTGTATGACGCGCTCGATTTCTGCAATCAGGCGTTGACGCTTAATCCGAAATACATGTCGGCATACAACAATCGAGGCTCGATTTACGATGCATTGGGCGATCATCGAAGTGCGATCAAGGATTACGAGCAGGCGATCAAACTCGCTCCGAGTGCGGCTAATGTCTACAGCAATATCGGCGCGTCGTACGAGGATTTGCAGGATTATGCGCGCGCGATCAAATACTTCGACAAGGCGATCAAAATCGATCCGACGTATGCGGCGGCGTACAGCAATCGCGGTACGGTTTACGATCGGTTGGGCGAATTTCAGAAGTCGCTCGCAGATTACAATAAGACGCTCGAGCTCAATCCGGACGATGATACGGCTTACAACAATCGCGCGCTCGCCTATGCAAACATGAAGCAGTATCAACGCGCGATCGAGGATCACGACAAGGCGATTTCGCTTAACCCGGGCAATTCAAACGCGTATAACAGTCGCGGCTCGACTTATGACAGCATGGGCGAGACCGAGCGCGCGCTCGAAGATTTTCGGCGGGCGATCGAACTCGATCCGAAAAATGTCAATGCATACACCAATCGCGGCGTGTTATACAGTCGGCTGAAGGATTACAAGCGCGCGATCGAGGATTACAATCACGTGATCGTGCTCGATCCGAGTTGCGTTCCGGCATACAACAATCGCGGCTATGCGCAGAGTGCTTTGAAGAATTACGCGCAGGCGATTGAGGACTTCAGCCATGCGATTCGACTCGATCCGAACGATGCGGCGGCGTATAACAATCGCGCTTATATCAGAAATGCGCTGAAGGATTATGTCGGTGCGCTGGAGGATTACAATGCGGCGATCAAACTTCGACCGAACGACGCAACGGCGTATGCCAACCGCGCGCTGAATTACGCGAATATGGGCAAGGATGAATTGGCGGTTTCGGATTACACGAAGGCATTGCAATTGAATCCGAGCAATGCGACGAATTACACGGGGCGCGGGCTGTCATACATCGCGTTGAAGGAATACTCGAAGGCAATGTCGGACTTCGACAAGGCGATCGAGCTCGATCCGGAGATTGCGGAGGCGTATGTCGGGCGCGCGATCTGTTGGAAAAATCTCGGCGACATCGACAAGGCGAAGATCGATCTCGCGAAGGCTAAGCAGTTGGGTTACGGCGCATGACAAGCGATTCAAAGCAACGTAATTCATGTTCTGTCGAAACCGACGTTATGCAACACTTCTGCTTTATCCAAATGTGGCGGCGATTTCAGTTTGAAGTTGATTGCATCATCGGGAATTTCTTCGATGATTGTAAACTGACTGCCATGCGGTTGCCATGTAAAACAGTGAATGCCGTTTTTGTGACCTTCCAAATTGCCGCGTTTATTCCACGACCAAACATACGTCTCTGCATCGTATCTCTTTGTATCAACCTCGAAAATTCGGAGAGTCAACAAATCTTCCGATTTATTCAAAACGACGGTTCTCATGTGAGGAAAACGCGATCGAATTTCTTCAACGCGAGTGTTCCAAATGGCAATGACTTCGTGTCCGATTTGTTTCGGATCGGCACTTTCATTGATGATGCTCTCTCCGAAGCTGTAAGCCGGTGAATTGCGTCCGCTTATCAAACGCACCCGTTTTTGCGACAAATTGCCTTTAACAGTCTTTGCACTCCATGCGCAGTTGCCGAGTATCACATCATCGAGACCGATTGAAGACGGCTTACATTGCGCTCCGATTGCCGCCGCAAAATACGTTCCCATTCTTCACCCTCGAGCGACGGTGATGCTTTTGTGCAAAGCAAATACACCACTTCACTGCCGACGATTTCCAAAAATCCGGTTGGAAATTTTCCCAATGGAAACGGCGGCGGAATTTTATTGGCATTTCTCAATTTCGGTGTCAAAGTCATACTGTATTCTCTCCTTCAAATCGATTGCGGCAATCATTTGTTCGGCGACGGCTCGGATCATCGGAACGGCGACGGAGTTACCGCATTGATGACGTAAGTGCGTGTAAGACACGACAACTTTGAAATTATCGGGAAAACCTTGCAATCGGAGCATCTCGCGCTCTGTCGGACGTCGTTCGTCATTGACTAAAATGTAATTCGCCGAGGCACCGGCACGCAATGCCGATGAATACGGATGCGGCGTCACGGAACCTGCAATATTCTCATGTGATATGTAAGGTCGAGGATAGTTTTTGATCTTCAGCCGTTCTATTCGCGAAGTACGAATAAAATCTCGAACGTAATACTTTTTGTCGACATCATGTTCGAGAATATCGGACAGAGTTTTTCGCTTGAATATCGGTGCCGGAAAATCAAACGCAACGTCATTCAAAAAACCGACGATAATAATTCGCTCGCGCTTTTGCGGCAAACCGTAGTCGAGTGCATTCAAAACCTTTGCATGGACGCGATAGCCGAGTTCTTTCAAATGATTGCAGATCACTTGAAATGTCCTGCCGTTATCATGAGCAGTCAGATTGCGGACATTTTCGAGCAGAAATGCATGCGGCAATTTATCTCGCAAAATGCGTTCGATGTCGAAGAACAGAGTACCGCAAGTTTCGTCATTAAATCCTGCGCGTCTGCCGATAATTGAAAAGGCTTGGCATGGAAAACCCGCAACCAAGATATCGTGATCGGGAATGTTTTTTTCATCGATCGAGCGAATATCACCGGCAGGAAGCTCGCCGAAATTCTCGAGATACATCTTTCGACAGTGCTCGTCGATCTCCGACGAAAAGACGCACCGTCCGCCGATCGCTTCAAACGCCAGCCGCATCCCTCCGATGCCCGCAAACAGATCGATGAATGTAAAATCACTTCCCGACATCAGAATTCATTGCCGCATCGAGCCGCTCGAGTTTTTCCGTCATCATGTTTTTGAAGCCCGGGCGGATGTCGGCTTTGATCAAAACTTCAGTCCGAATTCCCTTTTCGGCGAGCACAAACGTCGCGCGCTTGACCACCGCCATCACTTCATCCCAATCGCCCTCGATCTCCGTGAACATCGACGACGTTTTGTTCGGCAAGCCCGACTCGCGAATGACTTTCACGACTTCGCCGACATGTTTCGACAATTCTTCTCCCACTCCGACCGGCGCAATCGATACCGCTATCAACGTATTCATTCCGCAACCTCCTCAATCCGTAACGCATTGCCCGCGATCAATTTCGCCGAACTCTCGTACAACGCGTCGAGAAATTGCACCTTGAAACTCGCCGGAGTTTTCGTATTCGACGCCGCAAACAGCCCCGCCACATTAAATGCCGCCGTCGCCGTCAACGCCGTTACCACCCTTGGCACCATAGATGG
>ERZ842401.6668-NODE-6668-length-12239-cov-36.007551_pt1 | contig 12239 bp, 13 predicted proteins | sample MGYA00521270_ERZ842401 | MGnify/ENA primary metagenome ERZ842401 (study PRJEB31892, sample SAMEA3878208) | bioreactor metagenome | biome: Moose rumen | place: Sweden | collected 2011-10 | study: EMG produced TPA metagenomics assembly of the PRJEB12797 data set... | reverse complement strand
GCAGTTTCATAGAAGAAGGCGAACTGGTGAGGAATCAGTCAAAACCGGACTTGTGTAGGACGCAGCAAGTGGTACGTCTCGCTGACCCAAGCAAGACCTCGTATTTCCTGACAGAACCCATCGGTAATCATCACATCATTTTGCCAGGACACCATAAGGCGCTATTGGAACAACTCGTTAAGACACTATATAGGTAACGACAAAAAGGAACCATTTCGGAACCATTATGATAGAAGAGAAATTTCTGAATACGGAGAATATCGAAAGGAGCGGCGACGGGGTGGAGTATCATCCGCTGGTGCCGTTTCTGCCGCGGAATGCGAAGGTGCTGTTCTTAGGCAGTTTTCCGCCGCAGAGGAAGCGGTGGTGCATGAACTTCTACTACCCGAACTTCATCAACGACCATTGGCGCATTGAGGGCGAGGTGTTCTTTGGCAACCGGCAGCATTTCGTGGTTGATGGCGGTAAGGCGGCTACGAAGAAGGTCAAGTCTTTTGACATCGGAAAGATTGTGGCGTTCTGCGAGCAGCAAGGCATTGCGTTTTTCGACACAGCAACGGCTGTCCGTCGGTTGAAGGACAATGCGTCAGACGAGCATTTGGAAGTGGTGGAACCGACGGATATCCGCAGGTTGATTGGACAGTTGCCGCACGTGGAAGCTATCGTCACGACGGGGCAGAAGGCGACGGAAACGCTCTGCCGGTATTTCGGGCTCGATGAGGTGCCAAAGGTGGGCTGCTCGGTAAGCATCCCCGAGACGAGAAATCAGGACGGGCAACAGGTAAGGCTCTATCGCCTGCCGTCATCGTCGCGTGCCTATCCGCTGGCTTTCGACAAGAAGGTGGCGACCTACAGGAAAATGTTCGACGAGGTGATGCGCCCAGTGCTCGATTTTTATGACTTCGGTCCAGATGTGACGGCGTTTACGACAACTCGCCTTGGGGGCAGTCAATCACGGGGACAGGTTTTTGATGTGAACACGTTCAATCAAACAACCTGTCCCCATGATTGCTACGCTTCGTTCAACATCAACCGATTCTGTGGCGATACCGACGAGCACACCCACAGGAATCGCGAGTTGCTCTGCCAGCATCTCGGCATCAGCGAAGACCACCTGTTGATGCCCCATCAGGTACACCAAACGCGTATTGCTCAGGTCGATGAGCGGTTGATGCCCCTCTTGTCAGCAGAAAGAACCGAGGCATTGGAGGGCTACGATGCTCTGATGACCGACTTACACGGTGTGTGCATCGGTGTGTCGACGGCTGACTGCATCCCCGTGCTGCTATACGACGAGGCTCACCACGCCATCTGCGCCGTCCATGCAGGTTGGCGAGGTACAGTGGCTCGTATTTGCCAAAAGGCAGTGGCGGCGATGACCCACGCCTATGGTTCGCGCCCCGAACAGCTGCGGGCACAGATAGGCCCGGGCATCAGCCTCGACAGTTTCGAGGTGGGTCAGGAGGTCTACGACGCCTTCTGCACAGCCGGTTTCGATATGGCGGCCATCAGCCACAAAGACGAAAAATGGCACATCAACCTGCCCGAATGCAATCGGCTCCAGTTGATAGCCGCAGGTCTCTCACCCGAGTCCATCAATGTCTCTCCCGTCTGTACCTACCGTCAGCCCGACCGCTATTTCTCCGCCCGCCGCTTAGGTATCAATTCCGGTCGTCTCTTCACCGGCATCATCGTGATGGCATAGTGGGAATTTGTCCGCAGGGATGCCATGAGAAGTGTATAAGGTGCCGCTCACTCCCATGCAGCACCAGCTGATGGAGATGTTCTTCCACAGTCCCTCGCACTCGCTGGCCAAAACGGAAATCTGCGATGCCCTGTGGCCCAAGAAACCCGATGCCAGCGAGACGCTCTACACGCTGATTCGCAGGCTGAAACCCGTCGTAGAGCAACATTCCAACCTCAGAATCGAGTCTGACCGCAGTAAGGCTTATGACTTGAAAATCAAATAGATAACAAACTGACAGTGCGCCCGACATCGAAATGTCAGGCAAATGTCAGATACTTTTTCCGAAAATAAAGGAATCTCTTTGTACTTTTGCAGCAAAAATGCAAGGTATGAAGAGATTCCTTTTGATGATGACGGCGGTTTGCTCGTTGACAGCAGCTGCACAGGACACAGAAAAGAGCGTTACGCTCGACGAGGTGACAGTAAAAGGAGCACGTACCATACAAAAGGTGGACGGGCAGTGGATCTATCCCACGAAACAGCAGATAGAAAATTCTGCTAACGGCTATTCGCTCTTGGCAAAACTCACGCTGCCACACATCCGTGTGGATGAGGCTCAAAATGCCATCACGGCACTGACGAACCTCGGAACGGTGCAAGTGCGCATCAACGGCATCATTGCCTCACGCGAGGATCTGCAGACGCTCGACATGCAGGGCATTGACCACATCGAGTTTATCGACAATCCCGGCGTGCGATATGGTGAGGGTATCGCGTACGTTATTGATATCAAGGTGAAGAAGCCCGTGAGTGGCTACGTTGTTGGTACCCAACTGACCAATACGCTGACCACCGTGAATGGCAACGAGTCACTCTACGGCAAGTTCAATTACGGACGAAGTGAGTTTGCACTCAGCTATGACCTCGACTATCACAACTTCAAGGGCGCGGAATACGATGAGCGAGCCACATACGAACTGGAATCAGGCGACATCATTTCTATTCATCGCTACAGTCTGAACAAGCAGAGTAAGAATATCAGTCACAATGCCCAGCTAACCTATAGTCTGAGCGACTCGAACTATGTGTTTCAGGCCAAGCTATCTGGAAGCAGCGATATACAGCCACAGCGTAGTAACGCCCAAATGGCCATCAATGACGTGCCATTTAGAGAGTATTCGTCATCCCGTAGCAGTTCGCCATCGCTCGACCTCTATTACCATCAAGACTTCCAGCGTCATCAGTCGCTGACAGCGAATGTCGTCGGGACGTATATCAAGACAACGGGAGATACGGAGAACAACGAGGGTGCAGATTGTCGTTACAATACGGACGGCAGGACATACAGCCTCTGGAGCGAGGCCATCTACGAGAACCGCCTGAAACCCTTTACCGTCTCTGGCGGTGTGCAGTATGGGCAGCGATACAGCCATAATATATACGGAGGTGATGTCGATGCCGTCAACGATATGCACACTTCCAGCCTTTATCTCTTTTCACAATTGAAAGGCCGTTTTGGCAAACTCTCGTATATGGGAGGCCTTGGTGCCAGTCGCCGCTACTATCGTCAGGGCGATGCGACGCAGGATTACTGGTTCTTCCGCCCGAAGTTCACCGTTAGTTATCCCCTGATCAACAGGCTGAAGGTGAAATACGACTTCGAAATCTCGCAGCACACCTCCCAGATAGCACTCGTCAGCAACGTCAGCATTAAGCAGAACGCGATGGAGACCATCCTTGGCAATCCAAATGTTCACCCAAACCGCGTCGTCTCCCACCAACTGAAGCTGTCTTACGCCACGCCTCGCTTTACCTCTGAACTGCAGGGCTACTACCGTCTGAATCCCCATTGCAACATGGAGAAGTACATCCGCCACGACGGCCATTTCTATCAGACGCAGACGAATGCCGACAACGAGTGTAACTTCTTCTATATAGATACCTACAATCAGTGGGACATCATTCCAGAGAAACTGACAGCAACCGCCTATGGCGGCATCTACCGTTTCTTCAATTTTGGTGAGGATTATACCCACACCTATACCTCGTTCAACGGCGGCTGTTCGCTACAGGCCTATCTGGGTCGTTGGACGCTGGGAGCCTACGCTGACAACGGCTGGAACTTCATGGAAGGCGAGCATCGGGGCCATCAGGCGCCGGCATGGTACATCACTTGCAACTATCGCATGAACGACGCCTTCTCCATTGCCCTCTACGCCCAGCACCCGTTCAGCCGGCATCCGCTGACGAACAAGACGGAGGTGGTGAGCCGCTACGTGCAGAAAGAAATCTCTCAACACTGTCGCGACTATGGCAATATGCTGACCCTCAAGCTATCCTATCGCCTCGACCATGGGCGCAAGTATCGTGACATCCAACGCACCATGAACCACAGCGATAAAGAAACGGGTATTCTGGCAAAAGGCAGGTGAGTTCGCAGAGCAGCATGTCCCAGGAGTGACCCAGGCGGATGTGTGCTAGTGTCCGCACTGCGGAAGCAGGGGAGGATAGAGGAGGCTTACGAGGACATCTACCGCCGCATGTCAGAGAAATTCAGGGATTTTATCTGTTAGACAACGGGAAATCCTCGATGTGGTTAATGATGGGCTTCTCGCAGCCACGTTCCAGAATGACATAGCCTTTTTCGCGCAGGTATGACGCGGCCAGTTCCTCGCCCCATACTCCCGTCAGCAGGTGTTCGGGACCTTCGCCTAAGAGTTGGCTACGGGTTTCGCCTTTGTCTATCAGGCTCTTGCATTTCTTCATGGCATCGTGCATCCAGCCCTTCTCGTCGTCCACGCTGTTCAGCAACCGTTCCAAGGCCATGTAAATCCTCTTGGCTTCGTCCACGCGACCTTCACTCACACGCACCTTCAGCACATCTGTAGCCGTCCAAAACATAGCCGACGAAGCGTATGCTCCTTTGTCAACTCCATAGATCTCCCTTGCTGCCTCGTAGGCTTCTTCCTTGAGACCCTGGTTGCGCATTTGGAACACTTCGTTGACAGTCTTCATGTCATATCGTTATTAATATAACGCTTTTCAACAACCTCCCAATCGATAATCTGCCAAAGGGCAGCAAGGTGGTCGGGACGACGGTTCTGATAGTCGAGATAATAGGCATGTTCCCATACGTCGAAGGTCAACAATGGCTTCAGACCCTTCTGAATGGGATTGGCAGCATTTGGTTCTTGCGTAATGACCAACTTACCATTCTTCTCAGCAGACAGCCAGACCCAACCACTTCCAAACAGCGTAGCGCCCTTCTTCTGGAACTCATCCTTAAATGCCTCAAACGACCCAAAGTCACGAGCGATGGCCTCAGCCAGTTTGCCAACAGGCTTGTTATCAGTCTTGGGCGCACAGAACTGCCCAAAATACAGATTGTGGTTCAATATCTGTCCTGCATTATTCAGCATACCGCCCTCAGCTTTCAGAACAATCTCCTCCAAAGGCTGTCCTGCCAACGGGCTCCCTTCCAGCAGTCCGTTCAAGTTATTCACATAAGCCGCCAAATGCTTCCCGTGATGGAATGCAATCGTCTCTTTGCTAATCACCGGCTCCAAAGCCTCCGCTGCGTATGGCAGCGCCATCAATTCAAACTTTCCCATAATCATTTGCTTTTAGTTATTCATAATTCTTCACTTTCTACTGGTTGACTATTGTCTTCCTCCTTTTCGCTCAGCATAGCTCAAGCTTGGCTCTGCATTCACTCATGCGTCGGTTCCCAAAGGTGCCGTTGCATATCCACATGCCCATTAGGTTTGAATGTAACGCCCTCAACCTCTAACAACATCCTTTGTTTACTCCAGCCAGGAGCCGTGCGACCAACAATGTTCACCACCCGATGGCAAGGCAGTTTCTCCGCGCAAGGGGAGTACCTTAGCGTCCGACCCACCATCCTCGAATGACTCGGCCATCCTGCCAATGCTGCAATATGCCCGTAGGTCGTCACTCGGCCGCAAGGTATTTGGCTGACGATGTTCAGTACATCCTCGCCAAACGCCCTCGCCTGCTCTGCCGTCATCCTATCGGGATAGTCCTTCACCAATATCAATTATCCATTTTCAATTATCAATTTAGCAAAGCGTCCGCTTGCGTCTTCAGTTCCGCCTTCTGCTCCTCAGTCAACACAAGCACATCCGTGCCCCATGCCTCAGCAGGCACAGCGATACCCACCTGCTCTGGCAAAACCTCAGCCTTCATGAACGTCAGCAGTTCCGTCAACTTCTTCCTACAATCTGCAGTAGCGGCCTTGCCCCCCGCCCCACTGAGAGCCACCCGCTTGCCATTGATGCAAGTCGGTGTACCGTAGTCCATAAATATCACAGGCCTTGACATCCAGTCCAGCAGATTCTTCAGATGTCCCGGATAACTCATATTGTATTCCGGTGTGAATATCCACAAGGCATCAGCTTCAGCAATCTCCTTACGGATTCGAGCCACAGACGCAGGTTCCGGTTGCTCGATATCCTGATTCAGCAGCGGCAGATCGCTGTAATCCAGTTCCTGCACCTCTGCACGACTGCCAATCATCTCCTTAGCCACATTGGCCACCTGGCGATTAAAGGACTTAGCCCTCAACGACCCAATAATAAACAAAATCTTCTTCATAACACATAGGTTTTAAATTATTCCGCTGTAAAGGTAGACATTTTTCATCAAATCACATCAAAAAGATGAAAATTTCTTCATTCCGCATGTAACATTTCCCCTTTTCTCATACTATATAAGTGTATAAATTCGAACAGAGGGACAGAGCGTTGTTCCTTCGTCGTTCCAAGGGAGTACCAAGGGAGTACCCTCTATCATTGTTCGGTACTTGTCCGCTATCTGCCCGCTATTTGTCCGCTACTTGTTCGGTTCTGAACCGGACAAATACCGCACAAGTAATGCACGTGTACCGGACAAAATCGGATTATTTGCGACAACAATAAATAACTCTTGCTAAAATATTTGCGTGAGTCGATTGTTTTTATTAAATTTGCAGCGGAATTTGATTTACTCGCGCAAATATTGTAACTTGAGTTATGAAGATAGATGGATTTAAGGTGGATGGCATTGCCAATATAGAGCATGCGCATCTGAAGATAGAGGAGCTGTGCGCTCTGATAGCTCCCAACGGCTATGGTAAGAGCAATGTGCTCAGGGCTATAGAGTTTGGTGTGAGGTTCCTGACGGCTGACGATGCTGAAAGGAGGCAGATGCTGAAGGGCCAGTGGATGTCGATAAACACGGCTATCTATGGCAAGGATTTCTCGTTCGAGATAGCTGGTCGCATCAGCATGGATGGCGATGAACAGCTGTTCGTCTATGCCTACCAGCTGGCTTGGGCTCGTGAGGGCAGAGACGGGCGCGTGGTGAGTGAGGGTCTGAAGATGAAGCGCTCTGCTGACCAGCGGTTCCGTCAGTTGATTAACCGTCAGGAAACGGACAATTGCTTGATAGTGCCCTCTGCAGCCGGGCGTTGCAACAAGGCATTCGACGTGCCTGCTAACCAACTGGCATTATCTTCTATAGCCCGTTCTGCGGCGATGTTTCTCAATGGCATTGCCAGCCAGATATACAGCATTCAGGTGCCCAATCTGGAGACGCTCGACAATCCAGAGTCGTATTTCTCGGTTGGTGGCGGCAAGGGCATCCGGATACTTGGCGGCATGACGCTGAGCGAGTATCTGTATCGCTTGAAGAAGGACGATGAGACGAGCTATGCTATCCTTGTGGACGGTCTGATGCAACTGATTCCGAATATGGAGGAGTTTAGTCCCGAGGTGGTTAGCCTGCCTGGAGGACAGCAGATTTACGATGTCAGAATCAAAGAGAGATTCTGTGCCCGGCCTACCACCATCGCGCAGCTGTCGAGTGGCAGCAAGCGGATGATATTCCTGTTCACCCTCTGCATGGCAGCACGGAAGCAGAACGTGCCCATGATTATGCTGGAGGAACCTGAGAACTCCGTTCATCCACGCATGATTGAGAACCTGCTGCTGACGATGCAGAACTATGCGGAGGGCACGAAGATTCTGATGACCAGCCATTCGCCTTACCTGATGCGTTATCTGAAGCCCAGCCAAATGTACTTCGGACTGCCCAAGAACGACGGCTTGGCACATTTTGCGCAGGTGGAGCCTTCGAAGCTGAAGTATCTGTATAAGTATGCCGGCGACATGGAGCTGACGTTTGGCGAGTATATGTTCGACTTCATGCTCGATGTCGAGCAAGACAGCGAGAAACTGGAGAAATACTTCATTCAGCAGTAGGACGATGACGGAACCAAACGAAAACAGCAAGGTGCTGGTGGTGCTCTTTGTGGAGGGCGATACTGACGAAGTGTTGTTCAAGGCGCTCATCGAATACTATAAGAGTGCAAGCAAGACGGAGTTGAATCCTTGCAAGATCTGTAATCTGAGAGGCGTCACACGATATACCAGCAAGCTGATAGCCAAACTGCAGAATGAAATCATCCCCGACGCACTCAAGGGCGGATACAAGATTCAGACCGTGTGTTGTTCATACGATACGGATGTGTTTGAGGTCAGAAATCCGTTGATGGTGAACTGGGACTCACTCCGCAAGACGGTGAGCAGGATGGGCATCAAGGGCTTTATCCAGTTAGGTATCAAAAGCAGCATCGAGGACTGGATACTCTGCGACATGAAAAGTATCTGCCGTTATCTGAAACTGAAATCTGCGCCTAAATCGCTGAAAGGTAATGACGGAAATGCCAAGTTGAACGATCTTTACGCCAAGGTAAAGAAGGTATATATGAAGGGTTATCAGGCAAAAGAACTGATAGCGGCCCTTGACATGGCGGTGATTCGAAACAAGAACCAAGAAGCGCTGAAGGACTTTGAGGAGGCTTTGAATTTCTCAGCACCAAAGAGGCGGTCTGTCTGACGGGTCGTTCAACACAGCAGATTTACGACTTGACTCACAGCGGCAAGCAAAGCTACAAGCTAATACTGGTCTCTTCGTATACTGCGAGCCAAGAAGTCAAGGTTCTCCTGTGCGAGTTTTCTTCCAGCCTCTGCACCATTCAAGTGATTCAATGCTGCATCGTGGAGCATATTGTGGGCAATAAGGTAGCGAACCATATCACCAGGCAACCTGCACCGTCTTCAACGCCATCTTCATCATGACATCCTCGCTCAACCCTTGTTTGGCCGGATTCTTAGATAGCTGACGCAATAATCGGTTCCCCACCTTGGCATAATAAAAGTCCGTGGAGCACCGCATCCCCAGCGGATGCCTCATGATGAGGTCTTGTACTGTAATCTGTAATGGCATAATTAACTTTCGTTACTTCAACAACATGCCCGCCCACTCAGGGACATCCTCCACATACTGCTTAAAAAGCTGCCCCTCTGTAGTCCTATACAACAATCGTGGCAATTGATTGTTTATCGAATTGTCATAGACGTATGCTCGGTCTACAAAAGAAATGGCTTTTGTTGCATTCAGCAACGATTTGTAATAGCGCGAGATAACCTTTGAAATAGGAACCTCATGTCCGCCATTCAGATAGCGCTGAGTAATGCGGACAACATTGATGGCAGGATCAGATGTACATACATAGAAGAGTCGGATAAAGAAACCTGCCTCTTTAGCTTTATGCAAAAACTCCAATTTCTCGTCAGACGAAAAAACAGTCTCAAAAACAAAATCACGTCCCTGTTCCAAACATTCATAGCGCAACTTGGTTGCCTGTTCTGCAGCTTTCAGAACTGCTTCTGGAGAGTTCCAATCCCCGAATGTCTCTTGAGCGATATTATCCGGATTGATATACAAACTATCTGCAGTCCACTCATTATTGAGCAACTGAACAGTCGTTGTGGTCTTACCAGAACCGTTGGGCCCCGCAACCACACAGAGAGTCGGTTTCCTTTCAATCATACGCCAGAACTTCTTCTCCACGCCTCAATCTCGTTGGCAACTGTCTGCAGCCGACGTTGTTTCTCAGCCTCAGCCCTAGCACTCGACTCCCTTGCAGCCTTCGCCACATCCTCCATCAGTTCCTGTAACATCTCGTCCGTAGGTTCCTCCATGGAAGTCAGCCTGTATTTCTTGCTCAACTCAGTCATACGCTATGCATTTATGCCGTTTAACGCCTGCAAATTTAGCGATGTTTTTCGAATTTCCATCCGAAAAATAAAAATTTCTTCTTTTTGAATGTAACATTTCCTCAAAATCCATACTATAAGGATAAAAGGTCGAACTAAAAAAGTAACAATGACAAACTTTGACATCATCAGAAATGACGGTCGGCTGCTTTACGAATACATCCGCGGCAGTCATCTTTATGGGCTGAACAATGAGTACTCCGATGTGGATACGAGTGGGGTCTATGTGTGTACTAAAGAAGAGCTGTTTGGATGCTTCGGTTATAAACCGCAGGTTAGCGATGCTCGACACGATAATACGTGGTTCGAAATAGGAGAGCTGCTGAGGCTGTTGCTGAAGTCGAACCCGACGGTGATGGAGTGCCTGTTTGTGCCCATGGACAAAATCATAGGTCCGGTGCATCCGCTGATGCAGATTCTGCTCGACCATCGTGAGCAGTTCATCAGCAAGCAGTGCTTCAACCCGTTCTTCGGGTATGCCAAGTCGCAGATTGAAAAGGCTCGCGGGCTGAACAAGAAGATTGTGAACCCGGTTACGGAGCGATTGACGCCCTACGACTTTATCTACACTTTCAAGGGCCAGGGCAGCACGAAGTTTCGCGACTGGCTCACGAATCGCGGCTTGCATCAGGAGTACTGCGGATTGGTGAACGTTCCGAACATGCACGACATCTACGGCGTGTACTACGACTTCGGTGCACACATTGCGGCATGTGCTGACTGGAGAAGCGACCTGCCTTTCCTTGCGTATGTCTGTGAATACTTTAACGACAAGGACACTGTGGAAATCAGAAACAGGCTGGACACGATAGCTCCTGTTGGCTATCGTGGTGTCATCAACATCGATGCTGACGGGAACGAACTGCGCCTGTTGTCTGTTGATGACAGAAGCGCCCGTCCGATTTGTTTCATTTCCTACAACCAGAGCGGCTATTCTTCGCACTGCCGTCTGTATGCTGAGAACCAGACGTGGGTGAAGGAACGCAATCCGAAGCGCTACGAGTCGAACCTCGACAAGACCTATGACTCGAAGAATATGATGCACTGCTTCCGCCTGATGCACATGGCGGCAGAGATAGCAGAAGGAAAGGGCATGATTCTGGAACGCACTTGGGATCGGCGATTCCTGATAGACGTTCGCAACCACAAGTTCGAATACGATGAAATCATCGAGCGGTTGGAGGAGGACAAACTACGCATGAACCGTCTTATGGAGCAGTCAACAATCCGTGAGAAAATTGACACCGATTTCGTTAATGAGTTGATGATTGAGATTCGGAAACAGCAGTTAAGATATGAATAAAGAGAAGGATTGAAAGTCGAACTAAACAGAAATGAATATGATCTACATCATCCAAAACCGCATCATGCGGATATGTTATAACGACCACGATTTCAGCGAGCACTTCAAAAAGTTCCTCTTTCCAAGCATCCGTCAGGAATAAAGCAGCCCCGTCACATTAATTCGATTGTAACGGCCTCTTCCTATTTTTTCATCCAATCATATCATATTTCCGCAAAAATGGCGTTAATAAAAGTAAGGACAACAAATAACAATCGAAGCGATGAACAAGCAAACCATCATCACCGCGCTGCTCGCCCTCATATCGTTAGGTGCGAGCATTCCCATTGTTTCACCCGTTTAGGGGCTTTCGCATTAACGCTGACCTCTCCGAGATTAACGCTCTTGGGAACAAGAAACACCGTGCGCTCGCTGGTATTTGCGATAGATATGCTTTTCATTTCATAGCAAATGTGCGGCAACCGTATGTGTTCTGTTCCTTCAGGAATCTCTATCGTTCCAGATTCGTCCGTATATCCTCCAGCGTCATTTCCAAACCATACACTTGTATATGCGATAGGCTCTTGCGTGAGACTATCCCTTACGGAAAGTCTCTGCTGAGCATTCGCAATTATTGCGACAAGGACTAACAGCGTGATAATGATGGTTTGCTTCATAATGAGTGCTTAATTTGTTCTTTTCAGCTTTACTACTTTTTCTATACCGTCGGGACTGCGGAATTTGAAAAGGGATTCCTCGTCTTTACGTTTCATCAGCATGTAGGTACAAATATCCTTTATAGGGATTCCATTTACTTCTATCAGGTAATCGCCTGTACGGATGCCTTTCTGATAGGCTGTTGACCCCTTGCGAATGACGGCTTTGAGGACTCCAAGCGTGTCACCAACCTCTGACGGGATGAGTGAAACGCTGCCAGCTTCACTGTTGCCGACCGTGATGTCCTGATTGTTATGAGGTACAAATACGAACTGCTTTTTAGGTGCGTCAATAATCAATGAAGCATGTTTCAATAAAGCACTCCCTACTCGCATAGTCGGGTGTGCCGTAGTGATGTATAGGTCGTTGACAGGTAGTTTGTCTATCTTTATCTTTGTGAAGTGAAGAAGTCTGCCTACAAGGGTATCTGTGG
>ERZ842401.6667-NODE-6667-length-12243-cov-4.291106_pt1 | contig 12243 bp, 20 predicted proteins | sample MGYA00521270_ERZ842401 | MGnify/ENA primary metagenome ERZ842401 (study PRJEB31892, sample SAMEA3878208) | bioreactor metagenome | biome: Moose rumen | place: Sweden | collected 2011-10 | study: EMG produced TPA metagenomics assembly of the PRJEB12797 data set... | reverse complement strand
ACTACACGGCAGGATATCCAGAAAAGCTGGCATTCTAATAACATATGACAGAACCCTAACTGTATAAAAAGGGATTGCGTGGTTAGCTTAGTGGTAAAGCGGGAGACAGGCACATATATGTGTTACGGAAGCACCATAATCAGAGGTTCGATTCCTCTACCACGCGCAACGCTTTAAGCGTTTTTACTAACTAACTTTATTTACTAACAAACATTTTATTATTATGGAAAGTTCTAAAATTATGATGTTCCCTGAGTTTGGGAACAACAGTTCTATTGATCCCAACCTGCTTCTGGCACTAAACAACAATGGTGGTTTTGGTGGAAACGGAAACTGGATGTGGATCCTGTTCCTTTGGCTGATCTGTGGTGGTGCTTATGGCAACAGCGGATTTGGTGGTGGTTTTGGTAACGGTGCTGGTTTCTTATCCAACCAGATGAACAACGATACCGGTCGTGAGTTACTTATGAATGCAATTCAAGGTAATCGTGACGCTATTAACAGCTTGGCTAATCTGCTTAATACAGAGGTCAATACTGTACAGAATGGTATCTTCACCCTTAACAACGCTATCACTTCTGTTGGTACTCAGGTTGGTATGAGTGGTTTACAGATTTAGAACGCTATTCAGAGCGGAAATGCTTCTATCGCTTCGCAGATTTGTCAATGCTGCTGCGAGAATCGTCTGGCTATTTCTGAACAGACAAATGCTTTACAGCGTCAGCTGGCAGCAGATCAGGCTGCTGATCAACTCGCAGTATGTCAGCAAACAAATGCACTGTCTACTCAGGCAGAACGTAATGCCCGCGATATTACTGAAGCTATAAATGCTCAGAGTGTTATGATCAACGATAAGTTCTGTGATCTTGAAAAGCGTGAGCTGTAGAACAAGATTGATAGTCTTACTGCCGATAATGCTCTTCTGCGTTCTAATGCAAACAATGAGAGACAGACTATTCTGTTGAATGACAGATTCAATCAGATTCAAACCGAACTGACTGCTATCAAGGCTTCACAACCTAATACGGTTCCCGTACAGTGGCCTCAGCTGACCGCAGTTAACACCACTCCTTATGTGAACGGTGGTTTCTATGGTGGCTGGAATGGTTTCGGAAACGGTTTCTGGGGTAACAATGTTTCATTTTAATTGAAGGAATTATGGGGTGCTTTAATGTAACTACTAATGTAAATGGAGTTCCTTATTTGAGCACAACTAACGTAACTGTAACTGACACGGCTGTGACGTTTGCTTTAGGTTTTCGTCGTATATAGCCTGTTGGTTATTTTACCGTTCGTATTGAGGACGCTATTCCTGAAGGTACAACTGGCACACTGCCAGTATTCCTTGAGTTGAATGGTACTTCTCGTGCACTCACCTTCTTTAATGGAACTCCAGTAACGGCTGCCGATATAACTGGTACTGGTGTAATTACTGTATTCAACGACAGATTCAATGGTATCTTGCAGATGACTTCTGCTTTGACAGCTTAATATTAATAACTAATACTTTTAAGATTATGATTATGATAGAAATGCGTCAAGCAGCTAAGGACAAGGCTTTCGAGATTCTCGATGAGATTAAAGATCTCGGTCGTAAGAAGAAGATGGCTATCTGTGAGCTCGAAGAGACGCTTTATGATTGCTTTGAGTCTTCTGATGAGGACGAAGATGAATATAAAGAGATAGAGGATGGATACGAATCTGATGACGATATGAACTTTCGTGGTCGTAGATCATATAGATATGGTCATCGTTACGGCATGCGCCACGATGATATGGACGATGACATGAGTCATTCGTACAGACGTCGTGCAATGCGTATGCGTCGTAGGAATCGTATGGGTAGATTTGTTTAATTTGGTCAAAGGGGCAGATTTACTGCCCCGAAAGACCTTTAAATTAATTAATATGTTTTCAGGTTTACGTCAAGGAACAGCACTTTATATCTTAGATAAAAGTGAAGAACCAAAAGTTGTTACTGGGTATGTGGAAAACGTAAGTGCTCCACATCCGATGTATAGAAACTACAACCCTACTGTTAGTTTTAATGCTAACTTGTAGAGTGCTGTAGATATAGTAGTTAAGATTGGTAACGATAAGAAAGAATTTGTAGGTATTCCGAGCAGTGCTACGATTCATTCTTATGGTGATTATGTTTTAAGTGAGACAAAAGATGGCATGATACAAGAAGTCAATGCTATGTTGTATAATAGCGAATCTATTATAGATAGTATACCTCAACATGAAACAAATGTCAAAGCTTGTAAGAATATACTAAAATAGCTCAACCCGGAGTATGCAAAAGAGTCACAGCGTGATGAAGCTATAGATAATATTTCGGGTCGTATAGACCGTATGGAAGATGTTCTGGCGAGACTTGAATCAATGTTAACTAACTAGAATACAAATGGAAACAACTAAAAGTTTTAAAAAATATTATAGGTTGTTCGGTCCTCATTTCACCAAAGGTTTGTGTGACTTTGCAGTCAGCATGATGGAAGATGATAATGGTCCTATTACTCCATTTACAAAGCAGGATGTTGAAAATAAACTCAACGCTCTCGGTATTAAATTACAGTATAATTAGCTATATGATTTTGTTTATGTAGCAAATATGTGCAAAGCTGACTTCTTAGGTACTGCTGTACCCAATGATGATAGACATTTGTGCGAATACATAAAACATGTAATTGATGACCCAGATGGATATGATGGACAAATCTTCAATCGATGGCTTTCTGATATTAAAGGAATGAGAATTCCAGTAGATTGGTCTGATTTCATATGATTGCTCAATATATACAACTTGGTGATAGAGGTTGGAATGTATTAGTGTATTACGGAGTTGGTAAGGAAGATTTCTTAGAAGTAGAAGATTCATTATTGCAATTAGATTGTCCCGTTAGTTACATAAAAAGAGCTTTTAGGGTTCTTAAAAATGAAAACACAGGATTTACTTTTAGTAATTCTGATTATAAGATGAGTATTGTATGTATAAGTCTTTCTTCTAATACAGATCAGTTTGTTAATACTGTTATACACGAAGCAAAACACGTTCAATCTCATATATGTTCTTATTACGGAATAGACGAAGCGGGTGAAGAAGCTGCTTATTTGATCGGATATTTAGTACAAAGAATGTATAAAATGTTTGCTAAAATAGTAAAAAGATATGTTTGATATACAAGGGGATAAAATACGAATGTCTGCAGAAGATCTCGCAATACCTCCCTTTAGGAATCATTATAACAACGCTAAAGATAAATCTAAGGCGTTAAATGAGATAGAATACGTAATTTGGCTCCACAAATGGAATACTCCTTACGAAGCATACCCTATTGAAAAAAGAGCATCTGTGGTAGCCAAAGACGTGTTCAAAGATGAGAATTATACACCCAGCGAAGATGTTAAAGAACTATCTAGACGCTTTATCGAGTTTCAAGAAACTCCAAGTACTAGACTTCTTAGTGCATCTCAAACTGCTGCAGAGGGACTTATAGCCGCATTAAACGATTATTCTACAGGTTTAATGGATATTGATACAGCTATAAAGGTTACAAGGATATTAAAAGATGTGGGCGGAATAGTTAAATCGCTAGATATAGCTATGAAACAAGCGAAAGCAGAACAGCTTGAAACAGGACGTATTAAGGGCGGTGGTACTATAGGCTTATACGAAACAGTAAGGTAATAATGGCAACAATTGATAAATATATACCCATTCTTTTTCGTTGGGAGGCTGGGATTAATATGAAAACTAACGAAACATTAGAACAGGCTTTTCTGCGTGCTAAAAAAACAGGTTGGTCCAATGATCCACTAGATAGAGGCGGTGCTACTATGATTGGAGTTACAATAGGTACGTATCGTACATACTGCACGTATAAAGGCCGCAAGCGTCCTACAATAATTGATTTAAAAAATATCACGTACAAAGAGTGGAGAGATATAGTGCATACTTTATACTGGTCTAAATGGAAAGCAGACTTGATTGAAGATCAAGATGTAGCAAACATAGTTGTAGATTGGGTATGGGCATCTGGTCAAGGAATAGGTATCAAACGAGTACAAAAGATACTCGGTGTTACTGCTGACGGTATTGTAGGTCCTAAGACATTAGCTGCTATAAATACAGCAAATCCAAGAGAACTTGTGAAGAAAGTATATGATGCTAGAGCCGCTCACTTTAATGCTATTGTAAAAGCCAATCCGTCACAAAAAAAGTGGTTGAAAGGCTGGATGAACAGAATAAATTATATTTATAATGTATGAAGAAATATAAAACAGACCTTTCGGTAACTAATAATGTTGGTATTCGTGTTAAAGCAAATATTCTTGTTGGTGAAAATGGCGTGTATGAATCCGGAACGCTTTTGGATGCTAACGCGATATTAGAACTTATCAACAGTAAGATGAACGGTGGAAGTACTTCTCTGCCAACACAAGAAGAACCGACAAACGACGATATTTTTGCAGAAGACGAAGATATTAACAACCTTTTTGGTAAATATTAATAAAGATTATATATTATGACAAACGAACAGCTTGCACAATCCGGCGTAGATACGTCAAAAATTGTACGTATCGCGCAATTGAACACCTTTAAAAATAATCTTGCACCTGTTGCTATTAGTGGTGATGCCAGCGATGTGGATCTTTCTACTGTTACTGGTCTACAGGCTACTAATGTACAGTCAGCTATTGAAGAATTGCTAACTAAAGTTGGCGGTAGCGATATTACTGTAGATCAGACTACCACTCAAGAGGGTATGCTTTCTACTACGCAGATTAAGAAGAATGGTGTTACTATAGGTACTATTAACATTCCGAAGGATTATGTAAACAATATCATTGGAATTGTTAGTAAAGATGGTAACAATAACGATGGTACATTCCTGAAAGTAAACACTGCTGCTGTCGGTGATACTGCTGTATATGAATACGTAGATGTTTCTGGTCTTGTAGAATATATCACAGTTGGTACGCAGACTGGTAATGCTGTACAACTTACTATTAACAATGATCATAAGATTACTGGTAATATAGCTAACGGCTCTGTAACCAAGACTATGCTCGATAGCAGTGTTCAAGATTCTTTGAATCTTGCTGACAGCGCCCTTCAGTCTCATCAAAATATTTCCGGTAAAGCAGACAAGGTAACTTCTGCTACTGCTAACAACTTTGCTGGCCTTGATTCTAATGGTAATCTGAAGGATAGCGGATATAACGCAAGTAGTTTCCAGGCTGCTGGTAATTATAAGACTACTCAGTCTGCCGTATCTGATCCTACTGCCAACGGTACCGGAATCACGTTCATTGCTTCTGCTTCACAGAATGCTAACGGTGTTATTACTGTAACTAAGAAGACTGTTCAGAATGCATCTAGCTCTCAGGCTGGTCTTATGACTGCTGCTCATTATAGCAAACTTGATGCTATAGAATACGCTACTGATTCTGATATAACTGCAATGTTTGCTTAATTAAAGATGTATTTATATAGGGGTCGAAAGGCTCCTATATAAATAAATAAAGTACAATGGTAGACTTTAACAAAAAGATAACGAATTCGTAGAAATTTTAGCAAGCTGCTAAATTCTTTTAGGAACACGGTTGTTATACATTAGCTCCCAGAGGTACTACTGACTATATACAATATTGGGAGCGAGAAACAAATAGATGTTTAAATGGATATGTGGCTCCAGATGGAGATGCTATAACAGGGTATCATTATTTCTATCTGAACTATAGTCCTATTATGAAGATTGAAGAAGTAGAATATACTGATAAGTTTGGAAACAAAAGAACAAGACGCGAGCGTATATTAGGCTTCCCACGATTTTGGGACTATGACTACTACTACTTCAATGCTATAGAAGAAGCCGAGGATACAGGTAAGCATATGGCGGTATTGAAAGCGCGCCAGCGCGGATACAGCTTTAAAGGAGCTTCGATGCTCGTAAGAAATTATGAACTTATACCAGGTTCTAAAAACTTTGCAGTAGCTTCAGAGTAGAAGTTTCTTATAGGCGATGGATTGCTTACAAAAGCTTGGTAGATCATGGACTTTATAGATAAGAATACAGAATGGTCTAAACAGCGTCTTACGTCTACTCGTATGGAGCGTGTATCTGGTTATAAAGTGACTGATGAATTTGGTAAACAAACAGAACAAGGTTATTTAAGTTCTATTACAGGCATTACTTTAAAGAATGACCCAGAACGTATTCGCGGTACTCGTGGAAAGCTTGTGTTGTGGGAGGAAGGAGGTAAATTTCCCAATCTGCTTACAGCGTGGCGTATCGAACAACCTGCTGTAGAAACTGATGATGGGGTTGCTTTCGGCTTGATGATCGGGTTTGGAACTGGAGGTACAGAGGGCGGACAGTTTGATGGCCTTAAAGATTTATTTTATAAGCCTGATGCGTATAACGTATTAAGTTTCCCAAATATATGGGATGATGGACAAGAAAATACTAAATGTGGATTTTTTGTTCCATCCTGGAGCAACATGGAAGGCCAAAATGCACAAGGCGAAACATTCATGGATAGCGACGGAAATAGTTTAAAAGAAAGGGCTATTGCTGAACTAATGAACCAACGTAACAAAATTAAAGACGGTGGTGCAACATAGTAGTCTATAGACCGCTTTATATCAGAACGTCCTCTAAAGCCACAAGAAGCAGTTTTAGAGCTTGGTAAAAACATATTCCCGCGTAAGTTATTGATGGACTAGCTCACAAGAATAAGAACGAACACAAAGATAAAAAATATGAAGCACATTGTCGATTTAATATGGGATGGCGACGGCAAAGTGCGAGCTACAGAAAAGAAATCTGGGGATATTACAACGTATCATTTAAAAAAAGATGATAAGCCAGGAGGATCCGTAGTTATATGGGAATACCCTGTCCAAGACCCACCATTCGGCCTGTATATTGGCGGAACTGATCCCTACGATCACGACGAATCGTTTACAAATTCCTTAGGATCTACTTTCATATTCAAACGAGTTAAGGCTGGAGAAGCGTGGAATGACGTAATAGTAGCAGAGTATACAGGCAGACCAGATACTGCGGAAGAGTATTACGAGAATGTGCGTAAACTTCTCATATTCTATAATGCACGCTTATTGTTTGAGAATGAGCGTAAAGGTATATATCCGTACTTTACAAATAAACATTGTGATTATTTGTTGGCAGATCAACCTGACAAAATTATAACAGAAATTTTTAAAGACAGTAAAGTACAACGTAGAAAAGGATGTCATATGACCAAAGCTATCAGAGCCTACGGTGAAGGTTTAATATTAGAATGGTTAATGGAAGAATATGAACCTGGACATCTTAATATAGAGAGAGTATACAGCGAGCCACTTATAGAAGAGCTTATAGAAAATGACGGTATAAGAAACGTAGACCGAGTAATAGCTCTTTGTATGGTTATGATATACAGAGAAGAACTATACCAAGTAAAAGTGGCAGCTGTAAAAGATAAAAATAAACAGGTTGAACTCTTTGAGTTACCTTTGTTTAGCCAATAGTGGTTTGACAAAGATGAAGAATCTCCAAGAGATGACATGCTGCTATTTAGTTTTTAAAATGGAAAAATTTACAAAAGATGATTATTTAATAGTATTAGCTTTGGCTATCGGGTCTATTGGTCAATTTTTATTGGGATTTTTCTGTGGGTTAAACTATAAATAATATGGTTAGAATAGAAGATAATTTATATAACGCAACATTTCCTCAACAGAAACTCCCTTTATCAAAAAAGAATGAGCAGTGGCAACACGACTGTGTAAATTACATTATAGGAGAAGGAAATGTAGTGTCTGGCGGTATGACTAAGACACGCTTTGGAGAGATGTAGACATATTATAATCTCTACAATAGTATCTTTGATGAAAAGGACTTTAAGAGAGTAACAAACCCGTTTAAAGTTGATGATGGATTTCCAGCTACACCGCAAGATTTTAATATAATCAGACCCAAAATAGATTTGTTGATAGGAGAGGAAACAAAGCGTCCTATAAACTTTAGGGTAGTTAGAACATCACAAGAAGCTGCTTCAGAACTAATGGATAAAGAAAAAGATCTGTTAATGCAGTATATAATGGCTGCTATTACAGCTCGTATGAGTCCAGAAGAAGCTCAACAGTTTTAGGAATAGCTTTAGAATGGGGAAATAATGCCTCCAGAAGCTATTGCTAAATATATGCAAAAAGATTATAAAGACGTTGTTGAAAATACAGCATATCACACATTGTCATACTTAAGGGAGAAACTTACTATAGACAACGAGTTTATAAAAGGTTGGAAAGATGCACTTATAGCTGGCACAGAGGTATACTATGTTGGTGTATTAAACGAGGAGCCTTATTTAGAGCGTGTTAACCCGATGTTTTTCTCTTACGATAAGAGTCCAGATCTTGAATTTATAGAAGACGGTTCTTGGTGTTGTAGACGTATGAGATTGCCTGTAGCAGAAATATACGATCGTTATTATGATAAGCTTTCCGAAAAGGATTTAAATAAGCTTAATGAAATGCTTACAGGACAACCTACTCACGATCATGGAGAAAAAGATCCTGTAGATAATTTTAACAGCATCTAGATGCATATATACGATAATCCTGTATACGATCAAAAAAGTAGATATTGTATTAATGTCTGGCATTGCTGTTGGAAGTCTTTTAAGAAGATATACTATGTAACATACCAAGATGAATCTGGGGAAATTCAAACAGAAATAGCCGATGAGAATTACAAGAAAATCGGCGTGGAAATATCAGTAGAACCAGATTGGATTATAGAGGTGTGGGAAGGATATAGAGCTGGATCTGATCTGTATTTCGGTATTCAACCTATAGAATATCAACACGTTAGCATAGATAATCCAAATAGCCAGAAACTCCCTTATTGTGGATGTATTTATAGCAATACTAATGCCAGACCAAGGTCTCTTGTAAGTATACTCAAACCTTTACAGTATATGTACATTGTACTATGGTATAGGTTAGAGCTTGCAATAGCGAGAGACAAAGGAAAAGTAGTAAATATGGACATTACTCAAATACCTAAGTCCATGAACATAACTCCCGATAGATGGATGCATTATCTGTCTAGCGTGGGTGTAAACTTCATAAATCCTTACGAAACTCAATGGGGAAATGGTGAACGCTCTGGCGGGCATTGTTTTGCACCAGGCACGAAAGTAATAATGGCCGGCGGTCAAATAAAGAATATCGAAGATATAAAGGTTGGTGATGCTGTACTTGGCCCAGACGGCCATATTAGAAATGTGCTAGAAACCCATCACGGAACAGATCGCATGTATAGGATACATGGAGGAAGTGGGTGCGAAGATCAAGTTGTAAATAGCACGCATTTGATTCGTTATAAAGAACGCAATCATTTTAAGGGATTAGATTATACAAGACTTGCCACGCCGTTGGAAATTTTGAAAGAAGATAAAGAAAACGGCTATAAAAAACATTTAAGATATTTAGAGCGAGCAGATGTATTTGAACCGCTTAGAAGTAAATGTGAGTATGTGCTTGATCCGTATATGCTCGGTCTGTGGCTCGGAGACGGTACACGCAACAAGGCTACGTTTACTACAGAGGATATAGAAATAGTCAATTATCTTACAAAATGGGCAGAGGATCACGGTATGCGATTGACAGTTCGTAAAAATGGAGAGCGCAACAACTCATTACAAATCGATGTTGTTGGAAATAGTAAACGTAATTATTTAAAAGAGTGTTTACGTTTCTATAATATTTTAGACAACAAAGACATCCCGCAGCAATATATCTTAAATAGTAGTGTTGAAGATAGACTTAAATTGTTAGCCGGATTAATCGATACAGATGGCCATTTCTCAAAAAGAGACAGAATTTATACATTTAGCCAGTGTTCCGATAGAAAACACATTGTAGACAAGGCAGCTTTTATTGCAAGGTCTTTGGGATTTAAATGCGAAGTGAAGCAATATAAAACATCTGGCAAAAAATGCATACAAAACAATAATTACTTGAGTATTTGTAAAGATACGTATGTATTGCGAATTATAGATGGAGTGTATGATATTCCATGTCTACTTCCAAGAAAGCAATACTGCTGGGAAAAGAAACGTACGATTCGCACGCAATCACATTTTACGGTCTCTTACGAAGGCGTTGGAGAGTATTATGGCTTCTCTACAGACGGTGACCATTTATTCCTACTTGACGATTTTACTATAGTGCACAATTCCGCATCATTTAATCAGATTACGTCTCTCGATCTTACAATGTCCAATGTTATAGCTGAATACATACAGCTGATGGATAAGATCGAACAGCTCGCTGGTACAATATCAGGTATCACAGAACAGCGTGAAGGCGCTATTAGTTCTAATGAACTTGTAGGTAATGTAGAACGTTCTGTTGTGCAGTCATCACATATTACAGAACCTTTATTTTGGATGCACAATCAATGTAAGCGTCACGCCCTCAATATGCTTTTAAATACGGCCAAGGGGGCTTGGGAACAAAGCGGGAAGAAGAAACTTAGTTATGTGTTTGATAATGGCGAACGTTCGTATTTAGACATATCAGATAAGTTCTATTATGAAGACTTAGATGTGTTTGTAAGTGATACATCTAAAGATCTTGAAAATATACAAAAGTTGCAACAACTTATATAGCCAGCTATGCAAAATGGTGCTTCGTTGTTAGAAGCTGCAGAGATTCTTACTAATGACAACTTTAACATTATTAAGCAGAAACTACAAGACATGCAAACTCGTCAAGAGCAAGTTATGCAGCAACAGCAAGAAGCAGAGCAACAACAAGCCGTACAATTGCAGCAAATGCAGAATGAAATGCGAGAGCAAGAGCTTATGCTCGAAGAGGCTAAGATGGATCTTGAAAGATATAAGATCGATGCTGATAACCAAACCAGGATAGCTGTTGCTGAGATTTCTACTTATCGTGGTACTGAGGAGAAGGATATTAACCAGAATCAAATTCCGGATCCTCTCGAGATGGCTAAGGCAGCAACTGCACAACGTAAAGTAGATTCTGAAGCGTATACGAAGCGTATCGAAGCTAAATATAAAAACGAAATAGAAAACAAAAAAATAGAACTTGAGAGGGATCGTATGAAGCACGAAACTGAACTTCAGGCAGCTAAAGATGAAGCTGCAATGGAGCGCGAAAAACTTAAAGCTCGTACAGCACTTAAGAACAAAACAAGTGCAGGCGTATAATAAAATAAAGTTGTAGGAGAGAAGTAACGATAAAACCACGTAAAAATGACAAGAAGTGAAGAACAAGAGCTCTTAGAGCTTACAAGATGGAACAATGAGCTTCTAAGAGCTATACTTCGCTTGGTACAGCGTGATGAAGCTAATGATTTTATGACTAATATAGTTGCTAATTTAATAGCCAATAAAATGGAGGGAAATACTTATGCCCAAAGAACGCAAAACCATTAAAGAACTTCTATAGCAGTATAAAGAGACTGGTGTGTTGCCTTGGAAAGATGGTAGGAGGATTGAACAAAACGAAGATAGCAAAGATAGTGCTATCTTAAACCACGACTATGAAAATGATGTATTTACGGGAGCAACTCTTCCAGAAGTAACAGTTACAGGTAAAGCCCCTTCGTGGTTTGGTAAAAAAGGTTTATATCCAACTAGGCTTAGGTATAACTCTAATAAGTGGGTTAGTGCTAGAACTAAACAATTGTAGCCATCAGAATTATTAGCTCCGCTTAATATTGTTGGAGAAGTGATTGACCAGGTTCCTATTGTGGGCCCGGCGTTTAATAAATATTTTGCCCCCGTTCTATCTTTAGGTAATTGGATTGCCGGTAAAGGAAATCCTTATACTGGAATGGAAATAAGGGCAAATGATGAACGTTAGCTTGGAGCTTGGCTGCCTTTTGATTTCATGGGACCGAAGATGTTAAAAGGTTTAACACCTACAAAAGCCGGCATGTTAAACATGGCGTCCGAGATTATAGCCCACACCCCTATGACAAAAAGAGCATTAAATTACGCAATGCATACTACCGATGCCGGTGATCCAACTCCATACATTTTAAGAGATCTTGGAATAAAAAAATATGGAGACTATAATGCAAGCGGCACAACGCTAAAAGAAGTTTTTGACTTTCTGAAAGATAAGAATAAAGATAAAACAAAATTAAAAAAAATAGCCAAATATATTATGTTTGGTACAAATAAAGATGTTTT
>ERZ842401.6666-NODE-6666-length-12243-cov-5.097391_pt1 | contig 12243 bp, 13 predicted proteins | sample MGYA00521270_ERZ842401 | MGnify/ENA primary metagenome ERZ842401 (study PRJEB31892, sample SAMEA3878208) | bioreactor metagenome | biome: Moose rumen | place: Sweden | collected 2011-10 | study: EMG produced TPA metagenomics assembly of the PRJEB12797 data set... | reverse complement strand
TGATTCTAATGTCAATCTTTTGTAGTACCTTTGCATCCGAAAGTCAAATTGGCTCAAATGGAAGTATCAGTAGAGAATATCAAAAGGCAGATGGCAGAATTGGGGCTAACTCAAAAAGAGTTGGCTGCAAGAAGTGGTATCACCGTGGAAACTCTAAGCCGTGTTCTGAATGGAAAACAAAAACTAACACCCAACACCCTGCAAAAATTGTCAGAAGGATTGGGTGTACCCATTGCCGATATTGACGAAGAAAGGAGTTGGAGTTTCAATTATGCCGTTCAAGGGTACTTGCAGTTTGCAGACGAGATAACGCACATTACATCGTTTGAACAACTGAAACGATGGATAAAGAAGTATGAGCCTCTAATCAATGACCTTCCTCAACAAGCGAAAGCCATTCTGAATGAGGAAAGACGAAATGCAAGGAAAGTGGCAAAGGCAACCAATAAGATAGAGATTGCAGCCATTGACTTTTACCATGAAGAAACGATTGATGCAAGCAGCGTGGAAACGTGGTCGTTTCGTAAGGCAGAAGATGAACGTGATGGTATGGATATTGATTTAGGCAATATGTGTATTACATATCCCTTTGAATGTCGAGGCAGGATCTTCACCAACTCAGAGGCACTTTATATTTGTGGTCTGTTTTCTAATGATACGGCGAAACATAAAGAGATACAAGAAAAATTGATTACAGCAAAGAGTGGGTACGATGCAAAAAAGGTAGTCAGACAGAAGTACGAAGATACTTTTGCTCGAGATGATTGGCAGTCGTTTAATGTCGAGTACATGAAGTGGTGCGTGTGGAAGAAAATCGAAGGGAACGATGATTTTAGGCGACTGTTAATGAGCATCCCACGAAATGCCTATATCATTGAGAACAGCACACAGCAGAAAGGAGCAACAGCCCTATTTTGGGGAATGGCCAACAAGGATTTGGAGGATAAACGTAGTATCATCGAGGAATGTGCAGCCTATAAAAGTCCAACCCTATCCAAAAAGGAATTGAATAGGGTACAGATGGAAGAACGCAACAAGATTAACCATATAGGAACATGGCAAGGTGTGAACTGTATGGGCAAAATTCTCAAATGGTTGCAACTGTGCCTTCTTGATGGTGTCGAGCCAAATATCAATTATGATTTACTGAGGTCGAAACAGATATACTTGTTTGGGCATCTGCTAACTTTCGATGATGAAGTAAGCAAGCAAACATAAACTTTTTAGTGGAGTTATCCATTATCTCATTTTTTCTTTGTACCTTTGCAGCCAAGAGACAAAATCACCGTTAGAAATCATTGAAAATATATAATATAATAAGGTGTATGAGTAAAAATCAATTAGTTTTTAATGGGCAAAACGCCCGTAAATCGTTGAGGGTCAACGATGTCCTATTTGTAAATTCATCCCCCATTTTCGTCCCCTGACAGGTTAAAAATAGTTGTAAATGCTTAAATATCAAGCCTCAACAATTATTGAATGGGAGTGATAGCATACCTAATGTTTAAGCCAAAAAGTCTATTTTAATTGATTTTTAGTGGCTGATTTTAAGGCACTTAACGCATAACTACTTGAAAATGTGTTGAGTGCCTATTTTTGTACGAAATGTTAAATTCGTCCCCCGAATCCATCCCCCGACCTCCCCCGAAATTTGGCTGTTTCAGATAATTGTTGTACCTTTGCACTCAGTAATCAATAACAGTAGCAATATGGAACTGAAATTCACATTGAAGGATGCAAAAGAAAAGCAAACACTATTATATGCTGTTTGCTACCACGACAGTAAGCGTATAAAAGTGAGTACGGGATTAAAAGTCGTGTCTGAAACATGGAGTGCTAAGATGCAGCGTTGTGAAGTTAGCAATCGGTTTACTGAAAGAGTGAATAGGGCATCAAGGAAAGTAAACAAACTGTTGGATGCAATATTGGAAAGATGGAAGCGAACAACAGAGGAGGGTAATACGTTGTGGAGGCAATCTAAACTTCATACAAGAGAAGAAATTATAAAAGGCGATTTGGCTTATATTGTTAGCCAAGTAATGAAAGCCGATGAAAAAGAGGAAGAAAAGAAGCAAATAACTCCACTTGAGTTTTTTGATAAGTATGTCGAGGAAATGACGCATAAAGTTGACCAACGGACGGGGCGATATATCGGTGAACGTACTCAGATACACCATCGTACTGTATTGGCACGTATCAAGGCATTTATGGCAGAGAAGTATATTAAAGACGATTTTAGCGTATTTGATGAACGGTTTGCAAGGCTGTTTACGGATTGGGCATATACTTCAAAGAATTATCGGCAAAATACTATTCCTGCTACATTCAGTGTCCTCAAGGTATGGCTTAATGCAGCAAAGGCAGAGAAATTGTTTGATGGTGAAGATTACAAGAAATATCCAAGCAAAGGTGCTGAAGTTGATAATATCTACTTGACAAAAGACGAGATAGAGAGAATTTATAGGCTTGATATTCCGATGTTGATTGCCAAAGGTGAGATTGATGCAAAGTCGCAGATAGAAAAAACGAGAGACTTGTTTGTTATTGGCTGTTGGACGGGTTTGCGCAGAAGTGATATTAACCGATTGGATAAGGCTTTATTTGACATTGCAAAAGAGGAAATCACTATTATAACAGAAAAGACGGGGGAGAAAGTGGCAATACCTATGCACCCATTCATTAAAGAACTGTATGAGAAGTATGATGGCAAGTTTCCCAAACTGACAGATAAAGCCAATACCAATAGGCATCTTCAAGAGATTGGCAGACACGCAAAGATTGATGATGAAATTATGGTGAAAGAAAATCGTGGTGGAAAGATAGTAAGTCATATCTACAAGAAATATCAGATGATAAAAATGCACACGGCACGTAGAAGTTTTGCGACTAATCTGTATTTGGATGGTGCGCCGACAATAAGTATAATGAAACTGACGGGACACACTACCGAAATGAACTTTTTGAAATACATCAAGATAACCAAAGAGGAAAATGCGGAAATGATGCGTAAGTTCTTCAAATAGGTAGGACTGCCTCCAAGGTATCCTCCGACTTGTATTTAGAGGCGGCATAATGGACTATATAGGACTATCCATGTGCTGCCTCTTTCGTTGTACAAAATAAAAAAATCCCAAGTGGCACCTATTTATAAATAGTTCAATAAAGTTCAAAACAGATGGCACGAAGAAGGAACAGACAAGTATCGACAGCGACACGTTTCAAAATGAGTATTGCAAAGCAAGGCACTAAAAACCCCATGAGCGGAAAGCACCACAAAGAGGACACGAAACGAAAGATAAGTGCAGCAATGATTAAGTATTGGCGTGGGATAAATCCATAATAAGGTGTACCATTTACACTGCAAAGCGTTTCAGTAGCATTTTTGACGGCCTAAATGGTTGCAACTAATTGAAATCAAATGTGATGCGTTTCAAGAAATGGCAAAGATGGCATATTTGAATTGAGGGTATACTACGGATGGGCATCTATTCCCAAAGAAAAAGTTGATAAAAATATCAAGAAAGCACTTTGCACTTTGCTCAGAACGTAGTAAATTTGCAATATAGATGTTATAGATAAAGGTTAAGAGGTCGCAACTCGGGGCAACGGTCCTTCTCCAATTCAACCGCCCCCACAACCTTTTTACAAATGGAAATGGAGAATTACAAACGGTACTCAGTACCATAAATAAACAGATAGATGAATTGGAATAATGCTAAATCTTTCAGTATTGAACAAGGCGTTAACAGATAGGAACGTCAGCGATGCAGAATTTAGGCTATTGTACTTGATAGCAAACAATATCAGTATGGGTGAAACCGCCACAAAGGAAATATACAATGGCTTTTTGATGGATAAACTTAATAAAAGCGAAAGACAGACACAGAGGCTCACCAAATCACTTGCAGATAAGGGCTACATTGGAAAACAAGCGATAGGAAACAAGCATAACAAGAATGGAAACATATATTCATTGATGGATGATGTCATTACAAGCGACATAAAGAGCGACACAGATAGCGACAAAAAAGACACCCTATATAATAATAAAAAAGAAGATAAAAATATATGTGTTAATAGTACTACAGCAGTAGAGAGTAATCCAAATCTAAGGCAATGTGAAGTGATAGATGATATTCCTTTTGATGTAGATGAGGCTAAGACAGAAACAATCTCAGAGGTGAAGGGAACAGAGAGCGACAAACCTATATTTGTTAATTCAACTGATAGTGAGAATATGAGTTATACGGATGAAGAACTAAGAGCGGTTAATCAGCAAGCCGTTGAAGAATGGAAGATGATGAAAGAGACAAGGCATCAACACATAAGTAATCAACACAAGGAGGTGAATGAGTGGGTGGGAAAGAAACTCAGTAGGGGCTATGACCTATTAGGCAGTTTCAGACAGACAAAGCAACAAAATGCTGCAATCGCCTATGCAGAAGAAATCAACAAACTTATAGGCTCAATGAATTGGTCAATTCAAATCGGTGCTATAACTCAGAAGCAAGCAGAGGCATTCGGCAAGTTCATTGATGCAACTAATAAGGCTTATGAGGATAAACAGAAATACTTCAATCGTGGTGAACAGATGAAAAAGCCTAAGTCTCAAACGGTGAAAGTATCAGAAAAGCCGAATATTCAACAACGAAGTGAAGAAATAGAAAAAGCCGCCCCACGCCCCACAGCCTTAACTGAAACCGACATTAAAAAGATGGCAGATGAAGTGATTATGCAATATTATATGTTTGAACCATATTCAGAAGTAGATGAACAGAATAAGAAAGCCATTAGTGCAAATGGTACTCCACAGTTAATGAGTTTATACAAAGAACTCATATCACAGCAAATATGACTATGAACAAGCAGCATGAGGGATATTCTCTTTTAGCGAATATCCCAATTTCTGTATATTATATATAATGTACGCGAGGGGATTAAAAATCAATTCATTTTTAATATAAAAAAGTTTGAGAAAACCAAGGAATTATACGTTATTTAACCAAAAATATTCGTTTTTCTCGTTTTTATTTACTACCTTTGCACCACTTTTAGAAAAACGGTATGCTAAAAGTCGAGGCGCAACAATCCCTCCGAGCAGTTCGTGAAGTATAGTAAGGAACAGCCACAACCTTCACCCTCAAGGTGCGATTAAAGATGCGGCATCGGGACTGATAGCCAACGGTGCAAAGGGTAATCAAGAAATTTAGTAGAAATAATTTAATTCATTTGAAAGATGAACAGATATGACTATGCCCATATAGGACAGTGCTTCCGCTCGATGATACAAGATACATTATATATGAATTATGAAATTTTTAAATTTCTTTCAAAAAGCCAAGGTGGTGAAGCAGAGTAGCCCCCTTGTTGGTGAAAGTGTTTATTCACTTACAGCGCAGCGGACAAAGGTTAAGAAATGCCTTTACGTCTATTCCCCTAATGGCTATTACAGCCTAAACGAGTTGCTTTTGCTTATGCGGACATTCTGCCCCGATTCTACGATTGCAGCAGATGGCATAGGAGTGAATGTATTTTTAACGCCGTCAAAATTGTTTTCACTCTGTTGGCATCAGAATGTTTCTATTACGTTTGACTTCTTGAACGATTGGCGAGAAGCAGCCTAATTCCACAGCAAGCCCTACATTTCCACTCAGGATTTGTAGGGATTACTGTTTCTTGATACCACGATTGCCACTCTTACTAAGCAGTACACCTTTTCTAATTACACATTTGCTATTTTTATATGGGTGTTCGTGGCTCAGTCCGTAGTTCCTGAGTGAACTGTATGCAATGCCTATTTGTTCAGCCGTATAGTTTTCATACATATTGGCAATTGAGCCGAAATAATGGTGTTCGTCAGACTCAAGCAGATGCAAGTGAACGACCGTTCTTTGCTGTTTTTCTTCCATAATTTTCTGTTGTTTGGTGCAAAGGTAATGAATTTGTTGCATATATTAAAGATATGTTGCCTTTTTAACTTTAGTTAGCTTGTAAAAGTTGCATATATTAAATAAAAGTCGTACCTTTGCATCGTCAATAAGAAACAGAAGTAATAACAATTAAAACAGTTCAAGATATGGCAACAATGGCAACAACTCAGCAGAAGATTGAAAAGGCACTTTCAATAATGAAGTCGCATGATTGGTATTGGTGCATGGCTGATTATACAAACCCTGCCTATGGCAATGCTTATGGCTCTATGCGCTGTTTTGTTGAGTTGGTTGCATCCATTAGCGACAAAGCCATTGTTAAGGCTCTCAGAGACCTTTGGACTGCCACCTATAACTACGTTCACGCTACGATGTGGAGTGCCAACGAAAAGGCAAAGGCAGAGTTTGAGGCAACGAAGGCACAACTGATGGCAATTATTCAGCCTCAGTACGCAATGGCAGCATAATAAGAAGTTTAACCATTTAATCATATAGGAGACAGAAATATGAAGCAGATAGCAGCAGTAAGCACTAACGAGATTGCACGTTTCGCAGTTAAGAACGTGGTGATGAACAACAGCGATATGTTGACAGCCACCTCAAAGGCTATTGAGTTGGAAACAATGAAGAAGCGCATGATGCGTGGTGAGGTCGTTAAGTTCGCTTACATGAAGTTGAACGGTGAAGTGAGAATTGCAGTTGGTACACTTCAAGCAGATGCAGTTAAGGCTAACGTGAATGGCAATGGCATCCCCAAAAGATTCTACGGAATGTTTGCGTATCTTGATTTGTCTGTGATGGCATGGCGTGGCTTCAAGGAGGAACGCTTTATTGGAACGATTGAGAACTAAGGGAATGGGGAGCAATCCCCATCCCAATTCAATAACACTTAAAACGGCAAGCAATATGGAAATGACAAAGTACATAATGAGCATCCTCAAAACTCAGTTAATGGTGGTGTGGTCGTGGGGCTTTCATAAGCCGATGGCGGTAGAGAATGGGCTACGCTTTAAGGTGCAAGGCTATAAGTTTCGTGGCATCGTCGAGGTGGTATATAACGAAGGGCACGATTTGTTTGATGTGTCTTTCATTAAGGCTAACAAGGTGGTTGCAACAGCCAATGATATTTTCTTTGATATGTTGGTCGATGTCATTGATACCTATGTCGAGCGGACGGCAGACTACGAAAAGAGGGTCAAGGCAGAATATTCATTTTCTTTCTGAAATGAATAAACTCAGTAAAACAAGGACTTTTAATCAGAATTGACAATAAAATCAATCAAATAGGTAGGAAATCAAATAAAATTGAAGATTATGGCAGCAAGAAATCAGTATCGGACAAGTGATTATATGGAATGGGATTCTATGCTTTCATTGATTAGGCGTTTATATCGTGATGGCGATTATAGAATGTCGTTGCTCATTGGTTGCGGCTCATTCTTTGGATTGAGGATTAGCGACCTCTTAACTCTTACATGGGCTATGCTCCTTAATGGTGATAGTTTCGTTATCAATGAGAAAAAGACGGGTAAGCGTAGGCAGGTGAAGATAAACAAAGATTTTCAGAAGCACATTAAAGATTGCCACGATGCTTTACAGATTACTAACGACAATCAGAAATGCTTTCTCTCTCAAAAGAAGGTGGTGTTCAGCACACAGCGTATTAACGTATTGCTGAAAGAGATTAAAGCAAAATATCGTCTGAAGATAGAGCATTTCAGCACTCACAGCCTCAGGAAAACTTTTGGGCGCAAGGTGTATGAATCAAGTGGGAATGATGCTGCAATGGCTTTAATGCGGTTGAGCGAACTGTTTAACCATTCTTCACCACGAATTACAAAGGTGTATTTGGGCATCCGACAAGAAGAATTGCTGAGTACATATGATATGCTAAACTTTTAAGCGTGTGGTTGCGCCGATCTGGCGCAACCCATCCATAAAAACAGAATTGAAACAGCGGTTTATACATCAATTTGATTATATTTCGTTAATAAATCGCCCATTTGGGAGTGTTCTTGCAGATTTTTGTGTACCTTTGCAAATGCTTACAGAAGTGAGCAGACATATTGCATAAGGAAGCGAAATCGCTTTGTTCTGATTGGTGAAATTGTCGACCAAACAAACAGCAACGTCAGAATGAGGATAGAACGCTCCCTCTTTGATGTGTATAGTACATTGTTGTATATATACGCTCAAGTGAGGTTTCGTTCAAATCCCTTATTCTCGTTGCAAGGGCATCTTGGTCGACACCCTCACCAAAGAATATGTGGATTGGCAGACCTCACTTTCTTTGTATATGCCTAACCAATAACTATTAGCAGCACTGATAGGGTCTTAGGTGCTATGGTGTTTTAGATGAAAAAGTCATTTTGGCTCTTCGTTTTGTTATTAAATGCTGTAGTGTCATATTCTCAAGTCCTACACGATGAAGGGTGGGGATATTATGTCGTTCGCAAATATGATGGTTTAACATATCATATGAGAATTGATTACCCTGAATATTGGTGGAACAGCAAAATAAAAATTAAATCAGTTAGACTTTATAGTGCTGATAACAATTTAGGGGATGTTGAAATACCTCCTACTGTATGGTATACGGCCAATTCTCCTTATGTTAATGACACAGAGCATTTTGTATCATCAGTGTGGGATAAGGCTTTCAAAGGAAGAGTTGGTATATCGTCCGTTTCAGTCCCTACGGGCATTACTTACATTGGCAGTGAGTGCTTTATGAATTGTGTTGATTTAGAATCTGTCATATTCAACAATGCCTTACCATTTCTTCCATTTTCAACATTCAAAGGATGCAGCAAACTAAGTAAAGTCCGTTTCCAAGGTGGGAAATCAGAAACTTCAAGCGGCATTTTCTCCATTGGGGGAGAAGCATTTGAGGATTGTTTAAACCTTAGAAAATTTAATGTTCCCCATTATTGTGAATTGATAGAACAAAACGCTTTTAATGGTTGTTCAAATTTACAAGTGATTTATTTAGGGGATAGTGTGAAATTGATTAGAAATAATGCCTTTAATGGCTGTAATAGCCTAATGAAAATTGTTTCGTCAAATAAAGTACCTCCACAAATTGAAGCAAACACCTTTATGGAAGATACATATACTTCTGCAACGCTTTATGTTCCCATAGGCTCAAAGGATGCTTATACGAGCAGCCCCTATTGGTGTAGGTTCTTTAACATTGAAGAAACCAATGAACTTGAAGATGTTTCGGAAAATAAAGAAAAAGCCAATGCTATATGCGGTGAGGCTACGAATATCTACAATAGTTTTATAAATTACCACAATGGCGAGGCTCATAATGAATATGTTGCAGCCCTTACTCTGCAAAGCAACAATGTCAGAAATGCAAACTATGGTCTTAGCGTGATAGATAGTTTGAAAAATTCCATATCCGAATCCGCTTTAAGTGAGGAAAGCAAGCAATCAAACAAAGAAACATTAGATAGAATAGGCAACGAAATAAATACCCTGTTGGTTAGAAACAACCAACATGAATTATCGCTTATTGATGTTGTTAACGAACATTTAGACATGTTCAATGCCTATAATGAAAGGTTGGCACAATACAAAGAGCAGATAGAGACAGCAACAACTAATGATGAGTTAGAAACGGTTATCTGTATAATTAATGCCGATATTAAGGATATGCAAGACAACCATTTGAAGCCGATAGAAGACAATTATACAGAAATGCTTGAATTTATTCCTACGCTAACAGAGGTGGAGGATGGTCTAAAATCATGCTTAGAACGAATTGATGAGTTGAAAACAGAAATTGGCACAAAAATTGATGAGGCTAACGAATCTTTGGCAGAAAAAAAAGAAGAAGTACAATCAGCCTATCAAAAAGCAAATAGTCTTTATCAATCTTATCTGTTTTACTATGATGGCGGTGGAATGGAGTTTTACAATCAAGTTTTAGAAGAACAAGCCTACAATGATAAAATGGCAGCGGATATCCTCTATGACATAGATGTTTTGTACAAAAGGATTGCAGATTCATCTTTAAGTGATGAAGAGAAAACGTCATACGATAAACTGTTAGAAGAAATAGAGAACACCGTCTATGGACTGAGAAAAGAAAATGATGGCTTCAATTATACTTTGTCAACTTTCATCGAAACTTTACAGGAACAATCTGATGCGATGAACTCATATTATGAGCGTCTAACGCAATATAAAGAGCGCATTGATGCAGCCTCAACAAAAGACGAATTAGATGCTGTTATGGTTGAAATGAATCAAGACAGAGCAGACACAGAAGAGAACTTTGTAAAAACTGTGGTTGAAAGTTATCACGAAGTGGTTATAGCAGAAGGACAGATTTATCAAATAGGCTTGAAGTTGGCAACTTACAAGCAACAATTAAAAGAGATAACTGAAGAAGTGGAAAGACTTATAACATCGGGCATTAAAACAGTGATAATGTCGGATGGTGATGTAATTGTCGTTAATCTCAGAGGTGAGCGAATGGCAATAAAATCAACTCAGATAAAAACATTGCCAAAGGGCATCTATATTATCAATGGCAAAAAGCATGTGCTGAAATAATTCTAACATAAATGTTTTAAATATGGGAAAATTAAAGTGTATTGAGTGCGGACAGATTTTTGATGACAGTCTGAATGAGTGTCCGAATTGTGCATGTCCTGCAAGCGAGTGTGAAAGTGTTGTGAGCCATAATGAAACAGTTGAAGATACTGTTGAAGATGATGGCTCATACAAAACAGTTTCCGAATTGTTTTGGTCGTGTCAGTTCTATAAGGTGTTCAGAGGGAAACACTTTGATTTAGGACAGCGCATATATGAAGTAGGCTCATTGTGGTGGGAGTGTATTAAAGTATGGTGGAACTGTTGCACTAAGAAATTTGCAAAGTTTGATGGTAGAGCCTCAAGGCGAGAATATTTCTCATTCATCGGTTTGGCATTTTTCCCCAATCTGTTTATGATACTCTCCTTGTATCTGATAGTGGGATTTATTCCGTGGATTGCAGTTAGTATTCGTAGGATGCACGATATAGGCAAAAGTGGATGGTGGACTTTGGTGCCCATTGCAAACATTTTCCTATTATTCAAACAGTCCGATAAGGGAGCAAATGAATATGGATTACCCTCAACAATGTAAATCTGAATTGATATGGCACTAATCAAATGTCAAGGTTGTGGGCATATGGTATCTGACAAGGGTACGAAATGCCCTAAGTGTGGCACTCCCATCCATAAGGTCGAGGAGGCAGCAAAACCAATTGGGGAAAAAGAAAAGGTTGTTGCAGAAGCCGAAAGCCCCAAAATTGAAGTTCCAACGGTAGAAGCAGCACCAACGGTAGAAGCAGCACCATCCATTGATGAACTTGCAGACGAGCCGAAAAGCAAAAAAAAGAGCATTGTGGCCGTTTTATGTGGCATCGTGGCGATTGCAATAATAGGAGCATCTTATTATATATGGCAGAATCATAGAACAGATGGTACAGAAAGCATAATAGCAAAGAATGATAGTATCTCCAATGTTGAAGTGTTGGATTCCGCACAAGTTGAGGAAGCCATTACGGATGAAGTGATAGAAATAGGAGATACAGTTGGTTTTGCAACATCTGAGAATGTGAATGAAAGCATATGCGAAGAATACGAAAGACTATTGGATGAAAAGAGGTCTTCAGAAGGTGATTGCGAGTATTTCCTATATGATATTGACAATGATGATATGCCTGAGTTGTGGATGAAAGTAGGTAGTTGTGAAGCCGATTACAGATTACTTGTTTATACATACAAGAATGGCATTAAGCAACTGTATGAGGATGGGGCAGGTCATTCTTATTTCTGCATGGGAACAAATTATATCCTACAAGTTTGGGGGCATATGGGCGAGGCTTCTTGGTCAAAACTCATTTACGATGGAACAAAGATTGTTGCAAAAACGATTTTTGAGGAGGATATTAGGGATTCTGAAAGAGATTACAAAAAGCCACAAGAACCCGAAATAGACTTCCATCCCTCAAATGACAAATTACCCATCTATGACGTGTTCGCAGTAGAATGATAGTGAATAAAGCAAATAGAAACTTCTAATCAATTAATATTCAATTTAAGATGAAAAAGTTTTTTTATTCTACAGTGATGATGCTTGCAATAATGGTTGCGGCATTGAGTTTCACCGCTTGCGGTGGCAGTGATGATGAAGAAGATGGTGGTGGAAACACATCTTCAAGTGGTTTAATCGGCTCATGGGAGTTAGTGTCTACTACTGACTATTATAATGGGAAAGTAGAGAACACAGAAAACGGTGATGAGTATTGGGTAA
>ERZ842401.6665-NODE-6665-length-12244-cov-11.478464_pt1 | contig 12244 bp, 10 predicted proteins | sample MGYA00521270_ERZ842401 | MGnify/ENA primary metagenome ERZ842401 (study PRJEB31892, sample SAMEA3878208) | bioreactor metagenome | biome: Moose rumen | place: Sweden | collected 2011-10 | study: EMG produced TPA metagenomics assembly of the PRJEB12797 data set... | reverse complement strand
TCTCTACAGGTTATCAATGATCTACGGATAGACACAGAGATTTACTGGTGAGCCAGAAATATGGCAAAAAAGACATCGATTCACATTTGCGCTGCCAAGTATGGTGCCGAGAAGCACAATAGGCGAGAAAAGGAGATGAAGCATGTTCATCCTGAGTATTCACACCTAAACAAGAGTTGGGAAGCCAATGACTTCAAGTCCGTGGCTGATGAGATCCACAAGGCCAAGGAACGCTACTCTCAGAAGCACTTCTGCCGAAAAGCCGCTATCGACGAAAACGGCAACAAGGTTTGGGGTGTTGACCCCTCAAAGCCCAAGAAGATGCCTAAGAACTCCGAGCCTATCCGCGAAGGGGTTGCTGTCATCACAGAGACGACAACGATGGAGCAAATGCAACAGTTGGCCCAGCTGATTGAGCAGCGCTGGGGTATCAAGACAAGAGGTATCTGGGCACATCTCGACGAAGGTCATGAACATCTGGTTACAGACAAAGATCATCAGCAAGGCAAGTATCTTGATACGCCAGAAGGCAGTACCATCTTTCTTTGGAACCATCATGCCCATTATCTCTTTGACTGGACTGACCATGAGACAGGCCAGTGTATCAACCTCAATCGCCACGATATGTCAGAACTTCAGGACATGCTGGCCAATACCTTCAAGATGGAGCGCGGCAAAAAGAGTGATAAGAAATGGCGCGATGCTCATACTTTCAAGGCAGAACAAGAAAAACTCCAGGCTAAGGAGGCTGCTGAGTATATAGAGCGTAAGAAAACTGAGTCCAACGCTCTATCAAAAGCCATTGAAGATGGCAACAGAAAGCTGGCCAAACTTCAGAAAGCCATTGACGAACTGATGTCCACATGCATCAAGGAGGAGAATCTTGATGCAGTACCATTTGCCGACATGCCCTTTAAACTTGAAGGATCTGATAAAACCATCACTGTAAAAGACCTCGTTGATGATGCACTTCGTCGCATCAACAATGATGTAAGCACACCCATTCCCGTGTTTGGACGTGAAGAGTGGCAGAAAGAACGTAATGCCAAGGCAAAGGCCATCGTCAGTACGCTCCAGAAACAGTTACTTAGCGTTTCGAAACTTCACCGCAACCACATTACCAATGTTGGCAAACAGATGTATATCGTTGCCAAACAAAGGGTAGTAACGGCATTAGAGACCGAAAAAGAGAACATGATGTTGAAGCAGCGTATCTCAGAACTTGACGACAAGGCTGTCACCCGTGAAAAGAACAGGGCCGATAATGCCGAGCGTAAAGTTCAGGAACTGTCACGACTATTATCTCAGAATGAGCAGAAGGCAAACCAAGCAGAAGCGAAGGTCTATAATATGGAGGCGTTCATTCGTCAGTCTGGTTTTGCCAAAGCATTTGAGCACTGGACTCTTCTTAATCAGTTGATTGACGATGCCATCCGTGCTTTCAACAAGTGGGCGCACAGTACAGCCTCTATCTTCAGTCGGGATGATGAGCAAGTCATCGGCAAAGGCATTATTGCCAAATGCCAGATGGATGGTCTTGAACCTGGCAAAGAGAGCGATCGTCTTGCTGCAGCCAAGGGTATTGTTGACATGGCAGAAACCACTATTGGCAGTATCACCAAGTACCAATGGGATTTTGCTGTTCTCAGAATCGGTCAACTAGCATCAGAGATGAGAGTCTCGATGGGTGGACAGTCCGTAGGTGGCAGTAATGGCAATGCCGACGAGTTAACCAACTGGGATGGTACAAAGAAGAAAGGATGGAGTCTATAGCCTATTCCTTACATTGTATTAGCGGGCCTGTTAGCGAAAACAGACCCGCTAACTGCAAAATAACCATAAATAATTAGCAAAGGGGATTCGATTTTCCAACAAAATGGCGATAAATTGAGAAAAATTCACTAACTTTGCAGAAATTACAATAACGAACTAACCATATGGAAGATATTAATCGTCTAAAATTACTTCTTGTAGAGAAGAAGAAAACGAGCAAATGGCTGTCTGGCCAGTTGGGCATTACTCCATCAACGGTATCTAAGTGGTGTACCAATACCTCACAGCCAGATATGGGAACACTTGCAAGAATCTCCAAATTGCTTGAAGTAAGTGTAGAAGAATTATACAACAAGGAATTCATGGAATCCGTATGAGATTCCCAAACATCCCAATGTGTATTTAGAGGAGTTCTTGGTGACATTTAATAAAAAAGAAAAGAAGTAGCATTCAAGCATTTGAAGACGATGGAACAGTTCCAAGTTAATATGAATAGTAAAAAAGCCAAATAGAGAAACGTTATGAATAAAAGAAACGAAGATATTAAAAAAATATATACGTCTATTGAAAACGAATATATTTTACTGAAAGACTTTGAACGTGGTGATTGTTATGGGGATTCTCATAGGCATTTACCTCTAAGCCCCCATCAGTTCACAACTGTTGTAAATCGATTTTATGATTATGTCGGTGAATTAGAAGAAAATCTTTTCTCTTTTGAAGAGCTCTCGAGAATTGATGACCATCGACGGGCTATCAGTCGTGATTCTCAAAATCGAGATATAGAGAATATGATAAAGATTATCATGTATGGCGTGAACGATGTGATGAAAATTATTAATTCAAAAAATTTATTGTGATGAAAAAAATAATTATTATAGTGTTTTCTGCTTTGTTGCCAGTGATGAGTTCTGCTCAAAGCGACTCGCTGAAAGCCGTATTCACAGAAATATGCAATATATTTAGGACGCATTCTTTTTCCTCTGATACAGAAGCGATCAGAGCCTTTTATGATAACAATTCGCTTCTAAAACATATCAAATATAGTACAAGGAGTATTAAAATTAGAGTTGAAGAAGGGTATCTCTTTTTATATTTTAACGACGATGGAAATGAGTTTAACAGCCCCAGATATTACCAAAGTGGAATCTATATATTAAAGGCTCCTATTAAAACCTTAAGAATATCGAGCGATAATTTGTCAACTATTCGTTTTACATGTAACAATGGGATGACACTCACTCATAGAGGAAAAACCAGGAATCTCACAGAATATCAAATTGTCGGTGAGCAATCTCCATCTATGCTTTTATATAATTCTCTAACATCCCTGCAAGAATTTTTAATAAACGAGAACTTTATGGGTGAATTGTCACACACAATTAGTCCGAGTGTCGATATTAGAACTGCATACAACAATGTCGTTAAAACATTAAAAGAATATAGCTTTAGATCTGAAGACACTTGGTACTATGGCTCCACTAAAGCAATTACATTAAAATTGCAAAACGGTAATTTCGTTTTTACTTTTAATGATACAGGAATCTCATATGACTTTAAACATAGTTTTGGGAGAGATGGAATAAAGACGGTCAAAATCCCCTTTTCAAGCGCATCTTTTTACCAACCATATAATGAAGGAAAATTGAATTTGAGCAGTACAGATGATAATGTGGAAATAACTTGGAGAGGGCAAAAAGAAATAATTAAGAATTATGAAATCAAAGGAACCGAGTTAAATATTAAGAAACTCCAACAAGAACTCGAAATATTACTATCTTTTGCAATTGAAGAGAATTTCACGGGAACGCTCGGTGGCGTCAGCACAATACATAAAAAAAACACTACGAGAGCAAATTCTTCAATGCCTAAAAAGGAAAAGGTAACAACACAGCCACAGCAAAGACAGCGGAAACGAGTGCCGGTTGGTAATTAAAGAAACACAAAATATAATAAGCAAAGATACAAAAATATGAAAGTAAAAGATTTATTTCGCATATTATTTCTTTCTGTTGTTATTTCAGTTATGTCTGCGTGTACGTCTACAGATAGAGAAGAACAGATAGAAAGCAAAGAATTATACAGAATCCAAGTTGGTGGAAAGTGTGGATTTATCAACGAAAACGGCAAACTTGTTATAGAGCCTCAATTTGACGAAACATATTGGTTCTTTGGAGATAGCGTATGCTATGCAAAGATTGGTGAACGAAAAGGTTTAATCAATACAAATGGAGAATATGTGGTAGAACTAGACAAATCGATTGTTTGGGTATATCGGTTTAATAACGGAGTGGCTTCTTTTAGAACCAAAGATGGTAAAGAAGGCATCATTAGCAAATCTGGAGAGATTGTTCTCCCTGCTATTTACAAAAAAGTATGGTCGGACAATGCCAATGGCTTTGTTATCGAAGATACACTCGGAAATCGAGGATATGTAAGTGTTCAGGGTGATTTTATTGTACCGTGTAGATATGATGCAGTCAATGGGTTGAATGAAGGATTAATGGTTGTTGCCACAAGCAATAAATGCGGCTATGTGGATTCTACAGGAGTTTGGGTAATTGACTCTATTTATGACGATGCAAGAGCGTTTGGAGAAGGTCTTGCACGTGTCAAAATCAATGATAAATGGAGATTTATTGATAATAATGGAAAGATTGTAGAAAAATTAAACTTTGATGAAATTTTGACTGGTTTTGCGTCTAATCGTGCATTCGTGAACCGCGGAAATACAATAGAGTTAATTAACAAAAAAGGAGATAAGATTGCAACTGTTGATGCTGATTCGGTATACGGATTCCGTGATGGGTATGCAACTTTTCAAAAGAATGGGAAATATGGAAAGATTGATACAACTGGTGCTGTTGTAATTCAAGCTAAATTTGAAAAACTATCCCAATCATATAAGGGACGTTTTGTTTTTGAAAAAAACAAGAAACAGGGAGTGGTTGATCTAGAAGGCAAAGTTATAGTAGAGCCAAGACATGAAACCGTGATAATTGAAGAAGATCTTTCTTTAATAGTTTGCATTGATGATAATGGGGAAAGGGGTACCTATTATGATAGAGACGGTAATCTGATATGGAAGGATATGCAAGGGAATAAATTCTCTTGGCCAGAAAAACCGACCAAAGAAGATTTCGTTAGATACTTTGATTCACGATTGCCAGACCTAGATCCAATAGAGGGTATTTACTATGTAACATTCAATAGTATGGCTGTTGACAGAGAAAACGACCATGCTTCGTCGAATGGCTCTAAATCAACATTTTACGCAGTTATACGAACTCCTGGAACAGACGAGTTTTTAGCATATACCATTGATGAGAATAATCCATGGGGGTATTGGGTGAAAAAATTTGTTCAAATTGGCGAGTCTAATGCGTATGCTGTTGTTAAGAGTGGAGAATCATCATGGGCTGACGATGGAAAAATGATATTAGAAGATCCCTATAAGTTTGAGATAACCTTAAGGCAAGGAGGTAATAACTATTATAATTGGTATGTAAAATGTGATTTCGTTAAAGACTATCCTTCTGCGTTAGTTTATGAACAAGTGCAAAAGGCAGAATGGACAGGCACAGGGTTTGCTATAGCTGATGGTTATGTTGCGACAAATTACCATGTTATTAATGGTGCAAAGACAATAATGATTAAAGGCGTAAATGGGGACTTGTCAAACACCTTTAAGGGTTATGTAATAGCTTCTGACAGAGAACACGACCTTGCTATTGTTCAAATTGTAGATAAGAAATTTAGTGGTTTTGATGATATTCCATATTGTCTTGGAAAGAGTGTGCCCGAGGTCGGAGATGACATCTTTGTCCTTGGATATCCTATGACCCAGACAATGGGAAATGAGGTAAAGTTGACAGACGGAATCATTAGTGCTGCGTCAGGGTACAAAGGCGATAATTCCATGTATCAAATATCTGCAGCAGTGCAACCAGGTAATAGTGGGGGACCATTATATGACAATAAAGGAAATGTCGTTGGCATTATTTGTGCGAAGCATGCTGATGCTGAGAATGCCAATTACGCCATAAAGATATCATACCTCCTAAGTCTCATAAAGAGTTCCGACATTGGAATCAAGTTGCCTAAAACCAACAACATTGAGTCAAAGTCGTTGTCCAAAAAAGTTAAGCAAGTAGAACCATTTGTTTACTTAATTGAATGCAATAGCCATTGATCAATAATTTAGGATTTTTATGGAGACTTTGAAGCAATAATCGAATCTTGAAAAAATAGCATCAGCATGGAAAGAAAAGCAGTTTACTATAACCTAATAAATAACAACAGACAGTATAAAAAAGGCGATTCTTTTATAAAGTCAAATACAATATGATTAAGAGAAATTCCATTATATATGTCGTTTCGTTATTGATAATACTTGGTTGTAATCACAGTAGAACCAGTGAGGATACTCCATCTTTATTTGGCGTAAAGATGAAAGGAGTTAGCCAGGATGAGATAATCAAAAACTTGGCAGAACAGACGGAAGAATTTGACTATTATGACAAAGAACGCCAAGGAATAGAACGCGTGATGTTTTGTGGTGTGCCTTGTGGGTTCAATTTTGAACTTGAGGAGAATAACGGAACAACTACTGTTACTAGTGTTGTGCTATTTACATCACATCAGGACAAAGCAACTTTTGACAATCTTAAAAACTCCATTTCCAAGAAATACGGCAATCCTGATTTAGAAGAATATGAGGGAGAAACTGAGGAAATCGATGGTAGATATTACGGAAAGTGCAGATGGAATAATGGAGAAATATTACTACGTAATGCACACAGAGATGAAGGTGGGCTTTTTGTCTTTTTGTATTCAACCATCAATAAAGGCTATACATCAGGAAACGAGAAGAATCCTAAGGTTGACAGCTGTATTAAAACAAAATTCATATGGAAAGATAGTAAAGGAGATGAATTCCCTGTTTACATGAATAGTAGAGGTTCCTGCTTTATCATAAGAACTTCCAAGAGCGGTGAGGACTATAAGGCTTATCTTGGTAAAGAAGTGTCAGAACAAATTAATAGGGAACTAGAAATGAAGGAGAGTCGAAATAATTGATTAACTTTGCAAACGATATGGATGAGAAAACGATAAAAGATACATTGCTGAAAGGTGAACGAGTGACACTTGAATGCAAGAAAGCGAAGTCTGAGGTTCCAAAGTCAATCTGGCAGACGTATTCGGCTTTTGCCAATACTATTGGCGGATTAATTCTTCTTGGCGTGGATGAAGACCTGCAGGAGAAGGACATCAGTAAGCGATTCACAATACCCGGTGTGGACTATCCACGCAAGATTGTTACAGACTTCTGGAACACAATCAACAGTGAAAAGGTGAACGAAAACATTCTTGTTGACAGCGATGTAGAGATTGTCAATATGGGTGGTGTTGAGATTGTGTGCATTCGTGTCCCTCAGGCAGACTGGAGAGTAAAGCCAATCTATTTGAATGGTAATGTATATAAAGGAACATATAGACGCAACAATGAAGGTGACTATCACTGTACCGAGGCCCAGGTTAAAGCTATGATACGTGACTCAAACGCTGACGGTAACGATAGCATCCTGATAGAATACTATGGTATGGATGATATTGATCCAGACTCTTTGCGCCAATATCGTACTGAGTTTAGACAGGAGAATAGTACCCACGTTTGGAACAGAGTTGATGACAAGACCTTCCTCAGAAATCTTGGTGGATATACCGAGGATAGGGCGACTGGTAAAGAAGGACTCACATTGGCAGGCCTGATGATGTTTGGCAAGGGACTCGCCATCAGAGACAGGTTCGCAAACTTCCGTATGGACTATTTGGATATGAGTCATCTGGTGGGTGACGAACGTTATCATGATCGCCTTACATACGATGGACTTTGGGAGAACAATCTCTATCAGTTCTTTCGTATTGTATCGCCAAAGGTGCAGTTCGACCTGCCGAGACCATTCAAATTGGAAAAGGGAGGGAAAAGGAACGATGACACGCCACAGCATGAGGCTGTACGAGAAGCCTTTACGAATGCCATTATCCACTGCGACCTAATGATGGATGCTGGTATTCTGAGGATAGAGAAACATGATGACCGTCTCTGCTTCCGTAATCCAGGACTGCTGAAACTACCAGTAGAGGCCATCTATCGGGGTGGTAACTCCAAGGCTCGTAATCCGAAGATTCAGAATATGCTCCGTATGATTGGCTTTGGTGAGAATGTTGGTTCCGGCTTCCCCAAGATTATTGCTGCTTGGAAAGAAACCAATTGGGGTGAACCGCAGTTGTTGAACAAACTGGATGTTGACGAAGTGGAACTTATACTGCCAGTGCCATCTCCTAAAAATGCACCTGCAAATGCAACTGTAAATGCAACTGTAAATGCAACTGTAAAACTCAATAAGACCCAAACGCGAATCCTTCCTATCCTTCAATCGAACAAGTTTGCTACTTATGAAGAGATTGCCAAACAACTGGACATTGAGAGAACAACAGTTTGGAGGAATCTTGATTCATTAAAGAAGAAAAGCGTTATCAAACGTGTCGGTGGCGATAAAGATGGGCACTGGGAGGTACTAATCAGTATTGAGGATTGCAATAAGTGAATCGAAAAAAAGGATTGACAATGAGCAAGAAGAAAGATAAAGGGCAAGACAGACTGACAGAAGAGAATCTGGAAAACTTCCTGAAAATGATGGAACACTTGCCAGATGAAGCGAAAGAGATAATCAGGCAAATGGCGACAGGTATGGCACCAGAGTCCAACGACCCAGACGACCTGAACATTCGTTACTACTCCTATGAGGGGCCGGAACAATACAACCAAGGCTCAAAACGAGTACCCAAGTGGTTGAAAGACATGTGGGATGCTAATGATTATGACAGCTGGCTGGCACTTTGCGAGGAAACAGCAGAGAAAGGCAAAGACCTGAAAGATGCTGTTCGTAGCCGTGACCTCAAGAAATACATCTGCATGCTTATCGACGAATTCTATTATAGCCAAAATCCAGAACCGAATCCCATCCGGCTCATTGGCCCATTGTGGCTAATAGAACACTACCATCTGAAGGATTGCCTTGACCTGGTGCTCGAACTGCTTCGGCAGGATGCATGGTTCTACACGGCTTACATTGACCATGCGCCTCAATGTGTCTCCGCCGTACTCTATCAGATAGGCAACGACCAGCCAGACCTCTTGAAAAGCATGCTCTACGAGCAGGGACTCATACCGCTCATCAAACCCATTGTCTTCAATGCACTTGTCTGGATTGTTTTAAGGCAGCCGAAACAACGTCTTGCTACTGTGGCCATAATGACATCCTATCTGAATCATTGCCTCAAGATCTGTAAACAGGGGGCGTCAGCCAGAAACATCGACAACTATGCATTCTCCCTGGCCTATGCACATATCGGCGAGGCTCGGCCCATCCTAAAACGCATCTACAACGAAATAGACTACCTTGACAAGGAAACGTTCAAGGAAATTGAAAGCATCTATGATGACCCTACAGACCAGATGGAAGGTCAAATCTTCGACAGCATTGACGGCTATCTCCGATATCATCAAGAGCAAGCCGATGCATGGGAAGACGAGTACGATGAAGATGATGACTTTGACGAAGAGGAAAATATAGTGGACTCAGGCATCTTCGACAGGCAGAAACAGCGTAAGCGATACACCATTCGCATTGAATTGCTTGATGCACCTCAGCCCATAGAGCGCACCCTGCAAGTTCCCTCAAACATTCGTCTGAATGCTCTTGCAGAAGTTGTCATGCTGGCTTTCGGCAGGGTAGATGCCCCTACGGATTATATTTTTCAGGTGAAGGACGAATTATATCCCGACAGTCATTGCAATGGATTCACACTTGGCGACATGTTGAAGAAAAAGAATCAGACGGCTCGCTTCAATGTCTGGAATCCTAACACGGAGTGTCACTGGTTACATGGCCTGGTACTGGAGAAGAGTGCCGACTATAGCGACCATACCACCCATTTCATCGACCTGCTCGATGGTCGGGGCACCTACCCTGCAGCGTCTGTCCCAGACATGGAAACCTACATACAACGTTTCCTCGCTGGCAAACTAAAGCAACCCAACTTCAAAACTGTTAGGGATCATATCCGTGAGTTTGAAGATAATAACGGACTGCCCTTCTAATGACAGACTTCAAAAAATAAAAACATGGCAAAAGGAAGACTCACAACTAAAATTACCGCTGGCGATATAAAGCGACGCCATCCTCGTTACCTCACTTGCGAAACAGACATAAAGTATGCTCAACTGGCTAATGACATCTACGACCTGATAAACAACGAGTTGGGATTCATGGAACAAGCCGAGATACGAAACACATGCATCAATCTGGCACTCTATTTCGAGGATTTGCATTCTGACACCCATCAATTTGAAACCTTCACAAGGCTCTACAAACGAATGTTCGGCATGTATGTCCCGTTCTACCAATCAGTCGATGGCAACAGCCCTGACGCAGAGTTGGATGCCATGAAGTTTATACTATGGCACAGCATCGTGGCCGAACGTGGTAGCAGGATTCTAAACCCCACCAATGACGGACTTGCCAGCATGTCGGCAAATCTCCTAAAGCTTTGGAAGGAGAAGAAGTCCCGTATCGAACCCAACGAAGAACTGGCCGACTACCTCTATGCCGAGGATACACAAGAAGACGTCAATCAGGTAAAGACTGTGCTCGTTTGGCTCAGTCTCCGCAGTCCATTGGGAAGATGGTTCAACAACCCTGATGTAAAGAACGATGCGGCAAGACTGAAAGATCTGCTGCCTAATTTGGACAAGGACACATTGGAGTACGCCAACGAGTGTCACTACGTGTTCAAGACGCTCACATGGCCTCTATCGCTCACCCCACAGCGTATCTATGCAGAGATGGTACGACTCGACATGAACGATCCTGACGACCCGATGGCGGCTGCTATCGAAGGTATCAGATGCAAACCTCTTGGTATTTACAAGATACTTGACAGCAATGGCAAGAGCATGAAGCTACAGGATTTTCTTGGTGAGACATTTCTTGTCAATTTAGATGGTTTCTTTGGCAATGTAAGTAAGTTTCCCAGACAGCACACCCATATCGAAGGTTCGTTTATCACGATGGGCGAACAGTGGGAGGTGAACGGGCCCAGCATGTGGCTGAACCCCAGCCAGAAACTCTATGACAAATATGTATCAGAAGAGCGTGAGAAACATCGCTGGGCAAACGATTTCAGTGGACAATATGATTGGTATATCAACGCTCATGGTGGCGAGCGGCTCTACTTCTTCCCCAACGTCACTGCATATGGGAAATGGCTTGAGACCGACCTGAGGCTTAACATGAAAGACTTCCCGCTACCATTAGAAAAGGATTATCCCGTAGCCTCATTTTTCGAGGACAATGGACAGATGACGCTCTGCGGACAGGCCAACTGCATCAAGCATCCAGACAACCCATACTACGACCCTATTGAGGCTAAAGAGCATACTCTCTCGTTTCTATGCAACGAGGGAACGGCAAGTCCTGGCATGCTGCTTTATATGATACAGCACGAATGGTTGCCCGATGCGCTATTCAACGACGTACGAGGCTGGGAGCACGGACGTCAACTGGCTCAGGATAATATGGAATTCGTTTGCCGTTGTATGCGCCGAGACATCATAAGCAATCAGGTATTCCATCAGCGAATCCCTCGGGCAGAAAGCGAAGAGCCTGATGTCAGTGACAGATATAACGACAAGGTGGGATTCGAGAAATTTGTTGAGTTGATTGCTGCCGAGAAGAGTATTCGGAGCAAAGCCAACAAGGAATGGCGCGTGGTGAGAGCCAACAGAACTACCACTGTCATTCGCGACGTGACCAAACGCCAGAACTTTAACATTCCCACCCACGACCTCTACGAAGCCCACCTGAACCTCAATGAAAACGAGATTCAGGTGTCTGCGCTTGTTCCCTATGTAGGCCGCCAGAATGCCTCTGCTGCCTCTGCCCTGCTCTACAATATAGTTGGCCGCGGCCAGTCGACGAATCAGTTTCGCAAGTTCGCCCAACAATTATTTGAGAAGATGAGGGAGCATGAAGACACTAAATAATAGTACCTTATTTGTACCATAAGTTTATAACTTACTGATATACAGTAGTGGTGAATTTTGAGGAGGTGAAGTAAGGTTTTAGAAGCATATTTATGAAAGAGGTTCCCGCTTGGGAGCCTCTTTTATTTTGTTCGATTCCAACAACCAGTATTCCAGTAGCAGACTAATGTTGCCTAAGCTCATTTTTTTCAGAAAAAATTTAGAAAACAGCCTACATGCCTACATAAAATCTTCTAAAATAACGATAAACAAAGGGTTTCTTGTCTTTTCAAGCCTACATAAAGCCTACATAAAACCTACATTCAGCCTACATGATTTATACATAAAAACATCTGTATAGGGTACTAATAGAAACGAATA
>ERZ842401.6664-NODE-6664-length-12246-cov-8.025511_pt1 | contig 12246 bp, 10 predicted proteins | sample MGYA00521270_ERZ842401 | MGnify/ENA primary metagenome ERZ842401 (study PRJEB31892, sample SAMEA3878208) | bioreactor metagenome | biome: Moose rumen | place: Sweden | collected 2011-10 | study: EMG produced TPA metagenomics assembly of the PRJEB12797 data set... | reverse complement strand
TATCGAATGGCAGCTTTCCGGCTGGCGGATTGAGCTTGCGCCTGTTTCCGGTCTTACCCTCAGGGAAAATGCCCTTCCCTTTGTCTGGGTCACGCAGCAGGAACTGACCGAAAAATTTAGTCTTCCCTCAGCTTTTCACTACTATTTATCCAAAATATATCAGATATAAGAAGGAATTTCATGGTAAAACACGAATAGAACAAATATATGTAAATGAATAATGGGATACTGATTAAATTTGAGAGGTGTTTATACATGTTCAAACTTTTTGAAACAACCAAAAGGGCAGAGGCTGCTCCAGCAACTGCGCCAGCTGTACCAGCAGCTGCTGAGCTTTCTGACATTAAGACAGCCTATCTTGCTAAAAGTGAACTGACGGCTCTGCGACTAAAAGATTTGGTGGATGTGGCAGAAGGTGCCGCCATGGTCATCGGTTTTGTTTCTCCTGATTTGGATGTACCAGAAATTGCCCGCCTGATTAAGGCCGAAATCCCCGCTAACACAAAACTTCTGCTCATGACCACGTCTGGTGAATTATGCCGCGCTCAAGGCAGCCACACGCTATACTGTGATGCACCTGAACAGCGTGGACAGGTTCTTTTGCAAGCCTTTTCCAAACGCATGATTGAGGACACCTACACCATGCATATTCCCTTACCGGATGAAGATTTGCGCAGCGGAACGGTAGAAATGACCGTCAATGACCGCGTGGAAGCCATCCGCCGGGAAATCGACAAGCATCATCCCCCCTTCCGGCTGAGTGTCGGTCACTCTTTCGCCATGGTTTATATTGATGGCGTATCGAGCTGTGAAACCTTCGTATCACAGGCACTCTTTGCCACAGGCAAATTCCCCATTCCCTTTATCGGCGGCAGTTCTGCCGGTAATCTGGATTTTGCTCATACCTATATTTATGATGACAACCAGTGCTTAGAAAACCATGCCGTCATTGTCCTCGTACGTCTGCATAAGGAATATCGTTATGGTATCTTCAAATCCCAGGCCGTTGAACGCACAGATACATCTGTGGTGGTCGGTTCAGCCAATAGTGCCCTGCGTTACATCGAAACGGTAGAAGGGCCTGATGGTGAAGTGCCGATTATCGATGCACTCAAAAATTATTTCCATGTCGATACAGTTGCTGAAGTACAGGCACGGATGCAGGATTACACCTTTGCTACGAATGTAAACGGCGAGGACTTTATCCGTACTCTATCCAGTATTGATGAAGCTAATAACCGCATAAACTTCTTCTGTGATGTAGTGACCGGCGAGCGTCTATATCTGATGAAACGTGTATCCTTATCCAGCACCCTTTCCCGTGACCTGAAGGATTACAACAAAAATAAGCCGACCCCCATTGGCGGTATCTTAAATGACTGTATCCTGCGCCGTCTGGGCTACCCGGATGAAATCAAACATATTGATGAATTCGCCAACATTCCCGTAGCTGGTTTTTCCAGTTTCGGGGAAATTGCCGGCCTCCATATGAACGAAACGCTTACGGCTATCTTCTTCTATCATATCCCTGTTGGCACGACCTTTGCCGATGAGTATATTGATAACTTCGCTAAAATATATGCTAATTGTAATGCCTTTTTCTTCAACCGCATTATTGACCGCCAGAAGCATACAGAGAAACTCAAGGACAATCTTATCGGCATGTTTCAGGATTATCAATCCAAAATGCCGGATATCGTCAAAACCATCATGCGCATGTCTACAGATGTCGACCTGATTCAAGGAGCTATCAAACAGCTCTCCGGCGGTATTGACGAGCAAAATGGACTCTTTAATCAGCTTACCGACAGGAATCGGGAGATTACCCCGAAACTGGATATGCTCTCCCAGAGCACCCAAAAGATTAATGATGTAATGAAACTCATCAACGAAATCGCAGCCCAGACCAACCTCCTGTCCCTCAACGCCGCTATCGAAGCAGCCCGCGCAGGCGAGGCAGGACGTGGCTTCTCCGTTGTGGCACAGGAAGTCAGAAAACTTGCTGAAAACACGCAGACCAACGTCCATGTTTCCGATGACGCCATCAGTTCCCTTATCCATGATGTTACTGAAATCAATAAAATTTTGGCTGACAACAAAGATTTTGAAGAACGCATCAACGATTTTGATGCCAACTTCGCCAAACAGATGAAGGAACTGCACAAAAACCTCAACGAAGGCATCACGCATATTCAGAAATCCACCCAGTCCATCAAAGCACTCGATGCCATCAACGAACGCACCAGTGCAGAAATGGAGAAACTGACTACCATTATCCACAATATTGAAATGGGTATCTGACCACCTTGGCAAGAAATATATCCTAATAAAAAGCATGAGGCGCTAAAAATTGCAGCCTCATGCTTTTTTCTATTCTATTGACGATTATGAATAGAATGATTATAATATTGCTTAGAAAGAGGTGATTGCTATGCTGCCAAAAGAAAATGAACGAACGGAATATAAACGTGAACTTACTAATGGGCTGGCAAAAGAAGTTCTCGCTTTTATCAATACCCAAGGCGGTTCCATTTATATTGGCGTTAATGATGACGGCTCCATCGCGGGCGTAACCGATAGCGACCAAACCATGCTTCGTATAGCCAGTATGCTTAGAGATTCTATTCATCCTGACGCAATGATGTTCGTTTCTATTCAAGCTGAACAAAAAGAAGATAAAGACATTATACATCTTACTATCTCCAGCGGCACCAACAAACCATATTATCTGATAAAAAACGGCCTCAAACCATCCGGTGTATACGTTCGCCAAGGCAGTGCCTCTGTGCAGGCATCACCTGAGCAGATACGACAAATGATAAAAGCTGCTGACGGGGACGTTTTTGAAGACAATATTTCCCTCAATCAAGAACTGACATTCAAAAAGACTTCCGATATATTCCTCAAAAAAAATCTAAAATTTGCTTCAGAACAAATGATTTCCTTGGGGATTATGCAAACTGATGGTGTATATACAAACCTCGGGCTCCTACTATCCGACCAATGTCCTTTCACCATTAAAGCCGCTGTATTTCAAGGCACGGGACAAAAAAACTTTCAAGACCGCCGTGAGTTTTCTGGTGCCCTATTAAAACAATTAGAAGATTGCTTCTCCTATTTACAGCTCAACAATCCAACATCAGCAAAATTTCATGGACTATATCGCAGCGACTGGAAAGGATACCCAGAAGAAGCCATTAGAGAGGCTCTACTCAACAGCATTGTACACCGTGATTATGCCTTTAGTGCCAGCAACCTTGTCAGCATTTACAATAACCGCATTGAATTCACGTCTATCGGTGGACTTGTGCCTGGATTACAAAAGGAAGATATTTTACTGGGGATCTCCCTTTGCCGCAATCCAAAACTAGCCAATATATTTTACCGTTTGGAACTGATTGAGGCGTATGGTACCGGACTTCTAAAAATCCAAACTGCCTACGAAGCCTCGCCAGCTCAACCAGATTTACGCATTTCTCCCAATGTATTCAAGGTTATACTCCCCCGCTTAGAACAAAGCCCCGATTATGTAAGAGAATCTCCCCTCTCACCTGAAGACGAGGTACTTGCCTACATAAAACAACACCATTCCGTTACCCGCAAAGATATCGAGACTCTCCTAAACACCAGTACGTCCACAGCCACAAGAATATTACAGACTTTACTAATGAAGAAAAGAATTACCCGCATCGGACGGGGCAAACAAACAAAATACATGTAAACCAATACAAAAACTGTCCACCAGAAAACGCAGGCAGTGAAATGCAAAAACTTGTCCTTCAAATTTCTCAAAAGTCCACCGATGATATCAAAATGGGTATCTGACCGCATCGTCTATAGTCTCATCAGGATAAAATTCTGCCTCAACTGCCAAACAGATAGCATGATATACTGGCAGATGCAATTCCTGTATTTTAAACGTTTCTTCCTGCGGCACATTGATCAACACATCAGCCAAGGCTTTAAGTGCCCCACCGGATTCTCCCGTAAGACCAATCACCTTTATCCCCATTGCCTGTGCTACCTCGGCTGCATAAATGACATTCGCAGAATTCCCCGAAGTGCTTATTGCAATCAAGACATCACCTTCCTTGCCCTGTCCAAATACCTGTTGGGCAAAATTCATATCCGGTGCCACATCATTGGCATAAGCCGTCAAAAGCCCCGTCTCGCTGACCAGTGAAATAGCCGGCAGCGCCATTTGCAGGTTCTTGATGATGTAATCACTATCCTTGCAGAACGAGAATTTCTCCTGCCATTCAGCACTTACTTTTCGCTTGCAAACAAAAGCCTTCATCAGCTCGCCTACAATATGCAGAGAATCTGCCGCACTGCCGCCATTGCCACAGCACAGAATCTTATTCCCGCTCCGATAGGCATTTATAATGCACTCCGCAGCTTTCACGATTTCAGTCTTATTGCCGCTAAGTTCTGGATATCGCTCAACCAGTTCTTCAATTTTGTTTAATGAATAATCTTTCATTTATGCCTCCATATGCTCTTCCACAAAATCCAACAGATTATCGACAGTGACCTCCTGCCCATAATTATCCGCCTTTTCCTGACTCAGCAAAGCAGTATGCACACCTGCATTTCTCCCGCACGCAATATCCGCTTTACTGTCACCTACCATCCACGAAGCTGCCAAATCAATATTAAAATCTTTGGCCGCCTGCAAAATCATTCCCGGTTTCGGCTTACGGCAGGTGCAATCCGTCTTCAATTCCGGCACCTCACCAGCAAAGCCCTTATCCGGATGATGCGGACAGTAATACAAGGCATCGATATAAGCACCGTTCTTTCCCAACTCCGTTTCCAGCTTACAATGAATTTCCTCCAATCCTTCAAAAGTTACTTCACCGCGTGCTACGACCGGCTGATTGGTGATAACAATAGCTAAATATCCTGACGCATTGATTCTCCGGATAGCCTCCGCTACCCCCGGCAACAATTCCAATTCATACGTTTTACGCAAGAAACCTACATATTTATTTAATGTACCATCTCTGTCCAAGAATACGGCCTTTTGCTTATGTGAAAGATTCTTGGCCTGAACAATCCCAGCCTTAAAATCCTTTGCCACCGCTTCAAAACGTTCGGGCGTGCCCATATCCTTGACATACTCCGGCGAATCATAGCAGTATACACTATACTTCCCCGCAGCAGTTCTGCCGCAAAGCGGCTTCAAAATCTGTCTGTCCAAATCAACCTTATAGATTTTACCATCAGCTTGAACTTTGCCTATCTGAGACACATCTACACCGGACACCTCTGCCGCTTTATCCAATGCAGCCACATTTAATACATGCACACCTGCATTGACGCGATTTTTATAATATTCCGGGCGTACATCTTCCTTGGTCAACCATTTTTCCACACCACCATCAGCAGAAGCCAAAATTAAACCACTGTCATAGGGATGCGAATTAGGATGTGTGAAAAGCGTTGCCATTGCGCCTTTTGTGCGGTGATAAGCAACCAAACGCTGAAAATCCAGATCAAAGATACTGTCTGCATTTAGCAGCAAGAAATCTTCGCTGCCATCCGCAGCATCTACCAGTTTATCACGCAGCATATACAATGCGCCCGCATTACCTAATGGCTCGTGTTCATGGAAATATCCAATCTCGACACCAAAAGGCTTGCCCGTTGCAGGGCTGATGCCTGAGCCATCACCGAAATAATCCATGATTTCTTCAGCAAGATAAGATACTGTAATTATAAATTTTGTAAAGCCCTGATCACGCAGAGAATTTATTTCCCATTCTAATACAGGCACACCATCTATCGGAATCATAGGCTTGGGCAGGACCTTTCCGGTAATCTCCCTGCTGTAATCAGCAATCCTTGTTCCTCGGCCACCGGCCATTATAACTGTTTTCATTTCAAAATATACCTCTTACTATCCTTTCTATCACCCAGTACCCCAAAAGTCGACACGTATTATTATATGTGTTATTATGTTAACACGGAGGAAGCTCATGAAAAGTTATTCTTCGCGTGAAGTGCTCAAAATCTTGAAAGCTGATGGCTAGTATGAAGTCAATTGATTTCACAGCAGGCAGGCATCACTTTCCCGTGATGCCTTATTGATTATCTGGAGGATTTGATATGAAAGACCTATATATTTTCCCTGCTATTTTCCACTCCGCTGATGATGGTATCTCTATTACTTTTCCGGATCTCCCTGGTTGCCTTCCCTATGCTCAAACAATGGAGGAAGCTTTTAACAATGCAAAAGAAGCACTGCAACTTCATATCTTCGGCATGGAAGAGGATAACGAGGATATCCCTAGTCCCTCATCCGTTGCTTCAATGCAACTAAATACTGGTGACTCTTTAGCTATGATTGAAGCTTGGATGCCGCCCTTCCGCGAAAAAATGTCCAACAAATCGACCAGCAAAACCGTAACCATACCTCGTTGACTCGATACGCTGGCTCGTCGTGAAAAAGTTAACTATTCACATATCTTCCAAGAAGCATTAAAATCTTATCTTGGAGTTAGCGATAACCCCACCGGACACCTTCGAGCATAGTCAGCTATGAATCATGCTATATAAAAATTAGCCCATTGTAGAATGAAGTTGTCCCATCACACGATGAAGTCAATACACTTGCTTAGTAGCTTCAATAGGAATTTACTGTCATACACAATCCTTGTTCATCAAGCACCGCCCGTTATGACAGTTTTCATATTTTATCATACATCAACCATTAAAATTTTAAATATGATTTTATTTTTAACATAACATGTGCTATGGGAGAAATTATCATAATACCATAAAGCAAATTACGATTAACTCCATATCCATCAATCAACGCATTATACAATTGTCTTTGTTCATAAAAATTAAAATGACCACTCCATCTAAAGAATTTCATAAATGAAAAGTCATGCTCATATTTCATTACATTTAGAAAAGAGCTATAGACATCAACATCGTTGCCATAATAATCATCTGCTAATTTCTTATATCCATCAAGATCTATCAATATCCGTTTTAGATGGCCGTCAACAGAAAAAGAATCTCCACCATCCCCTACTATCGGAAAAGGCTTATTAATATACATGATTTTCCCATTTCCATCTTTTATCATAGATACTATTTTTTGCACATGTGCATATGCCGTACCGATATAACTAAAATCAGTTTCTGTCTTCATCCACGCTTTTCGTCGTACAATAATAGAGCTTAAATACGAAAATAGACCGCCAAGTGTTTTTACATGCTGAAGATAATTTATATAATCATTTTTATTGGATAAATTCCACTCATTATCTTTATCGATATCCAGCCACTTTTTTTCGCCACTTTTTTCCAATCGTGTGGTTAAGTATATATCTTTATGCTTTTCTTCAATTTCATACAGAAGTCGCTCTATCGCCCCTTCTGCTAAATAATCATCGCTGCCGAACAGCCAACAATAATCACCATTGGCCAGTTCAACAGCCCTTAGATAATTTTTATCGGCCCCCATATTCATCTCTGCTTTTTCATAGATGATTCTAGGATATTTCCTTTGATATTCCCTGATTACATCTTCTGTATTATCTGTAGAAGCATTATCACTTATAACGATTTCTACTTCATCAGTCCATTGACTAGCTATAGATTCTATCAATCTTCCCAAGTACGCACCACGATTATACGTTGGTATGCAAAACGAAAGTTTAATTGCCAAATGTCTTCGTCTCCTTTTCATAACATCTGTATACTTTATAAGGCAAATACCATACCACAGTTATAATATACGAAAGCATGAGTCCGGCTAAAACGCCATAAATCCCATATGTTTCTACTAGTAAACACTGCAGCGCCACACTTAACGCTGCCTGCAAAGGAACCATCAGCAAAAATGGACGCATATCATTACGACTCTGCAAAATTATGGCGAAGGTATCTGTCCAAACCCGCAAAACGTAATATACGCCAAACATAAAGATAAACCAATTGCTTATATCAATATGATTTCCATGCAGAAGCACCTTAGCTAAATATGGCATAAACACAATACTTAAAAGCATGCAAAGCAAAACAATAAAAACACCTATAAATATGTATCTACGACAATAGGCAATCACCCTGCTCCATTCTCTCTTGGAAAACGCTTCTGTAAAGACTGGCCATAAAGCTGATAAAATTGCGGTATAGACGAAAAATGACAAATTCATAATTTTATCCACCAAATTATAAGCAACCATGCCATTATCATAAACATACTGCGACATAATTATATAGTTTATTTGCAATGTCATAACAGATAAAAAAGCGAAGCACCAAAATCCCTTGCAAGTCTTCCAAAGCTTATACATTATTTCTTTTTTAACACAACTGAAAAGCATCCCTATCTTCAGTATATGAATCCTGCTCAACAGTATGCATATCTGCAAAGAGCATACTGGAAAATACCATACAAAAATAACCTGATATATGTCTGTATTAATGTTATATGCGGCAATTGCCTCCAACATAAGAAAACCAATGATATAGCCTATAGCTGGTACAAGATTCGCTAAATAACCACGTTGTTCTCCATACCATATTCTATTCACCAGATTGCTGCTGCCCAACAACAACAATAACACAGATATTTCAAAGAATAGTCGTCCCTTATCGGCTAAAGTTATTCCTTCATATTTTTGTAATAATATAGCCCCTATCGTATCTGACAGGCCCATTAGCATCAGTGTGACTAAAAGTAATGCTACAAAGATAATAAATACAGCATTTACAATGTAATCAAAATAATCTTTTTTCTTTACTCTACAGGTCGATATTATATTTTGTAACGCAGAACCTAGCCCAATATCGATTAATGCATACCAAGCAGTCAGGCTGCCTGCCAAAACGTATAACTCATAACCATCCAAACCAATCAAGGAAACAATAAGTGGTATACTGACGAAATTTAATCCCGCCATAACCCCTCTGCTCCCCCAGGCACTCATTGTTACCACCATATGTCTGGGGATTTTCCTCATATATTTGCTTACAATGTTTTTACCCATTCCAGCATCTTTCTAATTCCTGCTTCCTTGGATACTTCCGGTTTCCACTTCAACAGTTCCTGTGCCTTACTCGTGTCAGCCACAAAAACCTTTTGGTCGCTTTCCCGCCAAGGAAGTTTCTTATAGTTTAGTTTCACATCCAACTCTTTTTCCAGCATTGCAAAGAGTTCCAACAACGACAGGCTGTTATCCATGCCGCCACCAATGTTGCAAACTTTGCCAGCAGCTTCTTCCATATGTTCCACACCGGCAAAATACAGCCGCACCATATCTTCTGCATGAAGTACGTCACGTACCTGTTTACCATCACCAGAGATTGTAAATGGTTCCTTCAATTCGCCGCGTTTGGTTTCAATGGCTTTCTGGCAAAACCAGCCAATCCAGCCCTGATCATAAGTAGCAAACTGACGGCCGCCATACATAGAGGAATGGCGGAACACCAAGGTTTTCAGACCGAAAATGCGGGCAAAGTCCTGCATATACTGATCAGCCGTGCCTTTTGAGCAGCCATAAGGGGAATGAAATTCCAACGGCACGCTTTCATCATAACCATTCGGGAACTCATCACAGGTATAACGGGTATCTGTTTCCGTATAATGATACTGCTCCAAATCACCGTAAACCTTATTCGTCGACGAAAACAGCATGCAGGTATCCGGTGAATATTTCCGGATACTGTCCAATACATTGAAGGTGCCCAACGCATTAATTTCAAAGTCCTTGCGCGGATTGGCAATGGATGTGGTCATTGCCACCTGTCCGGCTACATGAAAAACCGCATCCGGTTTTTCACTACGAATCAGATTTTCCACATCATTAGCGTTGCGCACATCACCATTGATAAAATTGAAATTCCCCTGCGCCTGCAGCCATTTGAGATTATCTGCAGCACCAAGACGGCTAAGGTTATCAAACACCACCAATTCGATGCCTGATTTTAAGGCATGCTGCGCCAGATTACTGCCCAAGAACCCACATCCACCATTTATCAACAGTTTCTTCATTTTCATTTTTCTGCCCCCACTATTTTTCTGATACCAGTTTCTATATCCACCTTTGCCTGCCAGCCCAATTTCAACAATGACTCTACATTAGCCTTTGAATCCATAATTTCATTTTCCCTGTAGGGTATCGCACCAAATACCAGTTTTGTCTGACTTTTGGTTATCGATTTGGCAAGCATGACCAATTCTTTAATGCTAATCGTTTTTCCTGTACCTACTTCATAATGCTGATACTTTTTATCATTACTTTGCGATGTCAATATTTTCCAATAGGCTTCTACCACATCATCTACATAGATGAAATCACGGCGTTGCTCTCCAGCCGTCAGTTTTAGCTCATCCTTATTGCTTTGCAAAGACTCCAACATAAAGGTGACAAATTTGGTATTTGAATCATCTTCGCCATACATATGCTCCAGTTTTGCATCGATAAAACTTATCTTGCCCAAATGAGCAAACTGCTGCCCAATTTCAGAAAATTGTTTTTTTGACAAAGCATACCAATTAAGGTATTTTGATAAAATAGTATCAGTATTAAAGAAGGTATCAGTATTAAAGCGTAAAGCAAGTTCCAGCAATTTTAAGGGAAACTTCAGATTGACATCGTATATCTGCTCGACAGCCTCGCCCTGCCGTCCGTAGCAGGTAGCTGTGTGTATTACAACATCAATATGCTGTTCCCTAAACACATCGGCAAAATCATCCAGCTTATCAATATCATAACTTTTGATTTTGCTCAGTTCAGTCGCCAAGCGTTTCGTATTGGAAAAACTGCGTTTCAGGATAACTACTTTTTGCCCTTCTGCCAGTAATTTTTTTATGACATGGCTGCCCAAAAAGCCCGTTGCCCCGGTCACTAAAAAGCATTTATCCATTATTGATTCACCGCTTCTTTAATGACCTTAATCATATAATCCAGCTTTTCATCACTCATCCCCGGATACACACCTACCCAAAACGTATCATTCATAATGCGGTCGGTGTTTTCAAGGCTACCCACTACGCGGTAACCTTCACCGCTGGCACGCATTTCATCAAAGCAAGGATGCTTGATGAGGTTACCCGCAAAGAGCATTCTCGTCTGCACGCCTTTATTTTCGATGTAGGGCACAACCTTCTTACGGTCTACACCGTTGCAGGTCATCATAAAGCCGAACCAGCTGGGCTTGCTGTTTGCTACCGGTTCCGGCAGGATGAGTTTGTCGCTGACTTCCTGCAGACCTTTATACAGGCGGTCAAAGTTATAGCGGCGGCGTTCCACGAATTTCGGGAACTTCTTCAGCTGAGCCACGCCCACAGCGGCCTGCATATCCGTGATGTTGAGGTTCAATCCGAAATGGGAGTAAACGTATTTATGGTCATAGCCCTTCGGCAGTTCCCCATACTGACCGTCAAAGCGGTGGCCGCAGAAGTTATCCTGTCCGGATGCGCAGACACAGTCACGACCCCAGTCACGCATGGAACGGATAATCTTGTGCAGCAGCGGATTTTTCGTATAGACAGCACCGCCTTGCCCCATCGTCATATGATGCGGCGGATAGAAGCTGGACGTACCGATATCGCCGATACTGCCCGTGAATTTCTCCTCGCCATCAATGGTATAGAGAGAACCTAGGGCATCGCAGTTATCTTCTACCAGCCATAAATTATGCTTGTCGCAGAACTCCTTGACCACTTTCAAGTCAAAGGGATTGCCAAGAGTGTGGGCAATCATCACGGCCTTGGTCTTTTCGGAAAGTGCAGCTTCCAGTTTCGTTACATCAATGTTGTACTGTGGAATCGTCACATCTACGAACACCGGCACAGCCCCATAGTTGATAATCGGTGAAACCGTAGTCGGAAAACCTGCGGCTACCGTGATAACCTCATCTCCACGGCGAATACGGCGTTCCTTCAGGAGCGGAGAGGTCAGCGTCATAAAGGCCAAAAGATTTGCCGAAGAACCGGAATTAACCACAGACACAAACTTCGTGCCCAAGTATTCCGCCAACCCTTTTTCAAATTCCTTTACATAACGCCCGGAAGTCAGCCAGAACTCCAATGCGCTGTCCACGAGATTTTCCATTTCCTCATGGTCATAGACGCGGGAGGCATAAGGAATACGGTCACCCTCCTTGTAAGCTTCGTCCTGCTTATGATAGGTATCGCAGTATTCCCGTACCATCTCTAAAATCTTGTCATGCATTTCCTGTTTATTCATTACGCTCTCCTTAAAAACTCACGAATTTGCT
>ERZ842401.6663-NODE-6663-length-12247-cov-3.065207_pt1 | contig 12247 bp, 6 predicted proteins | sample MGYA00521270_ERZ842401 | MGnify/ENA primary metagenome ERZ842401 (study PRJEB31892, sample SAMEA3878208) | bioreactor metagenome | biome: Moose rumen | place: Sweden | collected 2011-10 | study: EMG produced TPA metagenomics assembly of the PRJEB12797 data set... | reverse complement strand
CTCACTCTCGAGTCAGAATATTGTCGAACTTCTGGATGCATCCAACGGGTGCCCTACCCTTCAGACTGAACTGCAAAAAGCCATGGATGCAATAAATAATTTAATTACATCTGATGGTGATACATTAGAAGCTGATATCCATTATATGATAACAGCTTATGACGAAAATAATGGTGATCCATTATATTATGCATTATTTGGAAGTGAGGATAATGGAACTGTATCTTTATTTAGTGAAAATGTTACTTCTCAAGCTAAAAATATCGTTGTTGCTACAGTTCTTTACGGAAGTTTGAATGAAACTACAATGGTTCCTGCTAATGCAGACTGGACACAAACAGAAGAGAAAAATCAATTAAGATTTTATCATACTAATGCTTCAAGTAGTTCCTTGAGATATTTCTTGGACAATGTGTCATCTGATATTGGTATTACATCTGTAACTACTGGTTCTACAAACGGAACAATTAAATGGTATTCAGTAACAGAAGTAACATCCTTTGATAATGATGGCTTTAAAACAGGTTCATTTATCGTAACTGGTAAGGCACCATATGGATATAATGCTATTGGTATATCTGGTAGCAGCACTGATCCACAAGTAATGAACATTACTGCTTATTTAAAGAGCCATTTATCAGAAAGTGAATATAATAATATAAAAGATTATGTGTTCAAGCAAGAATATTATAACTTCTATACTGAAAATTATGAAACCCATGTTAATAATGGATATGTAGACATGTATCTTGATGCTATAAATGGTTATGGTAGTTTTATTGTTACTTCGAGTGGTGGAGCCCAATCAAGTTCTTCGGTATTAAAGAAAACAACTACTGGTACTGTTTGGAAGATAACTCCAGTCACAAGTAATGGAGTTTTAACTGGATATAAATTTGTGAATGATACAGCAAATGGTACTATAAGTGCTGGTAGTAGATATTTAACATACACAAATAATATGACCGCATCATTAAAAGTTAATGGTACTTATAGTGGTGATGGTGATTATTTAAATGGCTTAGTTACTTCTTATAGCTTTAGTTCAAGTGGAAACAATTTAATATTAATTGATGAAAATGGTGATGTCCAAACTAGTATTAGTAATGGAGATACTTACTACATTAAATTTAGTAGTTATGGTGTCGATTGGCTTGTGGGGAGAGATGGAGCAAATGCTACTGCATCAATACTCTATGATAATGACACTACATTAATTAATAATGCAAATTACCAATGGACATGTACTACATCCAATGGATATATTGGATTAGTTAATGGTGGATATTACCCATATAGTAATTCTTCTAATGGATTTAGTTTGTCTACTACATTTTATGAAGCAGAAGTTGATAGTAATGGAAATTTATCTTTTGCAGCATTGACCGCTTATTATCCTACATATACTAATTCTCTTACTACAAGTACTACGGAAACTTCAACTACTAGAAATCTTAAGTTATATACTGCCGCACAATCGAAAGATTATTATGTTTTTACGGTTGCTAATTCTAGCAATTTAGATAACTCTGATTACTATTTAATTTATAGGAATAACAATACTTATTATTTATTCTATTTTGATGGAACATCTTTAGCTAGTTACAGCTTAACTTATAATCAACGACGACAACAAATCAGAATAGATAGTAACTCTTTAACTAATTCCATGATAGTTAAATATAGTGATAAAACAATTATTTCATCTAATTATACTGATTATTCTTTGCTTTTTAGTACAAGTAGCATCACTTTTACAAATGCTGCAACAGCACAATCATTGGAATATGATGATACACATGGAATTTATACTTATATTAAAGGCACATCATATTCTCCTAAAGGCTTAACAAATATTTATTGCGATGTAACATCAACTGACACATTACAAGGTGTATATTTCTATAAATATGAAAATAATGAATTTTCATCTTATACAAGTGCTTTAGCTAGTGGTGATTCATATGCTATTGTTATTAAAGAGAATGATAAATACTATTTATTAAGATATAGATATGAAAATACTGATTATTTATGTTATGTTGAATTAGGTAGTGATGCAACTAGCTTATCTAATTATACAAGTACCGATTATTTAGTTACAGGTGTTAGTGGTACACTTGGTATTAGATTAAAGACAAGTGGAGATAAATATTTGTATGAATCAAGTAATAAACTTACTTTGGATTCATCTTATTCTGAATGGGCTTATTATTATGTATCACCAAATGGTGATGGATCTACACTAAGAACTAGAGCAAGTGGTACTATTGCTTCTAATACTCTTTATCCTACAAATGGAAATGGTTCTAGTGTTGGTTATGGTACTAGCAGTACATACTTATATACTGTAAGTAATACTAATGGTGTTTATAGTTTAGGCGGTTTAAAAACTACTAAAGATTTAGACAGTGGAACTAATTATGCTATAGTTATTGATTATAATAATCAATATTATATTGTTTCAAGGAATAATTCTGGTGCTGTTTATGCTACTTTAGTTTCTAGTTTACTTGATTGTACCTTGAGTACTAATCAAATATGGTATGCTAGTTCAACTTCTGCCCTAACCACAACCCTTAATGATACAACTTATTATTTGGTTACTGGGGCAAGTAACTTAGTTTTAAGCGAAAGTAGTTCTTCGACTTGGAGTTACAGTGTTAGTGGAAGTAGTAGCGCTAGTTTTGGAGTCGCAAGTAGTAGTAATAGTGCTTTCCATATATTCAAAGTTACTAAAAATGAAGAACTAGATAGAATTACTGACGTTGAAACATTATTAAATAGTAAGATGATTGTTACTGCTTCGGCATCATTACAAACATCTAGTAATTATTTGATTGCCGCATCAATTCAAGTAAATGGTTCTACATGTTATTATGCTTTAGGTATGGAATCATTAACTGATACAATAGCTATTGATGTTACTGATATTATGACTGATGCATTAACAACTGGATCAACTATCACATTATTTGATGCCAATGTTTGGCGTCAAGATGGTGTAGATTATACTTTATTAATGCATAATATTGGATTCTTTGATGATCATTATCATTATTTAAGTGGTGTTGCTGGTAACAGAAGTGAAGGTATGCAACCTATTGTTTCTGACTTAGAGACATTACCTCAAGATTTGAGTGATTATAACTGGCGTACTTATAAGAGTGGCAATAATAATTTGTTTGGATTTACTGATAATAATACAATTTATTATTTGTATTTTGATTCTAGTTCATTGTCATTTAAGTTAACAGAAAATACAGCTACTGCTACTAATGGACTTGTTACCTTATATCAATTAGGTGCTAATTTATCATCTTTGAATTTCGTAACTGTTAATTTAGAATTGGCTAGTGATCAAGTCACTATCCTTAACTATCCATTAAAAGAAGTTGAGGCAGATGATATTGTTTCTTATAATGATGAAACAGTAGAAGGAGTTACTGTTGTTACTGGTGAATATGTCATTTTGGCTAAAGATAATGATAGTTATTATGCTTTAACATATAATGATAATAACGAATTAATATTCGTTGATGTCATGCTATATTTCAGTGGTAATTATTCTAAAGATACTAGTGATAATTATTGCTTTAGTGTTAATGAGCGTTATGTTTGGAAACAAACTGGAACTAATCCTGATTTTACTTTTGAAAATTTAGCTTTAGGAACTGAATTAACTATTGATGGTACAACCACATTAACTTATTCTAATCACCAACTAAAAGGTGGTGATAAGTATCTTAATTTTGCAAGAGGAAGTGGATATACAACTTCTACATCAACTTCATCAAAGGAAATTTTCATTTATGAATTAGGTACTCATGGTATCGCTGTAAGCGATCCTGAGAGTGATTTATCATATACTTATTATCATACTGCCCTTACCACAACCCTAGGTGGGGGTGTAAGTTATAGTAACTTTGCTTTTGAAACTGTGGAAATTGGTGATTTGAAAGATTATAGTTATGATGAAAGCAATAGTGAATTAGTTTATACTAATGGTTGGAAGATTTTAGGATCTAATAGTTATTTATCTAGTGCTAACGCTAGTACATATTTTAAAGATGGCGTAAGTTACGAAAGTGATAGCAATACATTTAAAGATGAATTTAATCAATTCACTTATACTTATGAAGAACTAAGTGCTAATGATGTTGTAAGTCATGATATAACTTATTATATTCCTAATGGCGTTGATGGATTTGTTATTCCTTATGCTAGTAGTACAGAACCAGTATTTATTAATGTAATTGCTTCAACTGAACTTGATAGTGCTTATAATATTAGTTATTTAAGATATTTGGCATTATGGAAAGTTGCTAATTTAGATTTAGAGAATTATGTTGCTGAAACTATTTTAGAAGAATCTGCTACACAAGAAAACTTTGCGAAAGCAATGATTTCTCGATTCAATAAACCTTATGCGGCAATACCTCTACCTAATCATTATGGTAGTGTTGCAAGTGGAGCATCTTTGGTTTGTGTTGCTGAAGATGGTAACTTAAATGAATATAATTTAGTAAATGTTGGGACAGAAGAAACTCCTTTAAGTTATGACCATTTGATTGCTCATACATTCTGTATTACTTCGCCTGGTATTTATTATCTAGGATCTACTTATGGAACTATAGCTATTAGTTACATTAGTATTGATAATTTATATTCTACTGAACTTGGTGAAGATAGTGGAACTAGTATTAGCGATGATTTCTCTATCGACTTTGTATGGGGGGATTTAAATACAAATGCTCCATCTGGTGAAAATTATAGTAGCACTAATTATGATAGTGCATTAGGTGATATTGGTTATGTTGGATATGTTGGTACAAATGTAGTTAGTGGTAGTACTATTACTGACCCATCATGGGTACATAGTAATATCTTCCCATTCTTTACAAATGGTACTCAAGGTCTAATTGAATTAGATCCAGAAGATTTACCGGAAAGAAGTAGTACATATAACCCTACTGATAATTTGGCATTAACTATTTCTCGTAGTTATGATTATGATTCTAATGCTAGTCTAACCATGGCTACATCAACTTTAGCAATTACTGGTACTACACTTACATATATTTATAATAATGATGGTATTAAGTATTTGAATGATAATACATTATTACAACGTCATACAAGATTTGTAACATATAATATAACTTTGAGTGATAGTGCGAGTGAAAATGAAGGTGATTAGTTAGGAAAAATATGCTTGGATTTAAGTTATACTATTATATTTATTATGCTTTATGAAAATAATTGAAAAAAAATATGGATTTTTTTGTAAAAGTATGATATTATATAATAGTATAATTTTACAAGCATGATATTTATTATCATTTCGATAATAATTTGATAATAAATAGGAAGGAAGTATATGGAAAATAATGAAGTTAAAGCAGTTGAAGAAAAAGTTCAACCAAAATGGAAAAAAGTTTTAAATATAATCATTAATGTAATATTCTATGTGTTTATTGCTTTTTTACTAGTTTTTGCTATTGCGGCTTTTTCATCAAATAATAACGATAGAAAGATTCCTAATGTTTTTGGTATTGGTTTTCTTAATGTTGTTTCTGATTCTATGGATGGTAATCGTAAAGATTCATTTAAAGAAGGGGATTTATTATTTGTAAAAGTATGTAATGACGAAAGAACTCAATTAGAAGGCGTTGAGGCACAAAAAGATATTATCACTTATTGGGATTCTACTATTGGTAATAATGGTGCATTATCTACCCATAGAATTGTGGACATAATAACTGATGCTAATGGTAATGTAACATACCGTACACAAGGGGATAAAGTGGCAGTTGTTTCACCAAGTGATGTTTATAATGCCGAGACAAAGTCACCTACAACTTATACAGAAGATCATAGTGCTAGTCAAATATATGCTGTATATACTGGACATAAACTTAATGGTTTTGGAAAAGTTCTTAATTTTGTAAATAGTACTCCTGGTTTCTTATTATGTGTCATTTTACCTGGTGTTTTATTACTTGCTTATGAAGTATTTAATTTAGTTAAAAACTTAAATGCTATGAATAAAGAAAAGATGCAAGCTGAACTTGCAGGTCAACATTTTGATGCCGAAGCTGAAAAAGAAAGAATTAGACAAGAATTGTTAGCAGAAATGAAAGCAGAACAAGAAGCTAAAGTTGCTACCAATGATGAACCTAAAGAGGATGAACCAGCTCCTGCGTGTGGTACAAAGGATCCGGATGAGCCTCAAGAAGACGAACAAAAAGAAGAAAATAATTAATAAAATTTAATATTTTTATTTAAGAAAAGAATAATTGTTATAATTATTCTTTTCATTATGAAAAATCTTAAAATTTAAGAATAAAATTTAAGAATTTAATAAAAACTTATTTAATATTTTTTAGTTTTTATTTTGGTGATTAATATGCTTGAATTTTGTCAATATTATGTATATTTTTTACAAAGCTTCTTCAAGAATATAAAAGAATTTATCGTTGATTTATGGAATGTAATTATCGATTTCTTTATCTTCGATACTGGTAGTTATTTTACCGATTTATTTGCTTGGAGTGATAAATTTAACTTTTTAGGTTGGCTAATGTATGTATTTATCTTCTTACTCCACATGGGTTTGATTGCTTTAGTCGTGATTCTAATTGTTCATGTGGCTAGACGTAAAAGAAGATTAAGAAAAAGAAATCTAGAAAAAGAAGAATTGTTAGAAGAAATTGAAGCTTTAAATTATAAAGTAGAAGAATTAGCTAATGAAAAGAATCAAATATTTGCTTTGAAAGTTTCTGGAATATCTAATATTAAGAACCCAGGTTTAGGTAGTGACGTGGATAATGAGCCACAAGATAAAGAAAAGAAGAAATTATCAGATACTGCATCTCGATTTGTAAAATTAACAAGTGTTGATGAAGATTACGAAAATCAAATTGTTAATGTCAATATGGGACCAGATGATATGGTTAATCTTCCTCAACTTGTTCAAAGGTTTATTAACTTTGCTGCTAGCCAAATGAATTTGTATTATGATAAATCAACAGTAAGTAATTTCTTCGCAGGTATGGCAACCTCTAAAGTTATGATCTTAGAAGGTGTATCAGGAACTGGTAAAACAAGTCTACCTTATGCAATGGGTAAGTTTTTCCAACATGATGCGGCTATCGTATCTGTTCAACCTTCATGGCGTGATAGAGCTGAAATCTTAGGTTATTTAAATGAATTCACTAAGAAATTTAATGAAACTGATTTCTTAAAAGCTTTGTATGAAACTACTTATCGTACAGACCTTAACTTTATCATCCTAGATGAAATGAACTTGGCTCGTATTGAGTATTACTTTGCTGAATTCTTGTCAATCATGGAAATGCCTGATCCTTCGGAATGGAAGATTGACTTAGTTCCTAACTCACTTGATAGTGACCCTAAGAACTTAATAGAAGGTAAAATATTAGTTCCTCAAAATGTTTGGTTCGTTGGTACAGCTAACCGTGATGACTCAACATTCACAATCACTGATAAGGTTTATGACCGTTCGACAGTTATTGAGATGAATGTTCGTGCTAAATATATTGATGCACCTTACACTCAACCTATTTCAATGAGTTTTGACTATTTAGATAAATTATTTGAAACGGCTGTGCAAGAAAATGCATTATCTAATAAGACATTAGAAAACATCCAAAGGCTTGATAAATTTATCCTAGATAATTTTAAGATTACTTTTGGTAATCGTATCATGAAGCAATTGCGTATATTTGTTCCAGTGTTTGTAGCTTGCGGAAACAGTGAAACAAGTGGTATCGATTTCTTCGTTGCTAGAAAAATCTTGCGTAAGTTTGAGGCTTTAAACTTATCATTCTTACATCCTGAATTAGAAAACTTAATAGAATTCTTGAACAAACAATATGGTAAGGATCAATGCCCTGAATGTATAGAATATATTAGAGAACTTATAAAAAATTCATAACATTCATTGTTATGATTTTTTTATTTTAGAAAGGATATTATATGGAAAATAGAGATGCTTTAGATAAATATTTTAATTTTTTGAAAGAGAATTTGTTTAAATGTGATGATAAAGAATTTGAAGATTACTTTATGAAAGCATATTTGGCAGGTGATAATGTTTTATATCAAAAGAATACTGCCGAAACAAAAATTATCGATGATGAATGGGTTAATATGTTTGAATCATTTTATCCATCTATTGATAATATTACTCGTAATCCTCGTTCATTTATAAAATATGATACTGAGATTACTGATGTATCTCGAGTAAAGAAAACTGGTGCTGAATCTGTTAGGCATCTTGCTAGTCATACGCAATATATCCAAAATATTGATCGTAATAACAATGTAACTCCTTCTAAAATATTAACAGTTACTAGTGATGTTGATTATGAAGTATATGAGAATAGATTCATAATGACATTGATTAAAAGAATGATTGTTTTTATTAAAAGTAGATTAGATGTTATTAGAGATAATGTTGAATCATACCAAAAAGATCATTTTGCAATTAATTCTAAATTTAATGCCTGTGATGATGAAGTTGAATTAAAAATTGATTTGATTGTGAAAAGGGATTTGGATAATAAATCAATCAACGAAAAGAACTATGCTTTGTTAGAGCGTGTTGAAAAACTAGCGGGGCTTGTGGAAGGATTAAGAGGAAGTCAATTCATGAAGACAATGAAAAATGCTCGTGAAGTTCGACCACCTATTATGAAAACTAATGTTATTTTAAAGAATCCAGATTTTAGAAATGCTTATAACTTATGGTTATTTATGGATAAATATAATATCTTAGGTTATGACATTGAAGTCAATGAAAAAGATTTGGAATTTGATACGCAATTTAAAAAATTTGTTGACCAATTAGTCCTAGTAAACTTTTCTACGATTCTTGGTAATCAACTAAGAAGAGAAAGAAAATATAATTCTACTGAATATGAAACTTATATTCGTCGTCGTAAGAAGACAAATAAGAAACAAATCGATGCCGTGATGGAAGAACCTGGAGAAGAAGTTATTGAAGATAATTCAATAAATGAATTCTTCTTAAATAAATATAAACAGATCTTCAATAAAACTGTAAAAGAATTAGAAGAAAAAGGTGAAGTTCGTCATGAAGATGCGGTTAAAAGAAGTATCAGAAAAGCAACGGATGTAGTTAATTCTTTATTTGATTCAATATTCCATGTTGAGGAAGAAACAGATATCTTTAAACAATTAGTTGATAGTGATAAAAATATCGATAAAGACTATGAAATCAAAAAGAATCAACTTAAATATGCTAAATTAATTCGTGAAGTTAAGAATGTTGATTTAAATAAAGCTTTAAGAACTGAAAAGAAATTAATTAAAGATTTACAAAAGATGAATAACAAATACATTAAAGCTAAAATGTTACAAGCTAGTAAATCAGAAAAACCTAAAGAGGTATTTGCTTTAGAAAAAGAAATCAAGAAATTAAAGAAAGAAAATGAAACATATAAAGCTACTTTAGTTGAATTAGAAAATATTGAATTAATGACTAAAGATGAAAATGCTATTATTAAGCAAGCTAAAGAGGAAGCTATTAACGAAGCTAAGAATGAAATTAAGTTATATGAAGAAGAACTTAAGAAGAAAGAAGTTATGGAAAGAAATAACTTAAAAGCTGAAGTTAAAGCTCAAGCTAAGCTTCTTGCTCAAAATCAAAAGCGAGAAGAAAAGGCGGAAATCGCTCGTAATGCTAAGATGGAAAAGATGCTTAATGAAGAGCATGAAAAGAATATGGCTAAACTTGAAGCAAAGAAAGCGGAACTTGATGAGAAATTGAATGCTAAGTTAGAAAAAGAACGTATTGCTATGGAAAAGAAAGCTTTCGCTGAAACACAAAAGAAAGAACGTGAAGCTCAAGCAAATGCTCAAAAAGAACGTGAGAGAATTGCTAAACTAAAAGTTAAGCAATATGAAGAAGAACAAAAACTAAAACAAGAAATTGATGAAGTAAAGAATAAAATTAAACCTAATAAAGTAAATAAAGAAGTAGATAACAATAATAATGATGAACAAGAATAAAAATGAAGTAAGTAAAGATAAAAAGAAAAATAAAATCGGAAAAAATATTTTTTCGATTATTGTGGCAGTAATCTTTATATTTTGTGTTATTTTTATTTTTAAATCAATTAAAGCTAATAAAACAAATACTTTACCTTTTGTTTTTGGTTTAAGTTATTCTGTTGTACCAACTCCATCAATGGAAGATACGATTAATGTCAATGACTTAGTCATAATCAAACAAGTTGATTATGAAGATATAGATACCAATGGTAATGATATAATTGTTTATTTTAGTAAAACAAATAATATTTTTATTGTCCATCGAGTGATTGGTGCTTATGATGATGGGTCATTAAAAACTAAAGGCGATAATCAAGAAACTAATCCAGTTGAAGATAGTGATCCTGATTTATATGATAGTTATAAAGGTGTGACTAAAGAATTATATGTTGGGAAAGTTGTAAAACATGGGAAGTTTTTAGGCTTGGGTTGGTTAATTAACCATGGAAGATTTTTTATCTTTTTAGCCGTTATGGGTATTTTTATATATTTACTTATTTCTGAATTTATAAATATCAATAAGATTATTAAAGAAAAGAATAAAATGCAAATTGAGGAAGAAAATAATAAAATTGATATCGAGGAAGAAAGAGAAAGATTAAGAAAAGAAGTAATGGAAGAACTAAAAAAAGAACAAGATGAAAAAGATTCTTAATTGTTTTTTAAATGCATGATTCCATTATTGGAATCATGTTTTCTTTTGAGTTTTTTAATATTTATAATTTTTGTTGAAATAATAGTCATTTTATGAGAAAATATATTATATATATTATAAATATGATATATTTTTTATAAAAGTAAAAATCATGAAAGAATATAAAGAGAAAATTATCAATTTAATTAATGATATTGAAAATAAAGAATTAGATAATATCCATAAAGCTAGTATTATAATGTATGATGTGATGAAAAATGAAGGTTTGGTTCACGTTTTTGCAACTGGTCACTCACACATGTTTTCTGAAGAACTCTTTTATAGGGCATGTGGATTGGTGCAAATAAACCCAATCCTAGAACCATCCTTAATGCAACACGAAGGCGCTGTTACTAGTACACAATTAGAAAGACAAAAAGGATTAGCCCAAAAGATTTATGATAAATGGGATATTAGAAATAACGAGTGTGTGATTGTTGTTAGTAATAGTGGTATTAATAATGTTCCAATTGAATTTGCGAAAATCGCAAAAGAAAAAGGAAATAAAGTAATCGTTATTACAAGTATCGAAAGTTCAAAATTATTAAAGCCTAGAAATGAATATAATTTACATTTATATGAATTAGGTGATGTTTGTATTGATAATCATACGCCTTATGGCGATGGTGCTATTAAAAAAGAATATGGTGCAATTGGTGCTTGTAGCACTATATGTAATACTTATATTGCTCAAAGTTTAGTATTAGAAATTATCAAATTATATGAATCTGATGGTGTTACTCCACCAATATATTTAAGTGCAAATACTCCAAATGGAGATGAGCACAATAAGAAATTAATGGAGAAATATCAATCAAGAATTAAGTGTTTGTATTAAAAATATGAAAGAAAAGAAACAAGAAAAAGCTAATGCTTTACGTTTATTAGATTATAATAATATTAACTATATTATTCATGAATATGATAATACTATTACTGATGGAATGGTTGTTTCTAAATTGATTAATAAAGATCCTAATTCGGTCTTTAAAACATTGGTTACTGTTAGTAATAATAATATTCATTATGTATTTATGGTACCAGTTTGTGAAAGTCTAAATTTAAAAAAAGCGGGTATTGCCTCTAATAGTAAAAGTATTGAAATGATAAAACAAAAAGAATTATTACCATTAACAGGATATATTCATGGTGGTTGTAGTCCTATTGGTATGAAAAAAGAGTTCAAAACTTTTATTGATGAAAGTGCTCAACTTTTTGATACCATTTGTTTTAGTGGTGGTCGAGTTGGACTAAATATCGAAATGGATCCTCTTGAATTAGCTGATTTTATCAAAGGAACTTTTGTTAGTTTATGCTAGAAAAAGTTCATGCTAATCATACATTTGAAAGCGTTTATAATAAAGAATCTAAAGTATTAATACTAGGAAGTTTTCCATCGGTAAAGTCTCGGGAAATTGGCTTTTATTATATGTATAAATATAATAGATTTTG
>ERZ842401.6662-NODE-6662-length-12248-cov-5.056918_pt1 | contig 12248 bp, 5 predicted proteins | sample MGYA00521270_ERZ842401 | MGnify/ENA primary metagenome ERZ842401 (study PRJEB31892, sample SAMEA3878208) | bioreactor metagenome | biome: Moose rumen | place: Sweden | collected 2011-10 | study: EMG produced TPA metagenomics assembly of the PRJEB12797 data set... | reverse complement strand
GCTCTTATCTCTGGAGGAGAAGCCCGCCGAGCCTGCGCCCGCGCCGGCGCCGCGCGTCAACGCGCCGCAGGTGCCGCCGCACAAGCAGTTCAACGACCGCCTCTTCAAGAATGTGGAGCTCAACGCTTTCGCGGCGCTTCCGCAGAACTTCAGGGATGCGCTCATGACGCTGGAGGAGGCGCTGCGCGCCAAGTTCGGCGAGGCGATCGTCGTCAAAGACGACAATCTGTGCGAGCAGCTGACGTCGACCAGGTGCAAGATGACCAGGATGAAGACGCTTGTCGATCAGGCAAACGCCGCCGGGCGCGAAATCACGGTCGAAGAAATCGTGCAGGAATACTCGGCGCGCGCGAACCAGCTTTTTGTGGAGGCGGCGATCGGGGAAAAGTTCGCCGCGATGTGCGATGCCGAAAAAGTCAAGCTCGGCGGATCGTCCCTCTCCCAGGGGGCTTTGATAGCAAAGCGGCATCCGAAAATAGCAGAGGAGCTCTGCAGGTGCAACACGCCGGCCGAGATCGCACAGGCCCTCGAAAAACACAGTGCGAAGTTTTCCGCCCTCATCGAGACGCGGCGGGAGATAAACGAGGCTATGGCATCGGCCGAGAACACCTGCTGCGAAAAGCTTGCGTCCGCCCTCGGCATGCACAAGAGCCTCGTTTCGTCGATGGTCGAAATGGCGAAGCTGAAAAACAAAATCCTCGAACTTGGAAACCAGACGATGGGAGGGACATACCCTGGCTGCATGAATCCTGGATTCAGCGCCAAGGCGGCGCTGGAGAAGGTTGTGGACGACTTCGTCGACGGCCGCGCAAGGTACCTGGCGGAGATCGACCAGATCAATGTCGGCGAAGACGTCAAGCAGCGCTGGAAGGCGACGGTCCTCAACGCCAACAGCCTGCCGGTCATGCGCCCGGCGCAGGTGATGCAGCTGGCCGCCGCCGTCAATCTCGGCAAGTTCGATGGTGCACTCGACAGCCGCGTGCCCCTCAAGCTGCGGTGCGATATCTTCACCGACCTCAACCGGGAGCTGCGCGAGGCCATGCTGTCGGTTCTGGGGGACCAGGCGTTCAAAAAGCTTGGCGCCGAAGAGTTCACCGGGCTGACGACTCTTGCCGAGGACATCGCGCTTTCCGGCAAGCCGGATCTTATGCAGAAGATCAGGAACGCCAAGGCCCAGCTCGGCGACGACGTCTTCGTCGAGATGTCCAGAACGGCCAACACCGGCGCCAGCACGTTCGTCTCATCCCTTCTCGTCGTCATCCAGTCTACGGCCGAGAATCCGTTGACCAGCGAACCGAGCTTCATGGCGGCCGTCAACACGGAGATCGACGCCGCAATCGCAGAGAGCGGCGTTACCGACGCCAATGTGATCGCCGACGTGAAGGCTGTGATGGTCGAGAAGGGGAAGGGCGTCCTCAAGGGCGCCACGACGCTCGCGGCGCTGTCCGATTTCGTCGGCTCCGTCAAGGAGCAGGCTCGGGTGCTGGCGAAGACGCTTGACGCCGTGGCAAAGACACGGGCGATGGCCAAGGGCGCCGCCGCGACGACGATTGCGCTCTTCTCCGGGCTCGGCAGGGGACATGTCCTCAACAACCTCGACACGACGAGCCTTTCGTCCGGTTCCGGCAAGCTCCGCTTCCTGTACGACGACATCGTGTCCCAGGCGAAGAAGGGACCCGTCGACTACATTGCCACGGTGAACAAGGCTAGCATGATCGTCACGGACTTCGCGAACGACAAGATTGCCATGCTGAAGGCCGTCAACGAGGCGGGGTTCGATCCCGTGGAGCGCGCGCACTACGAGATGCTGGTGCTCAAGACGAGCAACTGGCGGGATGCGAGCATCGTGTCCGTGGCCAGGGAGCTCGCCGGCAACGACACCGTCAAGTTGGCGTTCAAGTCGCTCGCCGGGCTCCTCAAGCCGGAGCACGCCGCGACGCTCGACGCCGGGCAAATCGGCGCGGGCTTCCAGATGTTTGCCGCGGTGTTCTCGCAGGAGATCCTCACCAAGTATCAAGACATTGGGCGTAAGACGGCGGAGTCCAGCGATTTGCAGCAGCTCCTGCAGATGATGACGACTTCCCTTCTCGAAAAGGAGAATCCCGAGGTGGCGGCGAGCCTCGCGCGTCTGGCGGAATCGGGCAGGCTCCCCGAGGTCGGCGACTACCTGAGCGCAGCCCTGACTAAAACGCGCGCGCTCAAGATGGACTACATGACGCTTGAGCAGGCCGGCCTCACAGGGCAGCCGAACAACGAACCGATCCGCTCGGTACTGAACAACCCGAAACTCGTCTACGACCAGGCGAAGTACGACCAGAGCGTGAAGGACGTCTCGATTCTAAACGTCGCAAACTCCTTCTTCTGCGCCATGACGGCCGACTTCCCCACGAAGGGTGCGTTCACCGACGCCGATAAGTACATCGCGGGCAAGCTGACCGGCGGCCAAGTGATGCAGAAGTACGGAGAGGGGCTTTCGTCCGAGACGCTGCCTATCCTGAAGAAACTCGTGGACCGCCTCGACTGGCGTCCGAATTTCGCGATGGAGTCGGATGCGATCGTGAGGGGCTTCGTCGAGGACCTCAAGAACTGGCGCGACATCGCGCCCGGCTCGGGGGATTCCGCCGGGATTGAGAACGTCATGCAGCGCCGCATGAACGACTACCTGATCGACGTCATGAACGGCCAGACCCAAAGCAGCGGGTTTGAGAACGTGAACGGCGCAGACGTATTCCTGACGTTCATGCAGGATCTTCCGCGCATCAACTACACGCTGAACGGTTCGACGATGCAGCCCAAGCGCGCCTCTGAGATGCTGGTCGAGCTCAAGAAGGCGCTCGGAAACGATCCGGCAAAGGTCAAGGCGCTGTCGGTGGTTGCCAACCAGCAGATATTCGGCGAGTTCACCTCCGCGGTGTCCAACAAGATTGCGCTCCCCGGATGGAAGCGCGGCCAGGAGGAGGAGGATATCGCTAACGTCCCGAACATCGAGAAGTTCGCCTCCCGCGACATCAACAAGACCGGCTATCCGTTCTTCGATTCCGGCGCCATGACGTTCGAGCTTGACGTCGCGCCCGACGGCAATTCGGCGAAGATCCGCGCCAAGTCCGAGTCGCCCATGCGCGGTGACTACACGCTGATGGAGAAGGGCAAGGACGTCGGCAAGTGCGTCATAACCCAGGAGTTCACGCTGGAGTTCGGCGACAACCCCGTCATCAAGGATCTCAAGATAGGACAGACGTTCGCATGACACACCATGAACTTTTGAGAAAGCTCGGCGAGACCGCCGGAATCGAGCTGGAGCTCTCCGGTGCCAGCACCGCCGCCGCGAAATTCGACGGGGACGAAGTCAACTTCGAGTCGGATGGCGAGAGGCTCTACGTCTACGCCGACATCGCGTCCGCGGAAGGGTGCGAGGCCGACTTCGGCAAGCTCCTCGAATTGAACAACCTCTTTGCGGGGACGGACGGCGCGACCATCGGACTCGACCGCGCGCGCGGCACGTTCACGCTCTGCCGCATGGTCGAGGGCGATGCCGAGTACGCCGCATTCGAGCGGACCGTCGCCAGCTTCGTGACGGCGCTCCGCCTCGTCCGTAGGGAACTCTCGGAGGACGACGGCTCCGCGCCCGCGCCGCATGACGCCAACGGACATCTCCATGGCGGGCACATCATGCAGGTGTAGGACGGTTGAAGGGCTTTGCGCCCAGGCAACAATGTGGGATTGTTGCGAATCGGAAATATGGTAAAATACACCGCAAGCCGAGAAGTCGGGCGGGGCGCGGAAAAAATCGTGTAACCTTTTGCCGCGTCATGTGTAGACAGGGCAGAAAAAGGAGGGAAAGAACATGGCAATACACGTAGATCACATTAGGGATGTGTCGTTCACGAGCCACTTTCTTGAGCAAGCCAGCAACGCGCCCAAGAACGGACAGATCGAGGTCAACAAGAACACGTTTGAAGTTTCGTTCGACAACGGGCGCGTAAACGCGCGCTTCACAAGCGGAAACTGGTTCTCGAACCTCTTCCGATTCAAGACGATGGGTAGATTCAAGGAAACTCTGCAGACCCAGTACGACAACTGGATCCGGGAGTCGGCGAATGCTACCGCCGCGCAGACCGGTTTCAAGGACAACGCCAACGTCCCTGCCATAAAGGCCGCCGTGGACGAGTGTTTCGACATACTCCACGCCGGCGCATCTAAGCTTGACCAACGAACCATCAACTGCTCGAAGGACGCCCTCAAGGCGTACGCGACGATGCACGTGGTGGGCAACGAGATCAAATTGTCCCAGCCGCTGAACGACTACGATCTTGAACATATCGAGCACTATATCGAAGTCATGCCCAAGAACCTCGGCGAGTATGCCAAGCGTCTCGGCACAATCACAGAACTCGCCGCCATCCGCAACAAGCTGACGAACATGGCAACGGGCACGGAGATCGCCGCCAAGCTCCTCGGAGAGTACGGAATCAAGACGCATCCGAAAGATAACGTGGGCAATTCCGAGGAGGCCATGAAGAAACACCTCCTGAACACTATCGACACCGTGCTCAACGGCTTTCTCAAAGCCTTCAACGAGATGAAGGACAAGAGCGTCGAGCTCTTCAGGTTCCTCGACAAGTTCGACGGCGTCTGCCTCGAGGCCAAGAGCGACAACGTCCAGGACTGGTTCATCAAGTCCTCCGGCGACGTCAAGGAGGTGCGCTCGACGGAGAAGGACGACCTCGCCACCAGCGTCGCGGCAGAGTTCAAGGTCTTGGCCGACGAAGTGGAGGCGCCGTTCCGCGCCGAGGCGCGCCAGGCCTGCGAGGCAGAGGTGCGCGCGGAGTGCAAAAACGAGGGGATTGTGGACGAGGTGCAGATCGAACAGCGCATCAAGAAGAGGGTTGAAGTGGAAATCGCGAAAAAGGCCGATGAAATCGCCCCGCTCATCCACAAGAAGATCGAGGAAGACGGCAAATTCGCCCTCTACGAAAACCTTGTCGGCGCCAGACGTCCCGTCACTGTCATCTCCAAGAAGGAGGGCAGCGAAATATGGAAGGTTACGACTTTCAAGGACAGCAACAACAAGCCCATCCTCAAGCCCGTCTCGGCCTTCGACATCGACAGACAGTTCGAGAAGCTCGTGGCGATGTACAAGGAGGACGCCGTCTTGTTGAACAAAATCGAACGGGAGACGAAGACGACGCAAGTCAAGATGGGGAACCGCAAGGACCTCTTCGCGAAGGACGTCATCGACACCGCTTCGGATGTGTGCAAGGACGACAATGAGGTCGCAAAGTTCAGCCAGCGTGTGAAGAACCAGATGCGCTTAAAGCTCGACATCCCGGACGCCGAATTCGAGGATACCGTCAAGAAGGCGCTCGGCGACATCCTTGGTTGCAAGGGCCTCAATTTAGAGGAAACGGAGCAGAGGTTCGCCAATTTCGTCCGCAACTACGCCGACTCCTCGTACGCGGACCAGCACTCCGACATATCCCGACTCGCCAACCTCGTCGCCCGCCGGGTCGAGAACCTCAAGGCATTCTACGATTCCTTCCTCGCCGATCTCGACGGCAAGGCCGGACGTTGCGCCCAGATGCTCAAAATGGCCTATCCTGGCAAGGTCGTTGACGTCAAGGAGGCGCAGAAGGCCATCGCGACGACGCTCCGCACCATGATCGAGCGCGTCAAGGCCGATCCCAACAGCCAGAAGAACATCTCGTGCAAGTCTAACCTCTTCAAAGTCATGTTCAACGGCCGCCTTTTCACGGACGAGCTGACATACGACATGTCCCATCGCGCGGCCGGAGGGAAGGAAATGAAGCTGCACGATAACATGAGCATGCTCCTGAAACTCATCGGACATTATGGTAAAATAGATACCAAGACATTCATCCACAACAACGAACAGGAGGTGCAGGCATAATGGCTGGAACGTGCGAAGACGCCCTCGGCGCGCTTTCGGCGCGCCTCGGGCTGCCGCTAGAATTCCACGACGGGTCGTGCGAGTTCAACATCGGCGGGCAGCCGTTTACGATAACAAACGACGACGAGCTGGACAGGCTCGTCGTCTCGGCGCTTGTTGCGGACGACCTGCCGGACGCGCCGTCGCGAAAGCTGACGACGGATCTGCTGGATCTCGGCTTCGGGATGATGCACGAGGGGCTGCCGGCCGTGGGGCGCGATCCCGAGACGGGCTTCATCGCGGCGTTCGCGGTCTATCCGTGCTCGCGGCTCGTCGCGGCGGAATTCCCAGACTCGTTCACGAAGTTCGCGTCCTTCGCCATCCGCCTCGCGGAGCGCCTAGAATCGGAGCGGGACGCGTCGCCGTCCGAACCGTCCCCGGAATCGGACGATACCCATCACGACATGCTTTCAAGCGGATTCGTCCATGTGTAACCTTTTCGCGGATTGTGTGTATACAGGTTGAAAGGTTGAAAAGTTGAAAGGTTGAAAAGTTGAAAGGTTGAAAAGTTGAAAGGTTAAAGAGTTGAAAGGTTAAAGAGTTGAAAGGAGCCATATATGCCGACACAAGTAAATACGAACTATAGCGCGAACTTCAAGAAGTTCGTCGATTTCGCGAACAAGGCGTACGCAACGAAAGGCGAGAACACCGTCGCTCGTTTCGAAGGGATGCCGAGGGGCGACTACAAAGGCACCTTCGCGTCGTTCTGGCGCACGTCAGACATGAAGACAGCGAACGACCAGGTGCGCGACTTGTTCCGCAAGACGATCGCGGACATGTTCGGCGGCGAGAGGAACATTCCAGACATCGTGCGCGACAACATGAAGCTCGAGGACTTCAACAAGGGCAAGCCGCTGACGGCGCGGCGCATCAACCTCGTGAGGATCGCCATCGACACGCTGGGCGGCGGCAAGTTCACGGATCCTGCGAGCATCTCCAAGGCGACATCGATGGGCTACGTTGCCTCCGAGATCCCGAAGCTAGCGCGCGTCGCGAACATCTACCAGCAGGCGACCGGGTGCACCGACGCGGAGGCCGAGACAGCCGCGCTCGATCCGAGCTCTAAGGCGCGTCGCCTCTACGACTACGGCGGGCGTTTCACGCAGAATGTGGACGGCTTCAAGAAGAGTCTCGCGCTGATGGACAAGTTCGCGGGGTGGTACGACGACCTCGCGGGCGACCGCGAGGCCAAGCTCCGCGACACGCCAACGAAGCGCAACGTCAACTTCGTCGCATGCTCCGACAAGGCCAAGATCGGCGTCGAGAAGTTCGTATTCGAGGAGCTTTCCGTCAACGGCAATATTCCGCTCGATGCGCAGAACCCCGAGGATATCTTCGGCATGGAGAAGAACCCCGCCATGCAGTTCGTCGGACGCGGATACGCGACGTCGCTTTCCAACTCGCTGGCGCAGATGCAGCCGGAGAAGCGCAAGCTCATCTACGCCGTATTCAATGCGCTTGACCCGCTTCCCGACGCGGCCAGCGGCGGCAAGCGCGACAAGGTCGACTACTGCCTGCTCGTGGCGTCGCGTGTGATGAAGAACTACGACGCCGTTGCGGCGCTGCAGAAGTCCGGGAAGCTCGACCGCGCCAACCTGGTGCCGATCCTGTACCCCGATGTCGAAGCATCGCCCGACAGCAGCAACTCGGAGCTTTCCAGCGCCATCAGACGGCGCCTTGCGACGAATCCCATGACAATGGGCCAGATTATGTTTCTCGCCGAGAACTCAGGCGCGACGTTCGACGAGGCGGAAGCCGCCATCGCCTCGGGCACGCGCCTCGAGAACGCGCCTGGGATATCCTCGTTCACCGGAAAGCTCGAGGAGATGGACGGTACCGCGCGCGGCGGACGAAACACCATGATCCTCGACCTCAACCGCGCTTCGCCGCCCGTGTATACGGAGAACGAGGAGCCGGTCATCACGGAAGAGAACATCAAGTTCGTTTTTCACCTGCCCAACGGCGAAACGCTTGAAGCGATAAACGGGTCGGAGAGCGATCCGGAGGTCGTCAATGCCAGCAAGACCATCGCCGACAAGGTCGCGGAGCTGTGCGGGAATATTCACCCCAAGCAGCTTTCCAACGTCTACTATGCGCTCTCGCAGAGTGCCCTCAGCGTAAATCTCAACGGCGGATTCCTGGCACACGGCATCTCTTCCAACGAACACATGGCCGTTACGTTCTCGCTCTCGCGCAACGACGAGACGGGCGATGTCACGATCAAGTATTCCGAGCCAAAGGACTTCCCGCTCAAGTTCAGCTGGACGACGACCATCGACGTGGACGGCAACTCCGTCACCACACCGATGCGCATCGACCACGGCCAGTACGAGGCCGAGGCGATGAAGCATGTGGACGAGATTGCGCGCAAGGCGCCCAGCAAGGACAAGGCGGCCACCGAAAAGCTCATCAAGGAGATGCTCGCGTACTGCGGCGACGACTTCGACCTCAAGGACGTAGTCTCGAGGCGCATCGCCAACATCTGCATCACCGCTACCTCGCAGGTGCGCACTCCCGAGAAGATCAAGGAGAGGATCGACGCCATCGCCGACAACTTCAAGGAGCTTCGGAAGCTTTCGAAGAACAGTCCGGCCGTCTATGAGGCGGGCAAGCGCATGATGGTCGCCCTGGACGGGAAGGCGCTGCCGCCGGGAATTATAGCCAAGCTCGTCTTGGAGGCGTCAAATGCGAAGATCGACGCCATCCGCAAGCTTTCGCCCCGTTCGTCGGCACTCGAAATCCACCATGCCATCTCACAGTTCAGCGAAAACATCGTGACCGCCATGAATCTGAGCGAAGCAGAGGCGAAGACCGATGGGGCGAACGAGAAGCAGGCGTGCCGCAACTTCATCGCCGCAGTCATGATCGACCGATGCGGCGGCGCCAATTCGCTTCGCGCCATGCAGGGCGCGTTCGCAGGCGACAAGCCGGGCAAGATGCTTTCGCTCTACGAGAGCGTCGTGAACAGCCAGCAGAACGAAGGCGTCGAGCAAAGGCTCGTCATTCCGTTCGAGAACCTCGCGTCCAACCACATGATGAACATCGCCAATCTCAAGGGCGCCATCGATGTCGCGCTTGACGGCGACTTCGGAGAGGACATCGTTCCGTTCAACGGAGAGTTCAACGCCGACGAGATAAACGCCGACGAAATCCTTGACGACCTTCTGAACCTCGCATCTCGCTAATGCAGACAACATAAGGGAGAAAACTATGCCAGTAAACATCGAAGCGTTTCGCCGCGTCGCGGACTCCGCATTGATCACTTCACGCGACATAGTAGTCAAGGACGAGGGTGACAAGTCCGTCGCGAAGCTCGGCAACTACATCTTTTCGCAGGGCAACAAGGCCAACGACGCGACGATGTCCGCCTTCAAGACCGCACTGGAGAACGAGTATGGCGTGTTCGGGACCCACGCCTTCGACACGTTCGTCGGGACGCGCAACCAGTTGCATCAGTCGCTGCGCGCCGCAGACGTGAAGAAGGTGCTCTCAAACCTGGATGCCGTCAAGGGCGTTCGCGTAGTCGGCGAGATAATCCGCCAGTTCGACACGTCGCCGAAGGTTCTGCAGCTCTCGGACGAGATGCGCGAGCTTGTGCGCCATTCCCTGAACATGGACAAGCTTTTCGGTGTCGATCTCTCCAGCATCAAGAACGAGGCGGATGTCATGAAGGCCGCTTCGGACCGCATAGACCGCGCCATAGATGAATGCAAGAAGAATGCCAACGGAAAAGACGCCCTGACCCATGACATAACTGGAGCCGTCGGAGCCGACGACTCGGCGAAGCCGAACGAGCCCACCGGACTCAAGAACCTGAAACTGTCCTTCCAGTCGGCACACACGTCTATCGAGGATCGCATCAAGAAGGGAAGCCTCGGCGTCGGAATGAGCGTCAACCGCAGCGCCGACAACAGGGTGGTGCTGGAGAAGCTCAAGACGAACGGCGTGGAGCCCGGCTTCATCTACCGCAATGACTGGTCGGAGAGCGACACCAGGAGCTACATGGCGAAGATTCCGCCGGATGCGGACCGTGCGGCGATCCTGAAGGAGGGACGCGCCAGCAGATTCGGCATGGCAGCCGTCGCCGAATTGATAATAGACCTGGCTATCAATCACACGCACACCGCCATCAAGCTCCCGGACCAGGTGAGGAACCTCGGAGAGGCGATTCTCGAGAAGTATCTGCTGCCCGACCTAGAGAACCTCACGAGCCCGGAGAAGGCCGACATTCTCAAGAAGATCAAGACGGAGTTCTTCACGCAGATCCGCGACGCGGTGATGAGCGTCGGGCCAAAGAACGCGGACGGGACCGACAGCGAACTCTACAAGATGTCGCCCATATTCAAGCACTTCAGCGATCGCGGCATCGTCAAGCTCGACTACAACGAAGGCGACAGGATCTTCGCGAAGGAAGCCGCGCACGCGGGTTCGTTCATGCGCCCCGAGCGCATAAAGAACCGCAAGCTCGGCCAGATATACCGCCTTCAGACGGCGTCTTCGGCCGACTCCATCTCGGCCGGCGCCGTCACCGAGGCGCTTGCGAACGACCTGACGCGCGTCGCGGGAGTTCCCTCGCAGGAACTTCAGATCGTGCGCGGCCAGTATTCCGACGGCCACCCCAAGCTGATGCTCGCGGCGAAGTTCGCCGAGGGCTACAAGGACATGGAGGACGGCATGCTCAAGGACGGTCGCGCCGTGCCGTCGACGAACAAGGACGGCACGAAGGGCCCCGATCCCGAGCCGCTTGGCAGGTTCAAGGCGTTCTTCCTCATGACGGCCGACCGCGATGCCGTCGGCAGGCGCGGGCAGAACAAGGGCTTCGTAAACGGCAAGTTCTTCGCGATCGACCCCGGCCACTCGCTTGAGGGCAACGGCAAGTACCTTGAGATTTCCGACGACTTCTCCTTCAAGGACACATACGGTTCGAGCACCAAGCCGCGCTTCGAGAACTTCTCCGTCTTCGACGACGACACGCGCGCGGCGAAGTTCAAGGGCGTCTTGGAAATGCGCGAGCTCCAGAAGTCCGGCGCGTTCAAGAAGGTGTTCGACGACTACCGCGCGGCGTTCAACCCCAACGAGGATGGGATTTCCGACGCGGAGAAGACGCTTCGCAACAAGATCATTACCGACATCAATGCCAAGGAGAAGGAGTTCAACGAGTCGCTCAACAAGTTGATGAGGGTGTCCGGTATGCAGCTTGAGCTGCACGACGACCTCAAGGAGTTCGCCCCCTCGGTCAATCGCGACGACGCGATTGAGACGCTCGCCAACCTCGAAAAGCTCACCTCGCCGACAACCTGGGTCAGCAAGAAGGGGCAGGTCGCGCTGAACCATCTTGAGGTTCTTCCTGAGACACGCGTCCCCTGGCGCGCGCATCTCGAGGGCGACAACATGATTTACTACTGCGACAAGCCGCTCTCCAAGGATGTCCAAGACACGCTACGCGCTATGCTTGCCAATTGCCCCGGCGCGTTCCTCACCGTCGATGGGCAGGGCACGACCAAGATTATCATTCCAGTAGTCGGGCATGAAGATGCCTTCGCGGCGCTTTCCGAGGAAAACGTCATCAAGCTCACGCACACTGAAGAACACATGGCGATGGCGCAGGGCGAGGACAGGCTGAAAGTCGCGAAGACCTACGTGCCGCCGGCGCCAGAGCCCCGCACGGACGGGAAGCCGCTCACCTCCGCGGACCTTCCAGCGACGCTCGACGTTTCGGTTCTGGGCACGAAGGTTCCGTTGATCAAGAGCCATTTCGAGGCGATGGTCATGAACACGCCCGAGGCGGAGCGTCCGCGCTCCGTCCAGGAACTGAAGCGCTTCCTCTCGGCGCGCATCAACCGCGGCAACAACATCCTGAAATCACTCTACGCCGGCAAGATGAACCGCTTCGAGCCGTCAAGTGCAAACATATCGGCTCTTACGATCGCAATCCATGCGGCGGCGCTGAAGAAAGGCGAGTACATATATCGCGGCGCGTTCTCGGTCTCCGACCCGAACGGCAACATCCTGGAGACCCCCGTTGGCTCGACACGGCCCCAGGGCTCTACCAGCGCACGTCTACGCACGCGAAGCCATACCAGTCGATGCAGGTCGACGGACACCTCAACATGCCGCGCGGGTATGATGTCGCGCCCGGCATGAAGGGACTCCTCAACGGCATGAGGACCTTCCACTACTTCTCGATTCCCGACAACGACCACATGAACGACGTCGACAAGGGGAGCGGCCCCAACCGTCGCCTCTACCTCAAGTGCGAGACTTACGGCGTGTTCCACTACTATCCCATAGAGTTTCAGGA
>ERZ842401.6661-NODE-6661-length-12248-cov-5.906504_pt1 | contig 12248 bp, 11 predicted proteins | sample MGYA00521270_ERZ842401 | MGnify/ENA primary metagenome ERZ842401 (study PRJEB31892, sample SAMEA3878208) | bioreactor metagenome | biome: Moose rumen | place: Sweden | collected 2011-10 | study: EMG produced TPA metagenomics assembly of the PRJEB12797 data set... | reverse complement strand
GCGAGCCGTTGCCGCCCGGGTCGATGGTCTTGCCGGCCTTGAACTCCACCTCGCTGCCGTAGTACAGGCACGGGATGCCGCGGAAGGTGAACATCAGGCACAGGTTCTCGGCCCACTGCTCCGTGCCCTCGTTGAAGCGGATGTTGTCGTTGGGGCCGGGGCTGTAGTCGTGGCTGTCGACATACACCACATTGTAGGTCGCGTCATTATAATACTTGTCGCCGTTCAGTGCCAGGTTCCACACGCTCGCGATGTTGTGGAACGAGTAATGCACGGGGAAGTCAATCACGTTCAGGCCCGAGGCGCGGCTCACGTCGGGCGTGTGGTAACTGTTGCCGTCGAGCACGGCGTTGCTCGATGTGGGCATCGCGCTGCTCGTCTCCTTGTTGTTGTCGGCATACATCTGCTGGCACGCGCTGATGTTGTCCAGCGTGCTCAGGTCGGTGCTCTCATAGATGGCCCGCGTGTCCCAGTAGGCCGGGTCGTCGTTCCAACTGTAACTCTTGCTCTCGGCCCAGGTGTAGAAGTAGGGCGACAGAGCGGGTTGGTTGCGGTAGGTGACGCTGCCCTGGTAACGGGCGCACACCTCGGTGTACAGGAAGAACGGGCACCCGTTCAACCGCTTGCTCTTGTACTGCTCGCCCAGCGCCTGGAAGGCAGGGATGTAGATCTTGTTGAACGTCAGGCGCGCGATGTGGCCGCCCGTGTCGATGCGGAAACCGTCCACGCCCATCTTGATGAACGTGCCGTAGCAGTTGATGAGATACTCGGCCACGGCGGGGTTCTCGGTGTTCAGGTCCACACAGTCGCCGGCAATCTGCGCCCACCAGCGGGTGTTGTCGTCCCAGTTGAACTGCCCGAAGTGGTGCCAGTAGTTGTGGGTGTCGTGGTTCTGGTTATCGGTGTTCTTCATCTGCTTCAGGCGCGCGTCATACTGCTGGCCTGCAGGCAGACTCAGGTAGTTGGTCGGCAGGCGACCGCCCACCGAGTCCGCGGTGTAGGGCAGCATGCACTCGTTGAGTTTGAACTGGTTGGCGTTGCGGTCCCGCGTGAACAGTTTGCACAGGTGTTCCTCGCCAAAGTTGCCCGTGTGGTTCAACACCACGTCCAGGATCACCTTCATGCCGCGGGCATGCGCCTCGTCGATGAGCGTCTGGAAGGTGGTGTCGCCGCTCTCGTAGCGGTGGTCCACACGGCTAAAGTTGCTCGCATGATAGCCATGATAGTCCAGGCCCGACGCATTCTCGACGATGGGGGTGACCCACACGGCGGTGAAGCCCAGCGCCTTGATGTAATCCAGTTTCTCGATCAGTCCCTTGAAGTCGCCGCGCCAGCACGGATCGCCGCTGTTGGCCGCCGCGCCGTCCCAGCACTGCGCGTTGTTGCTCGGGTCGCCATCATAGAAACGGGTTGTAATCACAAAATAGATGCTCTCGTCGCGGAAGTCGTCACGCCCTCCCACAAATGCCGCCATCATCGGCAGGGAGGTGACTAACAATGTCAGTGCCAGAATACTGCACTTGAAAAAACAAACCAGATTCTTCATGTCAATTTTTGATTTTATGTTAGATTTTGCAACAAAAATAATAAAACATTACGAATTATGTACAGGTTATTCAACATCGCCAACAAAATAAATCCACGCAATCGTTTGCACTTCCTCCTTAATGTGAATCAGATTCCCGAGCTGCGTTTGGTAAACTGAGTAACGCTCAGCGGAAAATTGGTGGAGGCCAATTGTGGTCGAAGGCCACAACAAGGCCAGCGGCTTCGAAGAAGGCCACTCTCGATAGCCGATAATCATTCCATTCCAATCAGGCATTCCTGACCTCAACAAAGATTTGGTGCGGTTGCCCTATATAAAATATCCTTTTTCTTTCATTTTATTGAAAATTCACTATATTTGCGGCAAACTAACAATGATAACCCAAAAATACTGACGACTATGAACAAAAAACTACTTTTCCGCCTCCTCGCCCTCGTGGCGGCTATGATGTGAACCCTCGGCGCCAGCGCTGCCGAGGCCTATGCCTGCTACACACCGTCGAACACGACGCTGACGTTCTACTATGACAATCTGCGAAGCACCCGCACAGGCACGACCTACGACCTGAACACGGATAATGACCTCCCTGGTTGGCATGATGACGGCACTTATGTCAGTGTCACCAATGTGGTTTTTACTACTTCGTTCGCCAATGCCCGCCCGACGACAGCCTGCGGTTGGTTTGCTGATATGGCGAGCCTGCAAACGATTACGGGAATGGCTTATCTGAACACCAGTGAAGTGACTAACATGCGTTGGTTGTTTGGTGGTTGTTCGGTATTGAGAAGCCTTGATGTGAGCAACTTCAACACCGCCAATGTGACTAACATGAGTTCCATGTTCCAGGCTTGCAGCGGCTTGACGGGTATTGATCTGAGCAATATCAACACCGCCAAGGTGACCAACATGTCTCAAATGTTCTATGAATGTTACAACTTCACAAGCCTTGATGTGAGCAACTTCAACACCGCCAATGTGATCAACATGAATAACATGTTCGATGAATGCCGAAGTATGACAAGCCTCGACCTGAGCAGTTTCAACACGGCCATGGTAAGATATATGGGTTGGATGTTTGGTGCTTGTTATGCTTTACGAACTATCTATGTGGGGGATGGCTGGACCACTGCAGCAGTGCAGTTTTCCTCATATATGTTTTCTTCCTACTACAACCTTGTTGGTGGCCAGGGTACGATTTACGATTACAACTATGTGGATGCTGCTTACGCTCACATCGACGGCGGCCCCAGCAACCCCGGCTATTTTACCAAGAAGTCGGCTCACCGGTTGGGCGACGTGAATGGCGACGGCGATCTTGACGTGAGCGACGTGACATTGATGATTCAGGCAATACTCAATAGCTCGGCTATTGACCTTGGCGTGGCCGACATGAATGGCGACAGAATAATCGATGTTGTCGATGTCACCCAACTCATCGCTTACATCTTGAATATCTAACAATACCGATCACTGCATCCCACAAGCCCCATGCCCCCTCACTGGAGGTGGACATGGGGCTTGCCTTTAACATCCCTAATCGTTGAAAAACGCAGTAGGGCCTCGCCTTGTCGTGACTGCAGGCAATGGAAACCTGAGATAGATGTCTCGATTTGGCAGGGTGAGGTGACAAAATGGCGCATTGGCGTGGCGAATTGTCGTTTGGCACACTCGTTGCAGGGTAGTTTGACAGAAATTAATGAACATTAAAATATAACATTTAAAACTTAAACAAAAAATCATGACAATTAAACCATTAAACGACCGCGTTCTCGTGGAACCGGCTAAGGCTGAAGAAGTTGTCGGCGGTATCATTATCCCCGACAGTGCAAAGGAAAAACCCCTCAAGGGCAAAGTGCGTGCCGCTGGCAATGGCACCAAAGACGAGGAAATGATTGTCAAGGCTGGCGATACCGTGCTCTATGGCAAGTATGCCGGCAATGAAATCGAGATTGACGGCGAGAAACTGTTGATGATGCGCCAGAACGACATCCTGGCCATCGTCATGGAATAAATTAGGCTTTAGGCTCTAGGCTTTAGCTAGATCCTCTAGAAAATCTAGAAACAAAATAAAATAGAAACAATGGCAAAGTTAATCAAATTTGATATCAAGGCTCGCGAGGAGTTGAAGAAAGGCGTTGACCAGTTGAGCGACGCCGTTAAGGTTACCCTGGGTCCCAAGGGACGCAACGTGATTGTTGACAAGAAGTATGGTGCCCCCCACATCACCAAGGACGGCGTGACCGTGGCACGTGAGGTGGAACTGGAAGACGAGTTCCAGAACATCGGCGCACAACTCGTTAAGGAGGTCGCCAGCAAGACCAACGACGATGCTGGTGATGGTACCACCACCGCTACCGTGTTGGCCCAGGCCATCATCACCGAAGGCCTCAAGAACGTGGCCGCCGGCGCCAACCCCATGGACGTGAAGCGCGGTATCGACAAGGCTGTAGCCAAGGTGGTTGAGAACATCAAGGCACAGTCGCAAGAGGTGGGTGACGACTTTGATAAGATTGAGAACGTGGCCCGCGTGAGCGCCAATAACGACAATGAGATAGGCGAACTCATCGCCGAGGCTATGAAGAAGGTTAAGAAGGACGGTGTTATTACCGTAGAGGAAGCGAAAGGCACCGACACCCGCGTTGAGGTGGTTGAAGGTATGCAATTCGACCGCGGCTACATTTCGCCTTATTTCGTCACCAACGGCGAGAAGATGGAATGTGAGATGGAGCGCCCCTACATCCTTATCTTCGACAAGAAAATATCGTCGCTCAAGGAGATGCTTCCGATACTCGAGACCACCGCACAAAGCGGCCGCGGCTTGCTTATTATCGCGGAGGATGTCGACAGCGAGGCCCTGGCAACACTCGTCGTCAACCGTTTGCGTGGCTCGCTTAAGGTGTGCGCCGTTAAGGCTCCGGGCTTTGGCGACCGTCGTAAGGAGATGCTCGAGGATATCGCAATCCTCACCGGTGGCATCGTAATCAGTGAGGAGAAAGGTCTTAAGCTCGATGGCGCTACAATCGATATGCTTGGTACCGCCGAGAAGATTACCGTCAACAAGGAGAATACAACCATCGTCAACGGTGCCGGCGACAAGCAGGCTATCGCCGACCGCGTAGCGCAAATTCGCGCGCAAATCGACATCACTAAGTCGAGCTACGACAAGGAGAAACTGCAAGAGCGTCTTGCCAAATTGGCAGGTGGCGTGGCTGTGCTCTACATCGGCGCCCCGAGCGAGGTGGAGATGAAGGAGAAGAAAGACCGCGTGGACGACGCGTTGAGCGCTACCCGCGCAGCCGTTGCCGAGGGTATCGTCCCCGGCGGTGGTGTGGCTTACATCCGCGCTCTAGAGGCTCTCGACCACTTTGAGGGCGACAACGCCGACGAAACTACCGGTATCAACATCGTTCGCCGCGCTATTGAAGAGCCGCTGCGCCAGATTGTGAACAATGCAGGCCTTGAGGGTGCTGTGGTTGTACAAAAGGTTGTAGAAGGCAAGGGCGACTTCGGTTACAATGCTCGCACCGACAAGTATGAACATCTGTTCGAGACCGGAGTAATCGATCCCGCCAAGGTGGCTCGCGTGGCTTTGCAGAACGCAGCCTCAATTGCCGGTATGTTCCTCACCACCGAGTGTGTGATTGCCGAGAAGAAGGAAGAGGCTCCTGTTCCCGCAGGCGCTCCCGGCATGGGCGGCGGCATGGGCATGATGTAAAACAATAGTGCGTACCAGTGTCCAACCCGGGGCATACAACCGATAAATTAAGGCGACTCACCTACGTGGGTCGCCTTAACTATTAGGTTGATTGCGAATCGCTTAGAAGATGTGATAGGAAGCCGCGAAGCTTACGACAAATATCACGTAAATCAACACGAGGATGAGGTAGCCAATGCCAATCCAGAAGGCAATCTTGATAAACTTCTTTGCCAAGCGGTTGCAGCGCTCGGCCTCGGCCTGATTGCCGTTGCGGTAGTGCCCGTTGGCAAGCGCGGCGTGAATGATTGCCGGAATGCCCACTGGGAAGAAGCAGAAGATTGTCACCAGTATCGCCTTGGTAAGGTAATTTTCGGGCGGCGCATAGGAGTAGGGTTGCTGTTGTTGTGGTTGAGCGCCGTTGGCCAAATAGTCGTTGCCGTAATACTGTGGAGCGGCATAGTTGACGCCGGCGCCACCGGTCGCGCTTTGCTGCAAATAGATTGCCAACTCGGGCACCTGACCGGCCGGTAGCCACTGTGCCATACCTTGGGTCCACACCATAGTGTCGGCCGTCATACCGTTTGCCACCAGATCTTGCTCCTCGAAAGGCCCGGCCTGCTGGCCGTTGATTGCTAAATAGTATTGCATAATAATCTGATTATGAATAAGCACTAATAACAAAAATAAGTTGGAAGACTCCTATAACATAGGCGATAATAGTCAGGATACGAGCCGCCTTGGCGTTGCCGCGTGCGTGCGGATAGTCGCCCTCATCCCAGTAGCTATTGACCTTGCGGGCACAGTTCATTGCTATCAAGCCAAAAATCAGGTTACCTACAAAGATGGAGATTATGGCAGGCACGAGCCAGTTGTAGGGGCGTTCGCCTTCTGGCTGCTGTTTATAGCCGTATTGCGGCTGATTGTAACTGCCGTAGCCGCTTGACGGTTGGTTATAGTTGCTGCCAAAGCTTTGTTGCTGACCGTAGCCGCTACCGTAGCTTTGCTGTTGCTGGCCGTAGCCGCTGCCGTAGCCGTAGCCGCCGTACATGCTGTTGTAGTAGCTGGAGTAGGCCATGTAGTTGAGCATCTCCTGCTGCTCCTGGCTGGTCGTGTTGACGGTCGTCAGGAGTTCCTGGGCCATGACCAGCAGCCAGATGTCGTAATTCCCCTTCAGCAGGTTCTGCGTGGTGCTCTTCTCCGTGTCAGTCTCGTCGATCTTCAGGATTTCCTGCATGTGGTAGGTGATGTCCGGCGCATAGACGCCCAGCGAGCGGTTCACGTCGCCCTGGTTCTCGTCGCTCGAACTCGAATCCGTCAGGCCCATGAAGGTCGTGGAGGAGGTCCCGATGAAGCGGCAGGTCGGCGAGAGGCGGTAGGGCCAGCGGTCCATTTCCGTATAATCCTGGGGGAACTCGAAGGGGAAGACGAGGGATGCCTTGTTGATCACGGCGTCCTTGGGGTTGCCTCCGGCCCGGATGACGGCTTCTTCCACCTGGCGCTTGAGGCTGGTAGCGGAGATGACGGGCTTGAGCCCGCCGCCGCCTTCGATCATGATCTTGTCCTTGGCGTCTCCGGCCCGCTCGCGGGTCTGCTGCCCCGTGAAGTTGAGGGCATACTGCGGGAAGGTGCCGGTGTAGGCATCGAACAGGGAGTCGAGGTCAAAGAAATCCGTGGCGCCGTACCAGAAGTTGAGGGTCGTGTCCTTGCGGACGCCGTCGAATTCCGCTGAATAGTACAGGGAAGCGAAATTGCCCAGGATGACTTCGTAGTTCTTGTCGTAGTTGAGCTGGACATCGAACATGTTGATGCGTCCGCCCTCCTCGTCCGGCTCATCCGTCTCCAGGTAGATGCCCGGGAATTTCTTGAGGTAGGTCTCGATGTCCTCGAGATCCTCGGACGTGATCGAGAGGAAGCGCTTGCCGAATTCTTCGGAGAAGTCGAACGAGAGCGAGTCGCTGCCGTTGTACACCGGGGAGCCCCGGCTGATGCTGGTCGTCCCGTGGGCGATCGGCTTGTTGCAGTCGTAGTCTTCGGAAGGGTCGATCGGCGCGGAGAGCTCATACACGTGGACATTCTGCAGGATGTTCTGCTGCGTGTCGCTGACCACGGAGGTCGTGTCGCTGGCGATGGCGAAGTGAAAACGCTTGAAGACGGGATTCTCTCCGATCTCCAGGTCGTCCATGAAGAGCGGGATGAGCGTGATGGCGCTCGCGCGGGTGGTCAGGCCGTATTCCGGCTCGCGGATGGCGCCGACGGTGACGCGGGCATTGGAGTAGCCGGACAGGTTGTCTGCCATCTGCATGGTGATGTCTTCGATGGGGATCTCCGCGGTGTGGAAGGTGTAGGTCTCCACGACGGGGACGAAGTTGCCGCCGAGGGTGCTGTTGGTCTCTATGCAGGAAGGCAGGCAGCAGAGCGCTGCCGCCGCCAGAACAAGGAGTCTTGTCTTCATCTTAAAGTTCATCGTAAAAACTGCAGTACGCGTCGATGTAGCTTCCGTCTTCCAGGGCCTTCCGGTCGTAGGGAAGGACCGGCAGACCGAGCGATTGGCAGTGGGCCAGGATCTCCGGCTCGATCTGCTCCGCGCCCAGGATGACGCCGTCTGCGTACTGGACGGCCATTTTAGCAAGATTTATGCCAGTGGGGTCCTCCAGGAGGGCCAGGTCCTGCTTCGTCAGGCCGCCGAAAACGGCCTTGTCGGCAAAGTGGGCCTGGAAGGGGACCGTGGGGGTGTCGTCATACAGGGAGAGGACCACCTTGCTCGAGGAGAAGATGGGATCGTCCTTGTAGGATTTCTTCAGGTAGGCGGGGACCAGATGCGAGATCCAGCCCTGGCAGTGGATGACATCCGGCGCCCAGCGGAGCTTCTTGACCGTCTCCAGGACGCCGCGCGCAAAGAAGATGGCGCGCTCGTCATTGTCCTCATAGAACTTCCCGGAGGCGTCGCAGAAGGGCTGCTTGCGGCGGAAATAGTCTTCGTTGTCAATGAAATAGACCTGGATACGGGCGGCCGATATGGAGGCCACCTTGATCACGAGGGGGCGGTCCACATCGGAGATGATGATGTTCATTCCGGAGAGGCGGATAACCTCATGGAGCTGGTTCTTCCGTTCGTTGATGCAGCCGTAGCGGGGCATGAAGGCGCGAATCTCCTTCTTCCTTTCCTGGATTCCCTGCGGGAGCTCTCGGCACACCCGGGCCATCCGGGTTTCCGGAAGGTAGGGGCACATCTGGGCATTGACAAACAGAATCTTCTTGGCGGAATCTCCCATAATACTATTATTTAACCCACAAAGTTACTAAAAATTTTTGAGTTTTTCGGCGGTTTGCGTAACTTTGAGCCCAAATGAAGAATTCAACCATGCGCCGCAGGCTCATCAGTGCCTGGATTTCTACGGTCATCAGCCTGTCCCTGGTCCTGCTTCTGGTGGGAGTGGGCGCCCTTCTGGTCATCAATGCCCGGGAGGTGGGAGACTATTTCAAGGAGAACCTCCAGGTCAACGTCCTCCTGAAGGAGCAGGTGACGGAGGAGGAGGCGCTCCGCTATGAATCCAAGGTGGCCGCCATCCCCGGCGTAAGGGCCACCCATTACATTTCCCGCGAACAGGGAAAGGAAGAGATGACCCGCCTGCTGGGAAAGGACTTCCTGAGTGTCTTCGAGCAGGCCCCCATCCCCATCTCCATAGACGTGAACCTGGAGGCGCCCTATGTCCAGGCCGACAGCCTGCAGCTGATAAAGGCGCGGCTCTCGGAGTCCCCTCTGGTGGATGAGGTGGTGTATCAGACCTCCCTGGTGGACGCCCTCAACGAAAACCTCCAGAAAATCTCGCTCGCGCTCACCATCATGGTGGCCGTGCTGCTCTTCATCTCCTTCGTCCTCATCGGCAACACCGTCCGGCTGGCCCTTTTCAACCGCCGCTTCAGCATCCATACCATGCATCTGGTGGGTGCCACGCGTGCCTATATCCGCCGGCCCTTCGTGGGCAGGGCGGCCCTGCAGGGCCTGTTTGCCGCCCTCATCGCCATCCTGCTGCTGGTGGGCGGCCTGTACGTGCTCCGGGAACAGTTTGCCCAGCTTTTCAAGATTTTCACCTTGGACAGTCTCCTGTATACCATGGCCGTCATGATTCTGGTGGGCCTCACGGTCTCCACCTTCAGCACCTTCCTGGTGGTGAACCGGCTGGTGGGATACAACAGGGACCAGTTATACGCATATTAGTATGGCAAAAAAGACAGATACGCCGGACAAGTCCGGCAAGATGGCCGTCACGGCCAAGGGACTCCGCTTCATGATAGCGGGGCTGGCGGTCATGGCCGCCGGTTTCCTCCTTCTGAGTGGCGGCGGTTCCGACGACCCTCAGGTGTTCAACTACGCCATGTTTGATTTCCGCCGCCTGGTGGCCGCCCCCATCGTCATCATCGCGGACATCGTGCTGGAGGTGGTGGCCATCATGGGTAAATTCAAAGGGCAATAAGTCCCTCCCCCGAGGGGAGGGGTTTCGGGAGGGGGTGACGTGGGAAAATTAATTTTATAAAAATTTTAATTTTTATGGAGTGGTGGCAAGCTGTCTTTCTTGGGATTGTTCAGGGACTCACTGAGTTCCTGCCCGTGTCCAGTTCCGGACATCTGATGATTTTCAAGGAGCTGCTGGGGGCCGATGCCGAAGGCTTCCTGGATTTTACGGTCACCGTGCATCTGGCCACGGTGCTGGCCACCATCGTGGTGTTCTGGAATGCCATCTGGACGCTCCTGAAAGGCTTTTTCAAGTTCAAGTACAACGACGAGACAGACTACGTCTGCAAGATCCTGGTCTCCCTTGTTCCGGTGGCCCTGGTGGGCTTCCTCCTGAAGGACCAGGTAAATGCCCTTTTCGGGGAATCCCTTACTCTGGTGGGCGTGGGCCTGGTCATCACCGCCGGCCTCCTCTTTTTCTCCGACAATGCCGGCCGATGGCTCAAACCCTCCCGCACGCAGGCTCGTAACGGCATCTCCTACTGGCAGGCGTTCGTGGTGGGCGTCGCCCAGGCCTTCGCCGTGATGCCGGGCGTCTCCCGCAGCGGCAGCACCATCGCCACGGGCCTCATCACCGGCATGAAGCGCGAAAACATGGCCCAGTTCTCCTTCCTGATGGTCCTGATTCCCATCATCGGCGAGCAGTCGCTGGACCTGCTCAAGGTGGCCACGGGAAATGAGACTTTCGGCGGCGGAGTGGGCCCCCTGGCCCTCTGTCTGGGCTTTGTTGCGGCGTTCATCAGCGGCCTTTTCGCCTGCCGCTGGATGGTTTCCATCGTCAAGAAGGCCAAGCTGAGCTGGTTCGCCCTCTACTGCCTCACCGTCGCCCTCCTTATCTTTATCCTGGCATAAGTGTCCAAGACCTTGACATACTTTGTCTCCGACGTGCATCTGGGCCTTCAAGTAGGGGACCCGGCGGCACGTGAGAAAGCCTTTGTCTCCTTCCTTGACGGCATAGACCCTCAGAAGACGGAGTCCCTGTACCTTCTGGGAGACATCTGGGACTTCTGGTACGAGTACCGGGATGTGGTTCCAAAGGGCTACGTCCGGGTTTTCGGCGCCCTGGCAGGCCTCATGGACAAGGGCGTCAAGCTGTTCTTTTTCCCGGGCAACCACGACATCTGGACCTATCACTACTTCGAAGAGCTGGGAATTCAGGTGCTGCGCCAGCCCTATGTGACCCGTATCGGCACCAAAACCTTCTGCCTGGGCCATGGAGACGGCCTGGGCCCCGGAAACTACCGCTACAAGTTCATCAAGGCCGTCTTTCACTGCCGCTTCCTGCAGGTGCTTTTCTCCTCCCTCCATCCGTGGATAGCCTTCCGCCTGGGCAATGGCTGGAGCCGCCGTTCCCGCGATGGGAAGCCCATTTCCTATACCTTCAAGGGGGCCGATGAACCTCTCTACCGCTATTGCCGGGACTTCCGGAAACACCAGGCGGTGGATTTTTTCATCTTCGGCCATTACCACAGCCGCGTGGACATGCCCGTGGGGCAGGCGCGCCTGCTGATGCTGGGAGACTGGATGACCGCCCCCAACTGGCTCGTTTACGATGCCGCCACCGCACAACTCCGCTGCCAACCCTGACACCCTTCCTTTCTCCCGCCTGCCCTTTCCTCGTCGTTCGCCGGGAAACCGGTAGGCTGACAAAGGTAAGCGGGGCGCCAAATTGATTCAGCAGCCCACTGGTACCCTTTGGGAACAGTCAGCGGAAGATGATCTGTCCGGGGATTGACGGTGTCTCTCCCCGGACATTTCCCTTCCATCATGCGGGAGCGGCTGCTGGAAGTCCTGACCTTTGAGGAGACCCCCTTTCAAGTCTGCTCCGTAGTCAACTCCTACCGGGGGCACTGCCTCCATAGTGCGGGTACGGGTCAGGCGGGTGGACAGCTGCGGGAACCCGAATTGTTGTGACTACAAGTCCAGACTGTTGGGGTCTTTCAGGAACTGAATGACCGGAATGGTGACAATCCCGTTTTCGTCGCGTTTGAGAAGCACATTGTCCGCAGTAACTATGATTTTCTTGAAGGAATCGCCAATTGAGCGGAGCGAGCGGCCCTCCTGCTCTTCCTTATCTTCCGTCGGCATTCTCCAGGCAGACTGGATGTAGTAGCGCCGACTGCCTTTATTGGCCACAAAATCTACCTCATACTGCCTCCGGACAATGTTTCCATCCTTGTCTTTTACTCGCATGGGAACAACGCCTACGTCAACGCTGAATCCGCGGACCTTCAGTTCGTTGTAGATGACGTTTTCCATCATGTGAGTCTCTTCCAACTGGCGGAAAGACAGGACCGTGTTCCGGATGCCAAGGTCCTGGAAATAGTACTTGAAGGGAGAATCGATATACTCTTTCCCCTTGATGTCGTAGCGCTCGGCTTTTTCTATGATGAAAGCATCTTCGATGTAGGAGATGTATGTAGCTACGGTTTTGTCGGTGATTTGATTCAGGTGCTTCTTGCTCTTGAAGGTGTTGGCCAGGTTGGTGGGAT
>ERZ842401.6660-NODE-6660-length-12250-cov-7.843214_pt1 | contig 12250 bp, 16 predicted proteins | sample MGYA00521270_ERZ842401 | MGnify/ENA primary metagenome ERZ842401 (study PRJEB31892, sample SAMEA3878208) | bioreactor metagenome | biome: Moose rumen | place: Sweden | collected 2011-10 | study: EMG produced TPA metagenomics assembly of the PRJEB12797 data set... | reverse complement strand
GTGTTGGTTTCCAACACGATTACTTGAAATAGAGGGTGGGAACCTCACCTTCCGCAAAAGGAGCCTCACTCTCCGCAAGTAACGCAAAAGGGAACCCAATCGGTTCCCTTCTTTTCCAATCAGTATTTATATCAATAGATAGACGATGACGCAACAGATGGCAGCGACTGGGAAAAGTCCCAAACGGAACCATGCTGCAACGATACCAGCAAGCAATGCAATAACTCCAGGCCAAGGAGTCGGTGTAGCCAGAATCATATCAGGAAAGGTCATGACCGCCAGCGTGACGTAAGGCACATAATACAGGAAACTGCGCACGAAGCGGTTTTTAATCTGCCCCTTGATAAGAATCATTGGAGTCACGCGAATCAGGTTGGTAATAACGATGGCAATGAGGATGTAAATCAAGATGCTATGCTGCTCCATCGTCCTCCGTCTTTATAGGTTTAAGCCAAGCGGCCACAGCGGAAATCACTATCGTCAGCACCACTGTACGCATGCCACTGCTCCATTCACCGATAACAGGTGCCACAGCACACAGACCACTCAACACGAAACTGGCGATCAGCGCATAGAGTACGTTGCGGTCTTTGTGGGCAGGAGGAATGATGATAGCGAGGAACATGCCGTAGAGCGACATACTCAACGCAGTCACCATTGTCTGCGGCAACAGACTACCGGCCACGATGCCCACAGCACAGCCCGATGCCCAGAACAGCGTAGAAATCAATGCCGCCGAGTAAGTATAGGCTGGTGGCGTATAGCCAGGATGGGCAATGGAGATGCCAAACACCTCGTCAGTCACGCAACAGGCCATCAGTATGCGGTGGAACCACGACGTACCTGGTGCAATCTTCTGCGACAGTGCCGCACTCATCAACATATAACGCAAGTTTGCCACCAAACACATAGCCACCACCTCCACGTATGCTGCCTGAACTGCAACCAGTGTGTAAGTGCCGTATTCTCCAGCTGAAGCACGGGTAAAGAAACTTGTCAGAAATCCCTCTGGTGGAGTCAGTCCAGCCTTCGCTGCAATGATGCCTAGCGAGAAAGCCACGGCAAAATACCCCATTGCAATGGGTATGCCGTCACGCAGTCCGTGGATGATATGTTGTCGATTCCCTGCCATCTGCTATATCAATAAAATTTTCGTTTATTGGTCAGCATCCTCTTCCGTCAATACTACATGACGAAATTTGGATTGCCCTCCACTTGTTTCTCCACATACTCGCAGTCAGGGCAGGTCTGCATCACATACATCTTTATCATAGTCTCACTTATTTTGTTGTTTTAACTTGTTCTAATATTGAGAGCGACATCTTGCGGCAGAGCGTGTCGAAATACGAGAATGTTTCTTCTGGCACAAACCCGTATGAAGTATAAAGCTGTGCCAACTTGGGATAACTCTCATCACAAATCAGCGTGACGCGATGGAACCCTTTTTCTTTGGCCATTTCTACGGCATCGTCGAACAACGCTCTCCACAGCCCATGCCCGCGAAACTCAGGAACGATGGCCAAAGAGTCAAGATAGTATTCACCTGCCGTCGTCTCAGGCACGTCACCCGAACTGAGCAGTCTTCCGTCAGGCATCACCCAGGTATTCCTCCGTCCTTCCTCATGTGTAGCACCATCGTATGACACAAGTCCCCCAGCCAGTTTGCCGTCGCACCTCAGAAGTCGGGTACGCTTCCAACTATAGAGCGTGTCATCACGGGCACCGAGTTTTTTCAGAAACGGCGGCACACTGTCCATGTGCATTCCTTGGGCCACAATCCACGCAATGAAATCAGTATCTTCGGGTCTGGCCGAAATAATCTCTACATTCATAAACGACCTCCTACCAATTAGGTGGCAAAACGATATTTTCCACGTTGTGAGCCTTATCGAACAGCGGAGCAATCTCTTCATCCGTGAAACCTGCGATGCCACAACCGATGCGAGTCACGAGGAACGTCAGTTCCTGATGTTCCTTGGCAAAATGGATGAACTCATCCACATACGGACGAATAGTTTCTACGCCACCCTGCATCGTCGGGATGGCATAGCTTTGGCCCTGTAGACCCGCGCCCTGCCCCATGATGGCTCCAAACTTGCGATAGGCGACATAAGCCGCTCCACCGCCATGCATTCCTGCTAAGTTACTACCAAATACGAATATCTCGCCTGGCTGCAACTCCGTGATAAATTCTGGTGTTGTTCTCTTCTGATCCATAACCTCTTCTCTGATAAAGTCTAAATCTTCGTAAGCCTTCAATTCAATCGAACATAAGCACGCTCGCATCTTTTTGATGCAAAGTTACGAAAAATTTCTCATACTTGCTTCGTTTTTCTCCAAATTCTGAACTTTTCTTTGCCGCTTGGCTCGTCCAAGAACATGCTTGCATGATTGGTCGAGTCGTGACGAGAATCAACTTTTGTTAAATGTGGGTACAAATTTAGCGAAAATCCACCATTTATGCGTAATTTTGCACACATATTTAAGTGAATTTAGAAAATGACTGAACAATTTGAAGATAAGTTGCACGTGATAAAGATGAACTGATATGAAAATAATAGACGAACAACTGATTAATGGTGTCGTGGAACAGGAGAGTGGAACATACGGTGTTGACATTCCTAAGAACGTCTGGCATGGTTTGGAGTGCCTTACACCCGCCGTGCTTCTGGAATGTAAGGCTGACCCCTTCATTGAACATGAGGTTGACGGGATTCTTGAAATCAAGAGTGGTAAGGACATCTTTCTTGCTGGAGGGTGTTTCTGGGGAACGGAGCATTATTTCAAACAGATAGAGGGCGTTGTGGAGACGGAAGTGGGATTTGCCAACGGACATACTGCTAATCCATCGTATAAGGAGGTTTATACGGACACGACGGGCTATGCTGAGACAGTACACGTGAAGTACAATCCCGAAGTAGTCAGTCTCGAATTCCTTTTGCAGATGTTCTTCAAGGCCATCGACCCTACGAGTCTCAATAAGCAGGGACATGACGAGGGTACTCGTTACCGCACAGGCATCTACTATACCACTGACGAGGATTTGCCTATCATCGAAAGGGTGTTTGCCGAGGAGCAGAAAAACTATCAGCAGCCATTGGCCGTTGAAAAGCTGCCGTTGCAGAACTTCTATTCAGCAGAGGAATATCACCAGGATTATCTCGATAAGAATCCTACTGGCTACTGCCATCTGCCTGAGTCGCTCTTCGAGTTTGCAAGACAAGCAAAAGAAAAGAAATGAACATCGAGCAAGGACCAATATTGCACAAGAAAACATTCCAGGAGTTTGGTTTACTTCGTCCTTTGGATGGTATTCTGCCTTATCGATTGGAAGGACACGTGGAACTTCCAAGTGGAGTAGGGGAGAATATGTTCGGTTAAAGTCAGGTTCTCTACAGAGTGCTCGATGATACGTATCAGTTCCTCTCTCCGATAGTCATCTGATTGTCCAAAAATTATGAAGAAAGTATGTATAAGTAGTATTCTGTGCGTATGTCTCTCACTTGGAGCATCGGCACAAAAGGCATTGCAGTTTGATGCCAACGGAGGTGTGAAGTCCTCAATCGGACTATTCGATGGGACGGAGGTTTCATACACAGCCTACGAGCGGCTATTCTATGTAACCAACGTGGAGGACAGCACCTACCAGTTCCTCAACGTCTATGTGCCCGACGGGGCCACACAGCAGACACCCATCTTCCTGCGCACCTACGTCGGTGGTTATATGGCCTCTCCGGCAGCACAACCGCAGGCAGGTGATGCCACTGGCCGTGCCTTGAAGGAAGGTTACGTCGTGGTGATTCCCGGTACTCGCGGACGCGGCTCGACGATCATTGCCGACAAAGCATACGCTAAGACGCATAAGGGGGTTAAAAAAGGCCAGACCGTCTATACAGGCCGAGCGCCCAAGGCCATCCTCGACCTGAAGGCCGCCATCCGCTATCTGCGCCACTTCGACAAAGAAATGCTTGGCAACGCAGAGCGAATCATCACTGATGGCACGAGTGCCGGTGGAGCCATGTCTGCCTTGATGGGAGCCACGGGCAACAATCCTGAATATGCTGACATGCTGAAAGCGATGGGTGCAGCCGACGAGCGTGACGATGTGTTTGCCTCCGTCTGCTACTGTCCCATTATCGACCTCGAACATGCGGATATGGCCTACGAATGGCTGTACCAGCAAACCGATTCCCGTCAGGCGCTTGACGATACCCATAAGGGCTACACCAAGGAACTGGCAGAACAGTTCCCTGCCTACATCAACAGCCTAAATCTCCGTAAGCCGGACGGTACACCGCTCAATGCCGATAACTATCTGGACTATATCAAGAGCGAGATAATCCGTGCGGCTCAGATTGCCAAGAATGCCGGAGCGGACATCCCCGACAGCATCGGTTTCAAGTTCACGTCTGAGGCAGGAGGCATGTTTGCAGCACCGATTAACGGTGGTATGCGTCCCATGATGCAAGGTGGTCAGCCCCCGAAGGGTATGCGTCCCATGCGTAGCGGTATGGGTCGTAAGCAGGTGGGCGAATATATCACCGACCTTGATATGAAGAAGTATCTGAACTATGTGGTATCTACCCAGGCATTGAAAGGCGTACCGGCCTTTGATAGCCAGATAGAAGGAATCAACAGTGCCAGCGGCGAGAACGAGGAATTTGGCGATGAGACAGGCAGGAGCGTGAACTTCACCGACTTCACGGCTCAGAAGAATGGCACTACCGTCAGCGATGCCGTCCGTCAGAACGTGCGTCTGTTGAACCCCATGAGTTTCATAGGTGACGGCAAGACAATTGTTGCCCCACATTGGTATATCCGTCATGGCGCACGCGACCGTGACACGTCGTTTCCCGTTCCCGTCAATTTCGCCACAAAACTCCAGAACGCTGGCAAGGACGTGAACTTCCTCTTGGCATGGAACCGCCCTCACAGCGGCGACTATGCTCTCGATGAACTCTTCCAGTGGATTGCCTGCATCGTCAAATAACAGCAGAGGAATGATGGACAGAAACAAGATATAAGGGAAAGTATTAAATGACAGAAAGGACTACATGTAATCTTCTGAACACGAAGCGGGACGGACGGATGCCGTCTGAGTTTACGAGCGGCTATCACGTGCACATCATTGTGCGCGAGGGACAGATGACGTTCTCTGACGGGAAGCAGACCTTTACATCAAAGAAGGATGACCTGGTCATTTGGCAGATGTCGAACACGATTCAGCAAGTGGCGTATTCTGAGGATTTTGAGGCAGACTTCCTGATAGCGTCTGGCGATTTCCTGTCTCGCTTCAACCCAGAGATGGTGTGGGCCTCGAAGGGTTTTATATTCATCCGCATCAATCCGTCGTTCCATCTGCACGAGCAATCGCTAAGGCTGATGAATGATGACTTCGCGCTGTTCTGTAGCCGACTCGACCAGCCCGACACTCCGTTCAAGGAAGAGGTCTTGGGGCGCGTGATGCAGATTTTCCTCTATGATCTCTGGACGGTGTATTCAGCAGAAATGGCGCAGATGGAAACGACAGACAATGCCGCCCGTATCTTCCTCCGTTTCCTCTCGTTGGTGCAGCGCGATTGCCGCCGCCAGCGCGATGTGGCTTATTATGCTGACGTGCTTTGCATTACGCCGAAGTATCTTTCTCAGGTCAGCCGTTCGGTGTCGGGGCTTCCTGCCTCTGAATGGATAACCTACTATGCCACGTTCGAACTTGTCAACTTGCTTAACGACCAGTCGAAGACGCTAACCGATGTGGCTGACATGATGAACTTTGAGACAGCCTCGCACTTCTCCCGATATGTGAAGAAATTGTTGGGCAAGTCGCCCTCGGAGTTCCGAAACAAGTAATCATCTTCCATTTGTGAAAGTTCTACGGCAATCCGGGTAACAACGGGTTGCCTTTTTCGTCGTACCTTTGCACCGTGAAATCAAAACGTACAGAATATATGACTATTTTTGAGCAGTTAAGTTCAGGGGCAGATGTCAATATGGCAACACCCGAGTATGCAGAGGCCATCCAGGAGATGACGCGCTGCGGCAGTATTTGTTTCAAGGTGAACACCACGGAGCCGAAGCCAGAGTTGGTGCGTCCGTTGGAGGAACAGCTTTTCAATGGCGGACTCGACAAGACGAGTTATCTGATGCCGCCTATTCAGATTGACTTTGGCTGTCAGATGAAGATTGGACGTGGTGTGTTCGTGAACCACTCGCTGACGTGCATGGCCGCTGGTGGCATCACCATTGACGACGGTGTGATGATTGGTCCGAATGTTCGAATCGTTACAGACAACCACGACTTCGCCAACCGCATGGTGCTCCGTTGTAAGCCCGTCCACATCGGTCGTAACGCCTGGATTGGCGTGGGAGCCATCATCCTGCCCGGTGTGACCATTGGAGAGAATGTTGTGGTGGCTGCTGGTGCCGTGGTCACCAAGGATGTAGCTCCCAATACCATCGTGGGTGGTAATCCGGCAAAGTTTATCAAGAGCATCTAATAAACGGTATAAATCATGAAGAAAATTATTTTAAGTTTAATCGCAGTAATAACAGCAATGGTTATGAACGGACAAGTGAAACAGACGTATCTGACGTTGAATAATGGCGTGCAGATGCCACAGTTCGGTCTCGGAGTGTACAGCATCCCCGATGGTGAAGAGACCTATAACTCGGTGATGACGGCCTTGAAGTGCGGCTATCGCCACATTGATACGGCTCATGCCTACCAGAACGAGCGCAGCGTGGGACGGGCTGTGAAGGAAAGTGGCATCGACCGCTCGGAGATATGGATTACGAGCAAGCTGTGGCCAAACGAGTATGGCGAGGGCAAGACGCTGAAGGCTATCGACCGCATGTGCGGACGCTTGGGTGTTGACTACATCGACCTCGTGTATTTCCATCAGCCCGTGGGCGACTATGTGGGTGGTTGGAAGGAGATGGAACAGGCCCTTGAGAGCGGCAAGGTTCGCGCCATCGGCATCTCCAACTTCGACGTGAACGACAGCATCTGGAACTCCATCGTCGAGAACTGCCGCTTCGTTCCACAGATTGTTCAGATAGAGTGCCACCCCTATGCCCAGCGTGAATACTGGCAGAAGATGGCAGCGAAGCATAACATCCAGATAGAGTGCTGGTTCCCCCTCGGCGGACGCGACTCTAAAGGTGAAATCCTGCGCGATCCTATTATCAACGAGATAGCCAAGTCTCATGGCAAGAGTCCTGCACAAATCATCATTCGCTGGCACATGCAGATGGGTTTCTCGGTTATCCCTGGTGCCTCGAATCCTGACTACATTAACGAGAACATCGAGACCTTCGACTTTGCCCTCTCCAACCACGAGATGGAGCGCATCCACCAGTTGAACAAGGAGAAGCGCTATTTCAACATGCCGTATGAAGATCAGGTGAAGTGGTTCTCGCAGTTTAACCCAACGGACTAATAATTATTATAGGTATGAAGAAAGTAATCATGACATGGATGACCCTCTGCCTCACGATTGTTGCTATGGCCTGCGGTAGCAATGACCCGGAGGTGGATGGAGAACGACTGAGACTGGTGGCGAAGGCTCGCTGTCAGGCAAACGCTCGCTGGTCATCTATTTCTCCCGAGCTGGCGAGAACTGGCAGGTGGGCAACGTGGAGCGTGGCAATACGGCTATCATGGTGGATTATATCAAGGAACTGGCCGACGTGGATGTCTTTGAGATAGTGCCTGAGGTGGCCTATCCGTCTAACTACATGGAGTGCGTCAACTATGTGAACGACGTGGAGATTCCGCAGAATCTGCGTCCGGCATATAACGGTGACATAGAGAACATTGCCGACTACGACAATATCTTTATTGGTGGTCCCATTTGGTGCGGTCAACCTCCCTTCATCTTCCGCACGTTCTTCGAGAAGCATGTCGGCGAGCTGAACGGCAAGACCGTCATCCCCTTCGGCACACATGGTGGCAGTGGTGTAGGCAGTTATACTTCGCTCATCCGTGAGTACTATCCCAATGCTGCCGTCCTTGAATCGCTCGGCATCAGTGGCAGCAGCATCCGTGACGCATCTTCCAGGCAGACTGTCGAGAACTGGCTAAAACGACTTGGCGTTGACAAGCAGTCAACAGCCGTCCGCAGCATCAGCACCCGCACTCCTAATGGCGTCATCGCTTACTCCCTGACAGGCCAACAATATACTGGTCAGCGAGGGCTTTACATTCAGAACGGCAAGAAGTATATCAAATGAGAAAGGTATTAACATCCATCGCCCTGCTCCTGACGGTCTGCCTGAACGTGCAGTGCCAGAAGGCAGAGATCCACAAGAACGATGGCACGACCGTCGAGATTCCTGTGGAAGATATTGACAGCATCACATTCTGTATGACAAACCCGTTTAACTTCGAGACCCGCAGCGTTCGGCTGAACAGCGGCTATGAAATGCCCATCATTGGCATCGGTACTTATTTGCTCTCAACCGCCCAAGCAGAAGAGTCAGTCTATAACGCCCTGAAAGTGGGCATGCGGCTCATCGACACCGCCGACATCTACGGCAACGAGGTGGGTGTGGGTCGTGGCATCCTTCGTGCCATGCAGGACTTCGGCATCCAGCGAGAGGAGATATTCGTCACCTCCAAACTGTGGACATCCTCGTTCAATAACGCCGATTATGAGGTGGACGAACGACTGGAGCGTCTCGGACTTGACTACATCGACCTGCTCCTGCTGCATCACACAGCAGCCTACGACGAAGAGGCTTATCAGGCTATGGAGCGTGGTGTCCGTGATGGCAAAATCCGCAGCATCGGTCTCTCAAACTTCTACGAAGATGACGTTGACCGCATGATGAAAATTGCCACCATCAAGCCTGCCGTGCTGCAGAACGAGACACATCCCTACCACCAGAGCCGCGACGTGAAGGCCCACATCGCTCCGCTCGGCACAATCCTCGAAGCATGGTTCCCGCTGGGTGGCCGTGGCACAGGCATCCGTACCCTCTCACAGCACGAGACGATTACAGACATTGCGGCCTCTCACAACAAGTCCGCCTATCAGGTCATCCTCCGCTGGCACTTGCAGTGTGGCACCATCGCCATCCCCGGCTCTACCAACGCAGCCCATATCGCCGAGGACTACGACATCTTCGACTTTGAACTGACTCCCGACGAGATGCAGCGCATCAATGCCTTGGAGTGTAACCATCGCTTTGCATCGTATTAACATGAACAAACTGCATTCCACAATATGTTGCACACTGCTGGTCTGTGTCTGTGAAGCGCAGACCATGCGGGTGTGGATGAAGGACGGCTCGGAACGTCAGTATGCCGTGAGCGAGATTGAAAGTGTGACATTTAGCGAAGAGGGAACGAGTATGGAACAACTGAAGAAGGAGATAGAGCAGTTTCTGGACTACTGGAACGCTGCAATGATTGCGGCTGACACGGTGCGGCTGGGAGCCATGATGGATGACGACATCATTCTGCACCACATCACAGGAATGACACAGACTAAGCGCGAGTGGTTAGAAGAGGTGGCCAGCGGTTCAATGAAGTATCACAAAATAGAGAAGCGCAATGTCGTGGTGACCTCAAACAGCGACGGTAATGCCAGCGTTTCATTCACCTCGGTCATCACTGCTACCATCTGGGGCAGTTACGACACATGGACGCTCAACGGCACTATGAGACTGGTGAAACGAAATGGACGATGGATAAGAACGGAATAACTGCACTTTCTGCAAAATGTGAAAGTTATGAGGCAATCTGGGTAACGACGGATTGCCTTTTTCTTTGTACCTTTGCGGCATCAAACAATAAAAATAGGAGAACAGATTATGATTTTCGACAGAAACGAACAGAAACAGGTAGTGGCACTCTTGGGTGCCGGCAGTATGGGAACTGCCATTGTGCGCCGCATCGGTGCAGGTAAGAAGATTCTGCTGGGCGACATCAGCGAGAAGGCATTGGAGCGCGTGGGCGATGGTTTCCGCCGTTCAGGCTATGATGTTGAGGCCATTCAGGTAAACGCCTTGCAGAAGGAGAGCGTGGAGGCATTTGCACGGAAGGCAGCAGAACTGGGCCCCGTGATGTATTTCATCGATACGGCAGGTGCATCGCCTAATCAGGCCAAACCTGAGCACATCGTTGACCTCGACATGGTGGGCACGGGCTATGCCGTGGATGCCTTTAGCGAAGTGATGGCCGAGGGTGGCGCAGGACTCATCATCTCCAGTCAGGCAGCCTATATGTACCCTATCCCCAACGATATCGAACTGCAACTGGTCAATACCCCGACAGAAAAATTGAAGGATGTGAAGTTCATTCTGGAGGTGGCCATGCAGAATAGCGGCTTTGCCTATATGATTGCCAAGCGCATGAACCACTTGCAGGCCCAGCGTGCAGCAGCCACTTCATGGCGTAAGCGTCGTGCCCGTATCAACACCATCTCACCAGGCATCATCGTCACCCCGTTGGCCTATGACGAATTCAATGCCAACGGCGAGGGTTATCAGGCCATGATTGATGCCTCTGCCGCCCAGCGTGTAGCAACCAGCGACGAGATTGCCGATGCAGCAGCCTTTTTGCTTGGCGAGCATGCAAGTTTCATCACAGGAACTGATTTGCTCATCGATGGTGGAGTCATCGCCAGCATCCGTACGGGAATGTTCAAATTACAAGGTTAGAAAAGGACTGCATGAAGCGAATCCTTATTACGATATTGTTTTTGGGAATAACAACAATCATCATGCAAGCAAAGACGGACAAAGAACAGATAGAAACTCTCTATCGAGACATGTACGAGGCTATGGTGGCAAAGGACACGGTGGTACTAAACCGTGTCCATGCCGATGATTTTGTGCTGACTCACATGACAGGGATGCACCAGTCGAAGCAGGAATACATCAAGGCGATCACCAATGGTACGCTAAACTATTTTTCAGCCGAGCATGAGCAGATGGACATCAAGGTTGATGGCAATCATGCCACCCTGACTGGTCGTAGCCGGGTCAATGCCGCCGTCTTTGGCGGCGGTCGCCACACATGGCGGTTGCAACTCTATTTCCAACTTTCCAAGCGTGACGGCCATTGGCTGTTCACCAATGCCAGAGCATCAACATATTAAACTCCTGCTGTGGTTACCCAAGTATAAATCCTAATTATTCTTTTTTATTCTGCAAATCTTCCCTCCTGCAACATATTTTGAGCCGTAGAGCAACACGACTTTAGAAGTTTCTTTGTAATTTTGCACCCGAATTCTGATATTCGGTAAAACTAAGATAAACATGAAGGTATTATTATTAAACGGAAGTGCCAATAGGAAAGGTAATACATTTACGGCACTATCAGAGATTGCTAAGCAATTGGAGAAGAATGGTGTAGAGTCTGAGATTATGCAACTGGGCAACAAGCCCGTCCGTGGCTGCATTGCCTGTGGCCAGTGCAGGGCAAAGCAACTGGGCCAGTGTGTCTTCGATGATGATGTCTGCAACCGTACCGTTGAAAAGCTAAACGAGGCTGATGCCCTTATCGTGGGTTCACCTGTCTATTACGGTCAGCCCAACGGAGCGGTGATGGCCGTGCTCCAGCGTGCCTTCTTCTCGGGTGCCAAGGTCCAGAACAAACCAGCAGCAGCTGTTGCCGTATGTCGTCGTGGTGGTGCTACGGCAGCCTATCAGACGCTGAACATGATATTCGAGATGATGAACATGCCCGTGGTGACCTCGCAATACTGGAACATTGCCTACGGCCTGGCACCAGGTGAGGCAACACAGGACACGGAGGGAATGCAGACCATGCGTACATTAGCCGACAACATGGCATGGCTGCTGAAGAAGATCCACGCCGATGGTCAGCCTGACTATCCTGAGCGTGAACCATGGCAGGGCATGAACTTTATCAGATAAAGAATGATTACAAACGGAAAATACAGACATACCTACACAGCTACGGCATCGGACATCACGCCTTTGTACAGACTAACGCCGAATGCCATGCTGATGTACTTCCAGGACAGTTTCGCCCGGCTGATGACCATCCACCATGTGGCTGCCTTCGACATCGTGAAGCAGCATCGTATGTGGGTCATCACGGAGGTGCAGATGGACATACGACCGACGGTTACATACTGGTCGGAGGATTTCACGGTGGAGATATGGGTGAGCGAACTTACTTCACTCCGCATCTACTGCGATTTCCGCATTGTCCGTAAGGATAACGAGCAGTTAATAGCCTCCGGCACAAGTCAGTGGAACATCCTCAATCTCGACA
>ERZ842401.6659-NODE-6659-length-12255-cov-5.783033_pt1 | contig 12255 bp, 6 predicted proteins | sample MGYA00521270_ERZ842401 | MGnify/ENA primary metagenome ERZ842401 (study PRJEB31892, sample SAMEA3878208) | bioreactor metagenome | biome: Moose rumen | place: Sweden | collected 2011-10 | study: EMG produced TPA metagenomics assembly of the PRJEB12797 data set... | reverse complement strand
GCGAGGAAAAACTATCGAAGGGCGAAATCGTTGAAATAGAAGTATCTCTGGCTCCTACTGGCATGACGTTCTATCCCGGCGAGTTCCTCCGCTTCATGGTCAGCAGTCAGAACATCACCGGCAACGTGCATCCCGGCGTGCCCGCCTACGTCTCGAAGGACAACCACGGCAAGCACATCATCCACTGCGGTGGCCAGTATCAAAGTTACTTGCAGATAGGCGTGTTGAAATAGAATTTCATCATTATAGTCCCTCAAACTTATTAAACTGAAGTTTGAGGGACTTCTGTCTTAAAGAATGGCATTGCATATAGAAATAACACCACATGTGTAAAGGATGTTAAATCTGTTAAATCTTTACACGTAGGTTTCGTTGAAAAACACACAAGAGCTCTTTTCTACCTTTATTCATATAAACTTTTGATAATCAATATATAAAGCATTCTTAGATTGCTCTGCCCTTTCTTCAATCACTCTGGGTAGCGGTATCACAAGCATTGGATCTTATGCATTCGACAATTGTGGTAAAGATCTCACGGTGACTTTTCACAACAAGGAGATTGGCAACTGGTTCAAAGGCAATGCCGCACTAAAGAAAATTGCAATTGGCAATGAGGTAACAACCATCGGGTCTAATGCTTTCAGAAATTGTGACAATCTCGAGTCCATTTCGATTGACGATAAGAACGCCACCTATGACTCGCGCGACAATTGCAATGCCGTCATTGAGACTGCCAGCAACAATCTGTACATAGGATGCAAGGCTACCACTATCCCGTCGACAGTGACTACTATCGGTGATTACGCCTTCTATGAAAATAAAGGCCTCACGTCTATTCACCTGCCTAAGACCATCAAAAGCATTGGCTATTACGGATTCCTGAACTGTGCTAATCTGAAAGAGGTGTCGACAGACTCAAAACATCCTACCTTCATTTCAGCTAACAGCTACACTTTCAGTGGTATTGACAGCAACGCCACGCTGACTGTTCCGAAAGGACGCAAATCGGTTTATGCATCAGCGCAATACTGGAAGACGGCTTTCCCTCAGATAGCCGAAAGCAATAATACGACCGTGGAAGAGTTTGTCTACGAAGGCAACAACTATCGGGGCGACTATGTGGAACAAACAGCCACCTTGCTGTCAGCATCAAGCGGAGCAAAAGAGTACACCATTCCTACTACCACCTCCTATGAAGGTATCAGCTACTGGGTTGTGGGGATGGCCGACAATTGCCTTACGGGCGATTTCGACATGCTCACCATTCCCTCCGACATCACTTCTATTGCATCAAAGGCACTTGCCAAGTGCAAAATGAAAACTTTGGTATGGAATGCAAAGACTGCTCTGCCAGCAGCGGTGATCGACAACGCCACCTTTGAGAAAGATGGCAACGGACTGCTATACATCACAACGACCCCGGCAACGTGCGAAACGTTGTGGTGAACTCGCGAGCCAATGAGATTACGCTCTCTGACGGCGGAGGGGAATTCTACTGTCCACAGAGCTTCACGGCAGGCAAGGTCAGCTATACGCACAACTACACGATGCCTACATGCACTGAATATTTTAAGTGTTGATTGTCAATGATTTGCGTGTTAAAAGGTAGAAAAGTGGTGTCAAACTTCTAAGACCTTGTTTGTTCTATAAACATTTTAACGCATTTAACATCTTTTGGGGGGCAATGGGGCAATTTGTATGTATATGATAGGGAAAAGGGGCGTGCTCGATTTCTCAAGTACGCCCCTAATAAGATAGGAAATGAGTCTTTTACTTTACTACCTTGGTGAAGCTTCCTCCCTTTTCTACGATATAGAGACCACGACCGAGGTTGGCTGGATTGCTGCCCATGTAACGGCCATTGGCATCATAGATGCGGGTGGCAGCTGTCGGCAGAGCCTTGGTGCTCTGTATGCCGCTGCTGATGCTGACCTCAGCTTTGGTGAAGGCACTGGTGGTCCAGTCGTTCTTCAGCGTCTGCACGCCCACCTCGTAGTCGCCGTCGGGCACGCTGAGGGTGTAGCTCATGGCCGACGGGTCGTCGCTGCGCAAGGCCACGCCCAGGTTGCTGGTCACGCGCAGGGCACCGGTCTCGATGTCTGCGGGAATGAGCTGTGCCGTCCAGCCCGTGGCCTTGTTCTTGACATAGAGGTTGTAGGCGTAGCCGGGATTCAGCTCGTCACCTGTCCAGCTGATGGTGAGGCGCCCGTCTTCTTTCTGCTCGACTTTCACGCCGGTGGGAGCCTCCGGAGCTTCAATGTCGTCGGTGAACTGGCTTTCCCAGATGCCGAAGTCGAACCAGTAGTCGCCCGTCACATCGAGGGCACCGTCACCATTCACGTCCCCGAGGGCCAGATGGGCGGTGTTGGGGTCGCCAAAGTCGGTGTCGAGTGTGAAGGTGCCGTCGGTGTTCTGCGTGTGGATACGTGCGCCCCAGCCGCGACCATCGACATCGCTCCAGCCGTAGGAGAACACATCGGTGAGTCCGTCGTGGTTGATGTCGACAAGCATGGCGTAGGCAGCACTGGCTCCGAAGAGGCCATTGCCCTGCTCCACGGAACTGCGGGTGAAGTTGAACTCGCCGTCGCCATCGTTGAGGTAGACATCGCCCACCTTGGGCATGCCTTCACCGTTCTGCGTGCCGAAGACCACGATGTCGAGCCAGCCGTCGTTGTTCATGTCTGCCACCTGGATCTCGCTCTCGTAGACTGGCAGGAAGCTCTTGCTAGAGAGGTCGAGTTCCTGGAAGGTTCCGTCCTGCATGTTCTGATAGATATAGAATGAGAGGGCCTCGTCGTCGTTGCTCCAACCGGTGGAGATGATGTCGAGCCAGCCATCGCCGTTCAAGTCGCCAAAGGCTATGGCACCATGGCTCATGGGCTTTGCCTTCATCGTGGGCACCATGTCGCCGCTCTCCAGGTCAGCCTCGAACAGGTCGGCGGGCTTCAGGTTTTCGGCAAAGGGGATGGGCTTGAAGACGTTCACCTGCTGGAAGGTGCCGTCGCCGTTGTTGTGGTAGAGGCCGACGAGGCGCTCGCCGCACTCTTCTTCCTCTTCCATCCACTTGTGATAGCACTGGATAAGCACGTCGGTGAAGCCGTCATGGTCGTAGTCGCCAAAGGCCACGCTCGAGTTGGCGCGGTTGCCCAGAGAGTTGGTATTCTCGTTCCATCCCTTAGGGAAAGTGTTGGGCTGCAACTCGAAGAGTCCGTCGGTATTCTGTAGTTGGAAGGCCACATACTGGTTGTCGTCGCCTACCTTCTGACCGCTATACTCTGAGAACTTCCATCCCCACTCGTCCTGACCATAGATGTAGGCATCGAGTCGGCCGTCATTGTTGGCATCGAAGAAATGGTAACCACCCCATGTCGTGGGCAACAGGCCGCGAGCCTCAGTACTGGTACGCGAACCTTCATCCCAGTGGTGCCATGAACTGGCTACCTCGTGGGTGTAGTTGCCGCCGCCCTGGTTGTAGAAGATGTTGGCGGTGCAGGCCCAGCTGAGTGAGAACCACGAGTTGGGATTTTCGGGGTCACCCTGCACAGCCCACTTGGTGTGCGACTTCACGATATTGTTGCCATCGGCATCGGTCACGATGTTGCCATCAGCATCGGTTTCGAAGGTCACGTCGCCCGAACCGTCAGTGCCGTTATCGGGACGATACTGTCCGCCATAGACCACGTCGAGACGGCCATTGCCGTCGATGTCGGCGAAAGACACGATACCACGGTGCAGGGGCATGAACTTCTCCTGGTTCTTCTCCTGCTCCACCTGCTTGAATGACTGAGCCTGGGCCGACAGCGTCGTACCGAGAGCAATTGCAATAATAAATGTAGAGTGTTTCATACGCTTTAATTGTTTTGAGTTATTAATGTTTATCGGAAATTCTGCCTACAAAATTAGAAAGAAAACGGCACACTCCCCGTCAATGCCTGTGGCGAAAGATGAAAGGAATGTGCCTAATTGAGTTTGTCACAAATGTAATGCTACAAATGTTTTATTTTGCGACATATTTCTTGCCGTTACGGATTTGCAGCCCTTTAGCAGTAGTTTGCTGACCAGCAAGGTTGTAGGTAGCAGATGTGGATTGCGATGGCATTGCGAGGGTCTGCACGCCAGTTGTGACGTTATCGGTAATCTCGGCCTTTGTGAAGGCACTAGGAGCAAAGACACCGTCAATAGCCTGCACGCCAATTTCAAATTCTCCTTTCGCAATATTGGCAGGAATGGTTAGTGTGTAAGCAGTCTGTATGGGCAGGGTCTGCATGTCCTGCACCACTTTCAGGCGACCAGTCTCTATAAGGGCTGGAACAAAGGTGCGAACAACGTTGCCATACTTGACGTAGATGTTGTACAGGAGCGACTGTTGCGGAGTCTTGTCGTCGGTAGCGGCATCCCATGTAATTGATACCTTAGTTCCGTCCTCAGAACGCTCGGCCTTCACATTGATTGGTGCCGAAGGAGCTTGGTTCAGTGCACCGTTGCCGTCATCGCCAGTACGGCCAGGCAGGATGCCGGTATGGGCATTGTCGCCCTCTTTGTAGCAGACGGCCTGGTCGAGCATATTGCGCCCATAGACATCGCCGAACGAGAAGCCACCTCCAGCCTTGTCGCCGCTCTGCTTATTGTTGCAGTAACCCGTACCCAGGAAGGTGCCGTCGCCGTTGCCGCGCCACCACTTCAGGTTGGTGCCGTGGTTGGCCAAGAGGTCGATGCTGCCGTCGTTGTCCACGTCAAAAGCATAGTACACGCAGCCGTCAATGTAGTCACCGATGATGCCACCATTGCGGGTGAAGGTGAAGTCACCGTTGCCCAAATAGATGTCGCTGGTCCAGCCGTCGCTGTCGCTATAGCCCAGTATGAGCACGTCAAGTTTTCCATCGTTGTTGAAGTCGGCTACAGCCACTCCACTTGAACGGATATTACGCTTGTCCTCAGGATTCTTCAGTTCGAAGGTGCCGTCGCCATTGCCCTTGTAAAAGTTCACATAGTCTACACCACTGGCCCAGCCAGATACCACAAAGTCGAGATTGCCGTCGCCGTCGAGGTCGGCCAGCTTCACGTCGCCTTCGCGGTAGTTATTCTCGGCTATAGTCTCAATGCAGTTGAACGCGCCGTCGCCCTGTCCCAGCCAAATCTTCAGGCCCATCTGGTTCTGCGACACGAGGTCAACGATACCATCGTTGTTGATGTCGCCAAAGGTCAGGCCACGATTGGCGCGGCCCAACTGGAAGCCCTCGTCGTTGTCGAGCCAGCCGTCGTTGGGGTTGAAGCCCGGCGTGCCGTCGACCACGTTGAACGGGGCTTTGTCCACCTGCGTGAACTTATATCCCTCGGCATCGCCGCCGTTGTGATAGATGAGGGCATAGTAGTCGCTGTTGTAGCCACGGTTGTCATAGTCGCGCTTGGCAAACATGATGAGGTCAAGATTGCCGTCGTTGTCGAAGTCAATCCAGCGGTAGAAGTTGTTCGTGCCAAGGGGAATGCCGTAGGTGTCGGTCTGGAACGACCAGTAGTCCACCTTGCCGTCGAGGCGCACGGGGTCGCTGTCCCAACCGTTGAAGCCGATGACGAAGCCCGAATTGTTGTAATCACTGTTCCAACCCCATCCCCACTGCATTTCGCCATCGATGTCGTGGTAGTACCAGTCCCAGTCGCCAGTGTTCTGGCCTCCGTAGATCATCTCCAGCTTGCCGTCGTTGTTAAAATCGGCCAACGTGGGTGCGGTACGGGTTTTCACTACGATGGTGTGGTCGGTCTGGGTGCCCTGATGCTTGATGTTGTCTGGGTTGTAGAAAGTCCATGAGGCACTGCTCTGTGCCATGCTGTTGACAACACACCCCATTGCAACTGTCAATAGAAACAATTTTGTAGAACTCTTTTTCATGATTGTAAATTTAAAGTATTAGTGAAGTTGATATTATTTTGCAAACCACTCGGAAATGGTGAGGAGCCGCGGGTCGGCGGGTCGTTTTCGCGAAACGAGATCGTAGAGCAGGCGTGGATGGTCGGCTCGGTGGTGGGAGGTGCGCAGGAGGTCGAAGAAGCGGTTGCCCTCGAAGCAGGTCTCGGCGGCCATCTCGTCGAGGATGGCCCGCTCTACGAAGTCGGTGGTGTCGGCATCGACGGGAATAATATACTGCTCACGATCCCAACGGATGCCGAGACCGAGGCCGCGGGCAGCGGTGCCGATGTTCTGGTCGAACTGGCTGGCGCGGAAGTCGATGTAGGCGGGGTAGCGTTGCAGTTCGAGGGTATCGACGCGGTGCTGGATGGTGTCATACATCACCGCGTTCAGACCATACTTCAGCACGGCAAAGGCAGTCGTGGGATAGCCAGCACGGTTGATGGCCTCGGCGTAGCGGAGATAGACGGTCGAGGGACGCAGGACGGCCAGCGACGTGAGGGGTCGCTGCTCCAGCAGGTCAGTCTCGGAGCCTGAGAGGTTGTTGTAGTACTTGGTGATGAGGAAGCCCCCCTCTGTCCCTCCCAAGGGGGGATGAGCGAATCCAAAGGCATCGCCGATAAACTTGCCGTTCGACAGTTCAGCCACGCCGCGCAGGTCACCGTTAAAGAAACGGGAGATGGCCTGTCCATTGTCGGTGTGGAAGTGGGTGCGCTGTTGCATCCAGTCGGTAAAAGTTTTTGCAGGGAGCAGGCTCGGCTTGTCGCTATAGGTCAGTTGGCGCAGTTGGCTGTGCAGGCTGCGCAGGTTGGAGTCGAAAATCTGGCGGGTAACGACCTCACTGCGATAGGCGTGCAGATGACCGTCGTTGAGTTCCTGTCGGGCCGTGGTCTGCCAGATGGTGGCATAGTTGCTGTTGACGGTGAGACGGCGCTGGCGTATCAGGTTATAGTAGGTCTGGGCGGCATCATCATACCTATTATTATATAGGTAGAGGTCGCCGAGGAGCATGGCCGCAGGCAGGAAGAGTTCACTGCTGTTCCAGCCGTCAATAGTGCCGTAGTCTAGGGGACGGGCATCGACAATAGGCTCCAGGTCGTCAATGAGGAGGAGGGAGAGAGCATCGAGGTCTTTTTCATCGTCATGATATGACGACATACTGGACACGGTGGTGAGGGGCTCAGTGAAGTAGTTGACCTTTCCGAAGATGAGGGCCATCTGCCAGTAAGTGTAGGCGCGGAGGGTTTTCACCTGGGCGTATTCGGGCAGCATCACCCGCGTTTGGCCCTCGATGATGGTGGTGTCCATGTGGGTCAGGATATAATTGCTGTTGTTGATGATGGCGTAGAAGTCGCGCTTCTGGGCGTAGGCATTGTCGGCGGAGAACTGCATGCGGTCGATGTCCTGCAGGTCGGTGGAGGCGGCCTGTGGGTCTGCAGTCATCAGGTCGCCACGCAGTTCGCCCATTAACACGATACGGTCGGCCACTTGCTGTAGCTGCGCCAAGATGCCGATAACGGAGTAGATGGAGTCGTTAGCATTGTCTATGGGGTGCTGGTCATCGTAAGCAACGCGCGGTGATTCGGTGTCCATCATGTCCTCGCAAGAGATGAGGGCTGCGGTGATAATGCAGCATACGAGGCATACGTAGAGGAGGTTATATAGTTTTGTTTTCATTGTTGCGGGGAGATTAGAGATTGAGTTTGAGTCCGATATTGTAGGAGCGGGACGAGGGCAGAAGGCCTGCATCGATGCCTTGGCCGAGGGTGGCATTGCCATAACTAAACTCTGGATCTGTGCCCAGGTAGCGGGTCAGCGTGAAGACGTTGTTCACGGAGACCCAGAGGCTCATACTCTGAATGAACTTCGGCTTGATGGGCAGGCGGTAGGTGAGGGTCACCTGTTTCAACTTCATATAGGAAGCATCCTCTATCCATCGGTCGCTGAAGCGGCTGTTGCCCATCGGGTCGCCGTAGGTGGAACGGGGCATGTCGGTCTGTTGTCCGTCAGCTGTCCAGCGGCGGCGCATGGCCTCGCTCTGATTGTTCAGTGAGCTGCCGCTCTCCAACTGCTGCCGCAGGGCGTTGTAGGCATCGTTGCCAAGCGAGTAGGTGAAGAGGGCATCGAGGGTGAAGTGCTTCCATGTGAGGTTGAAACCGAAGGTGCCATAGACATCGGGATTAGGGTCGCCGATGATGGTCATGTCGTGCTCGTCGATGAGGCCGGTGTCGGCGGTAGAACCGCCGACCACACTGCTCAAGTCGAGGAAACGGACATCGCCGGCTTGGAAGTACTGACGGGTGCCGTTAGGCAGGAGGATGTAGTGACCATCGGCCTGGGCTTCGTAAGCGGTGGTATAGACGCCGGCGGTGCGATAGCCATAGAATAGGCCGAGGGGCTGGCCCTCGGTAGTCAGGATTGTAGCACCGAGGATGTCGGTGGTGAAGGAGCCGTCGGTCAGGTGCGTTACCTTGTTCTTATAATGACCGATGGTGAGGTTGGCGTTCAACTGCCAGTCGCGTTTGTCGATGATGCGACCGCTCAGGCCCACTTCAAAGCCCTCGTTCTGCAGAGAGCCATCGTTAGTCCAGTAGTTTTGCAATCCATATTCCTCGCGTAGCTGCTTGCGCACCAGCAGGTCGTTGGTGGTGGAACGGAAATAGTCGGCTCGCACGCTGAGACGGTTACCCAAGAGATGGGCATCCAAGCCCAGCGTCAGGGTGCTTGTGCGCTCCCACTTCAGGCGGTCATTGCCGATATTGCTCAGTACCAAGCCCTTGGCCAGTCCGGCATAGCCGATGGATTCAAAATAGGTGCGCGTGGCAGCGGCGGGCAGGTCGTCGTTGCCCGTCAGTTCGTAACCGGCGTGCAGTTTCAGATAGTTGATGCCGCGTGCATGGCGCATAAATGGTTCGCCCGTGACCACCCAACCAGCTTCGACAGCAGGGAAGAGTCCCCACTGAACGCCGCCCAACTTCAGGCCACCCTCGGCATCACGACCAAAGCGGCTGTTGGTCTCCATCGTTGCCGAGGCCGAAAGCAGATAGCGATTGCGGAGCGCGTAGTCGGCCTGAACATACCAAGCCATATCGCGCCAGTCATCATTGATGCCTGTCGTGGTACGTAGGGCCGAATTGGTCACCGAGAGCGAACGCAGATTGTCGCTGCCCGTGTTATAACCCTGGCCATAGTCGCTTTCAAACGAATCGTTTATGTAACGGAAACCGAGCTTTGCATTGAACATTGAATATTGAACATTGAACATTTTCCAGTTGGCTTCCATACCGAGGGTGAGCGTACTGTGACGCGTCATGATGCTGGCCACGTTGTTATCGCCCTGTCCATACCAGTCGCCCTGCTCATTGAGCAACTGTACGGCGGGCAGGCCGAAGTCGGGCAGGAATGCGCTCTCCTTAATCTTGTCCCAAGCATAGTTGGCCGTGGCCGAGAGACTAAGACGGTCGTTGAAAGAATAGGTGGGTGCCAGCGTGGCTGTGAAGCGATAGTTTTTGGTCTTGCCCTCTGCGTTCTCAAGGATGGCCATCGGGTTACCGATACCCAGTTCGTCAACATCCGACAGGCGGTCGTAGAGATTTCCTTGCGCATCGAACTGATGGGCATTGTAGAGCGGTGACTTAACGTAAGCCATATAACGGGGCGAGTTTGCACTGACGATACCATCGTCGAAGAGGTTGCGCGAGACTTGGGCAAAGGCTATGTCAGCACGGGTCTTCAAGTTCTTGGTCAGGTCAATGTCGGAGTTGAAGCGTACGTTCAGACGGCCGAAATCCGTATTGCGGATTGTTCCATCACTTTGAGCATAGCCCAGCGAGAAGGCATAGAGGGCGATATCGTCGCCACCGCGCACGGCAATGCCATAGTTCTGCGTAGTTGCCGTGTGGCTGATGACATCTTGCCAGTCGGTGTCGTTATGGTTGGCTTTATAATATGAAGTGTTGGTGTTGTCATCCAGGAATCGGTAAGACTGACTGTTTCCGTTCAGCAGGTCACTGGCCAGAATGCGATAATCGTTAGCACTAAGCAGCGGGAGTGTCTTGCCCTGTTGCTTGATGCCCGCAGAGAGGTTCACCTCAATCTCTGTGGCCATGTTACGACTTCGCTTCGTCGTAATCATCACAACACCACCGGCAGCCTTTGCGCCCCAGATGGCCGTACCATTCTTGAGTACCTCAATGCGCTCAATGTCTTCTGGGGCAATCAGAGCAAGAGGATTGCTGAAATAGCCCTCATGCAAAGAGGCGACTTGCTGCTGAGTCTGCCAAATCTGTCCGTCAACAATGAAGAGGGGCTGTGACTGCATGTTAATGCTATGCAGACCGCGCACGAACAGGGCTGCACCGGCGAGGTCCTGTCCGTTATGGGTGGACACACGGGCATTGCCAAGAATTTGTCGTTGCACGGCATCGTCGGTTGTTTGTGTGACAGGCTCATCCTTTGTCAGTGGCAACAATTTGACGAATAGTTCCGTGCGGCCTTGCAGCGGCACGAACTGGTCTTCGAAGCCAGGGGCCTCTACCCACAACAACCCGTTTTTATCGGTTACGGTTAGGGTAAAACTACCATTGTCCTCGGTCATCACCATGTTCTTAGAGCCCACGAACGTGACACGTGAACCAGCAAATACCTCACCAGTGGCACTATTGACAACAGTTCCTTTGATGGTGGTCTGTGCTACACAGAATGAAAGGTTGAAGATAACAACTGATATCGTTATCAAGAGTCTTTTGTTTATCTTGGTTCTCATACGCTTACTTCTTTATGGGTTCAAAGATCATTCTGTCAAGTCGGAACGAACGGGACAGCTCGCCGGAAGAGAACTCCTTCGCCGTGACATTGGTGGTGATGGTCAGTTGAGTGGTAATGGGGAGCGAACTTGCATCGTGCGTGTCGTCCATCAGCCAGAGGCGGTCGGTGGTGTTGCTCACAGGAATCTCCAGATTCTCAAAGGCCAGCATCCGCGTGATGTCGGAACCACTGGTCAGCAGCGTCTTCACATTGTTGCGCTTCGAGGCAGAGCGGCCATTCGTGTTCTGATAGGCCACGGTAAACGACACGCGAGTGGAGTCCAGTTCCTCCGTCGTGCCTTCGACGGTGGCAGGCAGGAAGATAGCATAGACGTTGTAGCTGCCGGCCAGCACGCCGGGAATGTCGAAGATAACGGTGGGGTTGGTAGACGTGGAAATGGGGATGACTTCTATGTAGCTGTCGCCCGAGATGCCTTCCACCAGGCTGCTGGCCGTCACGTTGCGCGTGTAGACCGATGTCAGCGTGTTGTTATAGGTGCGCCCGTTCTGTTGTTCGGCCTCCACGCTGACGGGCTTGTCCCATGTCTCGCGGTTGTCGTAGTTGAGCACCGGGGCCGACAGGATGCGCCCGTTTGAGGCGCTCAGCTCTGTCGTGCCGTCGGCCAGACGTGTGGGTACTGTGTCACGATAGATCAGATTGCCAACAATAGCCAACCGTGTGCGAATGTCCTGTAGAGAGTCGGCCACTTGGTCGTCGGCATCGTAGACCTTGAACGACGGTGCCATACGCTGGTAGGCCGCCTGCCAAGCCTCGTTAGTGGGCACAACCATCGTGTAAGCCGAGTCCTCGCGCGCAATGCTGCCGATGCCATAGACGGGATGTTCCAGCAGTCGGTTGTAGCTGACCATCACCGAGTCGTAGACGGGCCGACCCTGTGCATCAATGTCAATCTCGGTGGAAGCCTCCACGTCGAACTTCACCTCGTCGAACTGACGGATGAAATTGTATATCTCCGAAAACTCCGGTCGCGACTGCAAATGCTCGTAGATGTTATGCCTGTAGGTGATGGGCGCCTGCAGTTGGTGAACCAGTCCGTTGTCGGCTTTCAGGTTGCCCTGCGTGATGACTGTGCCGGCAAAACCACCAGCCGCATCGAACTCGTAGATCTTTCCGTTGAGCATCTCCACATGAGTGGCCTGCGGCGTTGATGTCGGGTAGACACGGCGGGCAATGTGGTTGGCCACCATCTGGCGCACGTCGCCCGTGCCGATGCCCTGCGCCGGCGCAAACACCGTGAACGACTGGCTCGAAGTCAGCAGGTCGTCATAGCCCGCCTGCCGCACCTGCGCTGCAAAGTCGGGGGTGTTCTTGTCAAGCAACTCCATCACCGTCAGACCTGCCCCCTGAGTGGGCAACTCGTCGTAGTGGTCGCTCCAGTCGGCGCATGCCGAGAGGGAAAGAACACCTATTGCAATTACTAAGAACTTATTCTGTTTCATTGTATATTATTTTTTTTCTTTTTAATCCTTGTCCTCAGAATCAATCAGACTCGTGGGAACATACTCCAGATAGTCGAAGTGGAA
>ERZ842401.6658-NODE-6658-length-12256-cov-2.926481_pt1 | contig 12256 bp, 8 predicted proteins | sample MGYA00521270_ERZ842401 | MGnify/ENA primary metagenome ERZ842401 (study PRJEB31892, sample SAMEA3878208) | bioreactor metagenome | biome: Moose rumen | place: Sweden | collected 2011-10 | study: EMG produced TPA metagenomics assembly of the PRJEB12797 data set... | reverse complement strand
ACCGCTGATGGCATCGATGTAGCCCTGTCCACGATCCGTGTTCCCCTCCTCTACAGCCGGCCGTACCTGAAGCTGCTGAACACCGAGCATGCTGTACTCAGGCGGATCCTCAATACTCAGAAACGAGGAACGTGGATCGTCGATGTAGAGGGCCTCAAAGATATGCTTGAGCACCGTTGACTTGCCCTGTCCTGTGGCGCCGCTGACCAGATACAGTCCGCTCCGCTTCGTCATGGCTTCAATGCCAGCAACCTGCGACGGAAGGAAACCGAGTGTGATCAGACGATCGGCAAGGCTGCCGGATGCCCCTGAGCCCTCGTAGAGGAGCCGCAGGCACATAAACGTTCCGGTGTCACGAGAAACAGACTGAATAGGCTCTGTGTGGAGGCGGACACTCGGGATTCCGACAGGAAGGATGCTGTGATCAACGATACGCCCATCAAGACGCTGCCTGCGGTTAAAGACCGGAGCTATTGTCTGCTGACTGTAATAGTTGAAGAGCACGCTGAGGAGCTTGTCGCCAAACCCGGGATCCTGGTAGACACCTGCGTACCTGCCGTTGCCAGGCACATACACCTGCATATCCCCGTGCACACGGATGCGGATCGATGTGGCATCACCTGTGTTCACGATGTGGATATCCGTGGCATGCTGCGCATATGCATCCCGCAACAGATCAAGAATAAAGCCCTGGATAAAGTTCTTTGAGAAGTGGTCTGCGGGTGAGTGCTCCCGCAGAAGCCTGGCAAAGGCCTCTTTCTCAAGAATCGTGCAGGGCAGATTCCACCAGTGAATCCAATACATCAGGCTGAAACGCTCAGGATGCCGTTCGATCTCCTTCGAAATCACAAGCTGATTTTTGTCGGCAAGAATGAGGCCGGCAAGATTCGGAAAGTTCCTGACCGTAAACCGGCAAAGATCGTGACACGTTGTCTCTGCCGCAGGTGCAGCTATCTTGGATGCGTCTTCTCCTGAACCGCTGTCCCGGGCATATGCTCTCCCACGCGTCAAAGACGGCTGCGCATCCCGTTGTGGAGCACCTCTTCCTGCAAATCCGTACGCATCCTCATCAAGCAGGCAATCCTTATGCAGCACGCTCCCGCGCAAATCTGTCTGCGCATCCTGTTGTGAAGCACCTGTCCCTGAGAAAAGAGCCGCCTTCGTCTCCTGCTGCAGATCCCCTTCTGCCAAGAGCGTTCCTGCGGCTTTTTCTGCCCCGAACCCTGCCACCGTTCTTGACGCTTTTCCAACAGTCTTCACCATCCCCTCCTGTATGAACTGCGGTTCCTGCACACCATTCCCGTACAACAGATGGGACTCTGCATGTATCAGGAGACCTGTTTCCGTATACCTGCAACGCTTCCTCCTACAAATTTTTCAATACTGGACATCTTTCAAAGAATTCAGGAATTTCTTCCTCATATACACCAATTTTACCGAATTGTTGTGAAATCTTTATCGAATATGGCCATAATTTACGGGTATCTGTTGATGACATAGCAATCTATACCTTGTTCTATTCTGCATTCCTGCATTCTTGTTCTTTAGTTCTGTTGTTTTGTTCTGATGTTCTGCCATTCCTGTTCTTTAGTTCTGCTGTTTCTTTTCTAATTTTCTGATTTATCATGATTATTATTCAAAAATATTTTTTGCCATGTCAAAATGAATATAGAACCTCAGAACCGTTTCTGAACAAAAAAAGCCCTACAAATCCCCAATCCGTACGGTTCGCGTCTCGACATCCTTCGTGCCCCGGCCCTTCTGCAAGACAACAGACGCCCGGTTCATCTTGAGAACCGTCCATCCCTGTATTGTCTCGCCATATCCTTTAACAACCGTTTCCCCCGAGGCGGTACGCCACCGGCTCTTCAGCGTTGCCCCTCCAAAAATGGCTGTAAGTTCCGGAAACCGGTTCTTTGCCGCATGCTCCCGTCTCTCCGTCTGCCTTTCTCCCATCGGAACGACTCTTGTGCCTGTCGCACCCTGTTTTTTCAGTTCTGCCTGCACCATCTGTTCAACCATGACGTGGAGGGTATCATGTGCAGGCACATTGTTTGCCGCTTCCTCCCTCTGTCTGCGTTCTTCCTGACGTCTTTGCGTCTCTTTGGCATCTTCAGCATTGTCCTTCCGCTCAATGGCACGGATATCGGCCTTAAGCTGAGCCACCTTCTTCTGCTGTTCAAGAAGATCCACCTCGTTTTGCAGTGCCTCCCACGCAAAAACCGTATTGCTCTTGGAGAGAAAATCCGCCCTTTCCTTGCGTGCAAACCGATCTCCCGGTACTTTCCGCTCATCCCCGCTCATCGTCTGATCCGCCTTTTCCCCTGACGGCTCTGCCAAGGCTTCTGCATCTGCATAAGCGCCCTTCTGCAGAGACGCTGCCGAAACGCTTTCAGAAGCATCCCCACCCGTTGACTCTATCTGCAAACGGACATGTCCGACCGTCTGCTTGTCTCCGTTTTTCTGAACACAAGAACCTTTTCCGTCTCTTGCAGATAGATCTGCTCTCTGTGTTTCCCCCTCTTTTGCAGACACATCCGTTGCAAAAAATCCGTCTAGACAGAGAAAACCCAGGCAAAGCACAATCAAAAAAACGCTCTGAACCTCTCCTACAACACACCAAGCTCCTGCTGGCCGCTTCCTGATAAACCATTCGTTCTGCTCTCTGCACACCTGAAGGCCTCCTGAAAATCTGTTTCTCTCTCTGAAAGAGTCTTCATCTCGCCTCTTTTGCAGGCGATCTACCCAGTAATGGAACAGAATGTCTTCATGGACATTGAATCTCCATCCCACCTGTTTTGCAGGCGATCTACCCAGTATGGAACAGAATGTCTTCATGAACATTGAGTCTCCATCCTACCTGTTTTACAGGCGATCTACCCAGTATGGAACAGAATGTCTTCATGGACATTGAGTCTCCATCCCACCTGTTTTACAGGCGATCTACCCGCCTAACTCTTCGCACACATACCCATTTTTCAGGCCCTTCAGGAACCCGAAGCATCCTGGGGTATCTGCATAGGTCTCTTTCCGCCGATCACCTGTGCCCAGCAGTCTCCTTTGATGCTGAAACGGTTCTGTACACGGCTAATCTCCGTGATCCTGATCCCTGCATGCTCCCGAAGCCTGAATCTAACATCCTCCATCTGCACCGGCAAAATGCCCTCAAGCGTAAAGCGCCCCGTCACCCACGGACAGGCAATCACCCCGGCGGTTCTAACCGTCTCACTCTCTTGAACCGAAAACGTCACAGAACACTTCGCCTGTACCGCACGAGCGCAGTCAAGGAGCATACGCCGCAGCGCTTCCGTTGAGGACAGAACGGTATGGGCGGTTTCTGCACGGACAGGGAGACGGATCGCGTCCATCTGCTGCTCCATGACCCTGGCATCCTTTTTGATTCGGCACGTCTCAGGGAGCCCCTGAAACCTGGCCTGCCTCGTTGCCTGGTAGGTCGAAGAGACCTGTACATCACTTCCGTATTCCCCGTGGGTCAGACGGCAATGAACCGTCGCAAGGCGCCACCCGTGAAAAAATCGTGCCGTCTCTTCCATTGCCCGCATACAGCGGCAGAAGAGCGCATCCGTATCTGCCGTGGCATTCCACGGGCGTGCAAAAAGCGCTTCAGGATATGCCAGAAAATAGCTGCGCTTTCGCTGCATCTCTTCTGCCTGCTCCATTTCAGACTGCAGACCGCCAAGTTCCTTCCACAAAAGACAGCCGCCAAATACCGTTCCGCCAAGCACGCCAAGCCCTGCGAGGCCCCAGAGGGCCTTCAGCAGAAGACGCTCAAAGGGCGTCCTCTGATCCTGTACCGGCCAGACCACATAGGTGCCTGCGACCCGTTCAAGAAACGTTGTCTCTGTCGCTGCTGCCAGAAACATACGTACCTGCGTAAGCGTTCTCAGAGGCATGCGTAAGGGCGTTTGCGGCAAAGATCCTGCATCCAACCGCTTCTGATCATCTGCATCCTGCTCCTTTTGGTGTGTCCTGCCCGCAAAGGACTCTTCTTCTGTGCACAGAGCACCGGTTTCAAAGAGGCTGTGATCAACAAGCTCTTCACAGGTGCCTGTATACAGGGCCTGAACTTCTTTCAGGCGTCTCAGACATTCTGTTACATCGTCTGCATACGTATCCGAATAGCCGCCGACCATGCGACCGCCATACTGCACAAAGAGCCAGTAGAGCGTGCTTCCGTCAGGCCTCTGTACCGGAAATATGCCTGCACGGAGTCCGGATTCCTCATCGTGCACGTCCGCCTTCTTTAGGAGACGGAAGGAAGGGGACTGAACGCTGTCAGACAGGTAGCGTGCAAGGAGTGCTGCAAGAGAAGGATAGCGTTTCTCTTGCAGAGCACGGTAGCCAAGGCCAAGCTGCGTGTCTAAACAGATCCAGTGATTGACCGTATAGGGCAGAGCCGCCTCTTGCAGCAGAGGCTCTGTCTTCGGAAGACGGGGTTCTTTTGTCCAGTTGAGCCCGATGATACAGTGTGTTCCGCCAATATCGACCACTTCAAGCATCCGTTTCGACGCAGTCATGCGTGCTGAAGCATCCTCCTTTTGCACGCCATGCCCTCCGCTCCCTATGGCATGACGCATCTCCACAGGGCCGTACCATGCCTCAGAATCCGTACACCGGTGTTGCATCATTGACCTCAATCGTAATCAGGATAAAGGATTTTTCGTCTGTCTGTGTTTTACCGAGGGAAAAGAGGCTCATTGATTTCTTCTCACTCTCGTTTGCCTGCTGAAAACCGCTCACAAGCAGGGTCTGGCCCATGAGCATCGACGCCTTCTGGGAAAAGGCGCGGCTTGAGACTCTGGGGAGCTGAATCGTCACGTTGTTTGTCTCAAACGACTCCAGGGCATCGAGGGTCGCTAAGTGCACATTGTACTGAAGCACAACCTTCTTTCTGTCGAGGATGTGCGGCGTGATGGTCATGCTGAAGCCGGTTGTGACCTCGCCCGGGGTGAGCCCGGTCTCAGAACCGTTTTCGGTTACATCCACGCTTGTGCCTGCGAGATAGGCGATCCGTTTGATGGCCTCAACCGGCGCAGGCTGGTTGTTTAAGGCAACGATACCGGCCGAAGTGATCTGTCTGGCACGGCCTATGGTTTTTAGGGCCTGCAGAAAGGCCTGGCTTCCCTTGAATGTGCCGTTCAGGATGGTTGCCTGGGCAGAACCGAGTGCCGTCTGCACAGCCGTGCCACCCTGAAGAGCAACGGCTGTACCTGCAAGGTGCAGTTTTGGCAGGATGGCCAGAAGATCAAGACCCTTGGTGCGCTCGTCTGTGACCTCAAGCGAATAGACATTGACCTTGAGTGCCACCTGCAGGCTGCAGCGCTCATTGACGCAATCGATATACCGGCCAATCTGCCGCAGGTTTCCGGGATGATCCCTGACCGTAATCGTACCCGCTCCCTGGTTGCCCTCGGCACGTCCCTCAGGCGAGAGCATGCTCTTCACATTCCTGAGCGTATCCTCCCACACATCAAAGCGGAGTTTATCCTGATAGACCTGAGCAATCTCTGCCTTCACATCGCTCGTAGTCTGGGTCGCACGGATCCGTCCGTTTCCGCTTCCGGTCTGGCTCTCACGGCTCTTGTTGGTGAGCTGGCTTGCAATGGCGACCTCACCGGGTGCGGTTGCCAGCAGAAAGGTTTTCACCATCTGCCGCGCAAACGTTATGGTGTTCTTTGAAGCGTCAAAGTCAAAGCCCATGCCCGTTTCGGCGGCAACCGACTCAAGCAGACGGACAAGAGGGCCCTCATGATGTATGGAGATGCGGCTATCACGGACTCTTGTCCGCTCTTCAGTGAGATAGCTGGCAATCTCAGGCAGATCGGCAAAGGAGCTGTTTGCGCTCTGGGACTGCGAAAGGCTTTCTGTTTTGGATCGTCTCTGACCTGCAGAATCCTCACGTGTATCCGGCACAATATCGATTGCAACCGGCACAAGCTCTTTGATCATTGCACAGATCTCCTGCAGGGTCGCATGGGTATACAGGGTAACTGGCGTATCAAGCAGGCTCGTTGTTTCGTCTGCTGTATACGGAATGCGCCTTGCGCGAACACAGGGGGCGTCCTTTTCCACGCGGAAGGAACCGGTCTGTCCAAACCTGGCAAACCCTGCCTTGTACAAATCGACCGTCTCCTCTGCACGCGAACCGTTTTTCGCACATCCTATCATGCACGAGACAACAAAGACAACGACAAGCGACAGCAGGATTCGACGACAGTGCATGCTATTCTCCCTCGACAAGAACGGTTCTCTCCTTCACATAGAGAACGCCCCGCAGCATGCAGCCCTGATCACGCAGGATGCGGAACACGGAAGAGAGGGCTGTCTCTAAATCCGATCCAAAATCATGGTGCACATGCTCCTCAAAGAAGAGGTCTGTCTTCGCGTTGTAGACAAGGGTGTAGTTCTCACGGGCACACCAGGAACGGATCTGCTCAGAGAAGCGGCCCGGATGAAGCGTATAGGAGGATTCTGTCTGATCACTGTTCGATGAAACGCCTTGTGTGAGAGTGTCTGCTCCAGGAGACGGTGTCCTGTCGGATGATTTTGCCATGAAAACGGGGGACGACTCTGGTGAGCGCACCTTCATCTTTGCTGAGGATGCTGCCCCGGCATTGCTTGATTGTGACGATGCTGTTCTGGTTGACGAGTTTACTCCGGGTATGGGGGACGACTCTGGTACGCTTGTCCTCAAGTTCGTTGATGGTTGTGCAATGGGTGATGATGGCCTCTCCCCTGTTGCCTTTGTTGATTGGGCCTTGACAGATTCCTTTGTCACTGATGCCGTATCCGAGGAATCCTCATGGTAATCATGGGATTTGTTCTTTTTGTGCGAGGTATGATACGGAACACCGCCCTTCTCTACTCTTTCTCCATCTCGATTGTTTGTTTGAGAACTATCTTCTGCAGCATCCTGTACATATATTGTGCGTTTTCTGAAATACGCATTCCTTTTGTTCTCTCTGAAAGACGCATCTTCTGCAGATTGTCCTCTGCCATACTGTGCATCTTCCTCTGGTACAGATCTCTTTCCAACAAGGGGTTCTGTATGTTCTGCAAAAAGCATATATGGTTTCTTTTTCTCTTCTGATATCGTGATCGTTTTCTTCCCTGTATATATGCCAAAAGAAAGATGCGCCTCTTTTCCAATGGCATCCAGGGCTGCAAGAAGCGGCATGTTCCTAAAGCTGAACGTGATCCGTCTGGCAAGCGGGTTGTCGCTGGCACTGTCCGCCCGAACCGGCAGAGTACGCGAATCTGCTGCAGAAACGACCGACCAGTCACCGGGAAGCAGCGATCTGAAGACATCCTTGAGCGGCATATTGTGCCCTGTTCCGGTTAAAAACCGTACAGGAACAAACCCGTCTTCAAGAACAGCGCCATAGGAATAGAGGACGGACGCCTTCTCTGATGGTATGCGTCTATAGTGTCCTTCTGACTGCGATGCGCCCGTCTTTGTCGGTTCCTTTGTCCTCTTCTGCTGTGAGGACAGAGCTGCTCTTCCCGAATAGAGCCGTGCTGTCTCTGTCTCTTTTTTCTGCATATCTGCTCCTTTGTGCTCCTCTGAACGGTTTCTGGTCGTTTGAGAATGGTGTCTGACGAGAGTATCGCTGTCTGTGTCGTGACCAATCTTACGCACGGTATCCCGTATCGTATGAGAACGGGATGATCTACTTTCCTCTTTACGGACGTATCCTTCTTGTGGAGAATCCTTTTGGCTGTTCTGCCCTGTCCTTTGCCTGCCGTGAGATGCCTGCGTTGTATACGGTTTTGTCTTCTGTCTCGTATCCTGTATAGATCCGTTCATACGCGCCTTTTTCCCCGAAGCATTAGAAACATCCCCTTCACACCCGCGTTCCTGTACAGATGCCTGTACAGTCTTATGCTCCGTTTTTATTGCATCTCGCTTGTTTGTTGAATCAATTCCTATCTCTGTCTGCAAAGGATAGTGATCAGAGATGGTGGATCCTCCTTTGATGGAAAAGAGAGATGGATGCATGCGATCTCTTCCTGAACGAGTTTTTGCAAACGTATCCTCTGCTCTTTGCGATGAATTTGCAGATAAATTTGTTTTTATGAGATCCTTTGACGACAAAATAGGACGGTCTCCTTTTTCGGGTATCGATGTATCCTGCCAAATTAGGTCAGGAGGACTCTTTTTCGAGGATGGTTGTGCGCGAGAGTTCTGAGAGACCATCTCTTTTTTTTCTTTTTCTTGTCTCATGGTATCATCAACTAATCCATGCAGCCTGCTCTCTATTGTTTTTGGATTCAGCGATTTTTTTAAGGATGTTCCGTATTGTTTCGTTATGATCTCTCTCTTTTCTTGATCCATAAGATCCCGTTCAAGAATATGGGATTTTTTCTCCTCTCCTCCGTATGCACGCATGTCGTATACCTGTATTCGTTCCTCTCCGTTATGGACAACATCTTCATAGTAGGTATATGCAGGATCTGACATTATGAGGCTTCCAAGAAAACAAATAATGAGAAGTAGCAGATATAGTTGCGTTTTTCTGAATTTTACAGGTGGTCTACAATGCATATTCTGATTACCTATATGCCGTTTTTCTACCATTCTGCCCTCCTTATGTACGGATACCTAGACTCTGTACACCGGATGCGTGGAAATAGGCTATTTTTCATGGCACGCAATGCCGCAACTGGTGTATAGCCGAAGAATTCAAAGCACGAAAAGGCAACGATACAGATCAGTGCACAAAAAAAGGTTTCATAGGTCATATGCAGCGCCCAGAAGAGGAGTCCGAAAAGCACGCGTGCATCAAAGCAGAAGAAGCGTACCGGTCGTCCTGTATCACGCCAGGGAATGTTGGAATAGATATCGTTGTTCATCTCTGTCATAGTGTCACCTCTGAAAGAAACTGCTCTTTTTACAATGTAAGAAATGTTGCAAAGAATGAGAGCACTTATGTTGTTGGATGCTTCAGGATCACCTGCATGGAGCTTTTCCGTTTCATCCCTTTTTCATCCGCATACATCATCCTCTCTAGGATCCGTGTATCCAGCAGATTTCCATGCAATCCTCATGACGGGTGGTTCCATCCGCACGTTTTCAAAGGTTTTTTCCTGTTCTGTGCTATTCTACCAATAAAACAGAAATTATACCGCTTAGTCAGTTATTTTAGGTAATACGCTATACTATTTTTCAGATTCTTATCTATTTTTCTTTGTATACCAAAATAACTACGTGATTATCATAAATATTCTTCATAATAGTCCTGTTAAAAAGATATTCATACCTGTATATGATAGATAACGATCTGATATCTCTTTTGATGTTTTGTATTTGTTAAGACGGGCGTATGTACAAAAATTCTACACGCTCCTCCCCTCCTGCTCATCGCGTATGGCTGCATACGTACAAGCATCGATCCTGCCTACGGCGTACTTCTGCCGTGCATCGCCGACAAGCGACTGCCCCTTTTCCCTCACTGCCTCGCGGACAACGGAGACCAGATCGGCAAGCGGGGTCTCAAGAAGCTTCTGGCGAAGTGGTTCATCGAAGACCAAGAACTCCCGCAGGGCGACACGTGAAAAAGGACGCTGAACAGGTTTCTCCCCGGTCGGCTCCTTTCGTGTGTCTGACGATGCGGACACCGTCTTTGTACGATCCTTCCGAAGGTTCTCCTGCCAACATAACGCCTCTTTCGTTGCATAGCCCTCTTCTGAATGCCCACCCTTTACAGTACGTACCATGGGAACAAGCCGCTGGTGGATCACCATACGGAGATTTGCCTTCAGTACCTGGGAGACAGCAGCACGCTCTTCTTCGGGGAACGTGTTGATGATGCGGGTGAGTGTCTGCGGCACATCTTTTGCGTGTACGGTCGCATAACAGGTGACCCCCTGTTCGCAGATCGAAAGCATAGCCTGCAGGGTCTCACGATCCCTGGCCTCGCCGACCATCACGATCTCTCCTTTTCTGCGTGTCATCGAACGCACCCCTGTGGCCCAGGAATCCACGTGCCTGAAGATCTCTGACTGGGCAACGGGTGCCGACCGTGCCGTATGGGGAATGTCAGAAAAGTCAAACTCAATCGGCTGCTCAAGCGTCAGAATCTGCCGCCCGATGTTTCGGCCACCATAGGCCTTCGTCAGAATGGCTGAATGCAGGATTGCGGCAAGGAGCGTGGATTTTCCGCTGCCCATGACCCCGGAGACAAGCACAATGCCGTTCTCAGGATAGATGTGCTCCTCAATTTCCTTCTCAAGCGCGAGATCCTCAAGTCTCGGAAGCGACTTCGGGAGCGTTCGCAAAACAATGTAGTGACCGCAGTTTGAGGAGGTCACATTCACACGGAAGCGCTGAAACCGTCCCCGTTCGCCGGGAATCTGCACAGCGTAGCCAAAGTCTGCGGCAAGGCCCCGCTGAACGTTGCCGGCCTTGTACTCCTGACCGGAAAAGTAGTTTGTGAGCAGCTGTGTCTCACTCAAGGAAACCGCAAACGTTCCGGATACCGGATGCCAGACGCCAGCCACCTGTATCCACGGAGGATCGTCCGCTCTGAACACAATGTCTGAAGCGCCCATCTCAACAGCCCACAAAAGCAAACTGTCTGCCATAGAACCGGTCAGGGTGTGGGCAAGGGGATGGGGACAGAGCAATGGTGTCTGCAGAGAGGATTCTGTTGTCATCTAGCGCTCCTTTTCAAGAAATGTTGCGGGAACCGTAATACGGAAGATCTTCTGATCAAGAGAGAGCATGTTCCTGCCGACCTGTATGCCCAAATTTCCTTCTGACACCTTCGGCATCGAGATACGTCCCTCCTGTTCAAGCCGACGGAAGGTCAGGATACCCCGGTAATCGGCCACAAGTTTGTTGAATGCGAGTTCATACACACTGTAAGCGTGGTCAATGCCCTCTGAAAAACCTTCACGCAGGGCGTCACGCCAGAGTTTTTTTTCTGAAGCGGTCTTTGGTTCGATTGCCGTATTCGGTTCAAGGACATCGTTTTCCAAAAGAAGATAGGTCTCTCAGGTAGGCGCATTCCCCACAATACGTGCCGGTTCAACAATGGTGTAGGTGGCCTGCACCTCGGTTGCCAGGGTACCAGAGGCAATACGGGTTGCTCTGCCTGTGGCATAAATCACGGGCGGAAGGACGCGATCGTGAATAAGAAGACGCCTGAAATCAAAAATCTTCGAAAACTCAGCATTGTGTGCACGCACCCTCTCCAACAACCGCTCATACTGAAACCGGCATCCTTCCTGAAATCCGAGCGCTCTTGCGGTACTTCTGACCGCCCGTTCACGTAGATTCTTTGGTGTCTGCCGTTTCTCCTTCTGAAACTGCCTGTCCAAAAGTGCGTGTAGTTCTGCCTCAGCCTCAGGGCTCAACCGGTTCTGTACAGTTGCTGCTCCTGCCGCGTGCAGGATGTGCCCTTCTGCATCTGAAGAGGAAGCGTTTGAAAGCAACGCATCAGAAGATTGGCGTGCATTCAGGCTTTTTACAGGCCTGCGCATCTCTCCTTCTCTCGCTTCTGCCAGAGACACACCAAGAACCGTGTGCAGCATATCTGTACCACGGAGAGAGGAAAACGCCCTTTCAAGGTTACCGGAAATACCGTCAGAGTGGGATTCCGTGCAGGACAATCCAAAGACAGGCAGTATGCAGGCAAGGAAAAGACCTGCAAGAACCGGCCGAAAAAACGGTCTATGTACATGCCTGGCTGTCAGACCGCCCGTATCCTGCAGATAGCTACCCGCTGAAAGAACGTATCTATAGGATGCATCAGCACATTTTTTGGTAAAGTTCGTAGTCTGCCTGTGTTTCTGCATGCATACCTCCTATTTAGTCCTATTTTTTACGCATGTTTGTGAACGGTTTTGTGAATGATCAATAGAATGGAAAATAGTTCCGCAAATTTTTGTGGTAAAATACAAAAACATTGGTATTTTCAGAAATGGTATATAAAAATGTTGGTAAAGAATCCTCTGATGAGATAACTTAGATACTATCGTATAGTATGGATTATATATTGGTTATACATGGGTTATTCATGGGTTATATATGGATTATTCATATGTTTTGTGTAGGATAATGGGTATTCCATGGATGTTCCATGTATACATTATGAATATAACCGTAAAAATAATAAAAATAGGACATAAATACAGATAGCATAGATATCTATTCAAATATCATCATGAATACATGATAATACTACAGAAAGATCATGTTTATGCATAATAATCATCTAAAATAATCCTGTAA
>ERZ842401.6657-NODE-6657-length-12256-cov-3.979428_pt1 | contig 12256 bp, 12 predicted proteins | sample MGYA00521270_ERZ842401 | MGnify/ENA primary metagenome ERZ842401 (study PRJEB31892, sample SAMEA3878208) | bioreactor metagenome | biome: Moose rumen | place: Sweden | collected 2011-10 | study: EMG produced TPA metagenomics assembly of the PRJEB12797 data set... | reverse complement strand
GCAGTTTTGCAAAAGTAAATAAAAGATGTAAATTTGCAGCAACGTTAAAAAAAGTAAATGAAAAACTCAATTTTAAAAACTATAGTATTGTTGATGTGCATTGCCATAGTAGGCTGTACATCAAACCGTCAAGAAATAAAACACGGAGTATGGGACAAAGATTCTTTAATTACCATAACATTAAACGTAGAAGATGCCACCCAACCCTGCGACATTGATATAGACCTACGCACAGGTACATTATACCCAGCATCAAACTTATGGCTGTTTATCAACACACAATCTCCCGACAACATTCTCGAACGCGATACTTTACAGTGCATACTTCAAGACGAATCGGGCAACTCGTTTGGAGAAACAAGCGGTGAATTATGCGATTATTACATACCTTGGAAAAAAAATGTAAGATTTCCCAAAAACGGAGAATATAAATTTACACTCCAACATGGAATGCGCATCGAACGACTTCCGTTTGTACTGGAAATTGGACTTAGAATACAACCCCATCAAAACTAAAAAGAACAATCTCATCCCAAAATGTCGAAAAACAAATTGGCAAAGTTTGCAGAAATGAAGAATTTTTGCAACGTAATACAACCACAAGACGACGAATACCGTTACAAAACCTTTGAATACAAAGGAAAATGGGCATCGGATTTTTTTAAAAACAACAATCCAATTGTGTTGGAAATAGGCTGTGGACGCGGTGAATACACCGTTGCATTAGCAGAAATAAATCCAAACATCAATTACATTGGCGTTGATATAAAAGGTGCAAGAATTTATAGCGGTGCCAAAATTGCCATTGAAAAAAATCTACACAATGTAGCATTTCTACGCACAAGAATAGATTTACTAAACAACTACTTTGACCAAAACGAAGTTCAACAACTTTGGATAACTTTTCCAGACCCTCAACCCAAAAAACAAAACAAAAGATTAACATCAGCATTTTTCCTAAATATCTATCGCAAATTTGTAATTGATGGTGGCATTATTAACCTAAAAACAGATAGTCGATTGATGCATTTCTACACACTACAATTGCTAAAAGAAAACGGCCTAATACCAATAATATACACCGATAATCTATACGAAGATAATTGTTTAGATAGCATTTTGTGCATAAAAACATATTACGAACGTATGTTTTTGGAACAAAACAAAAAAATAACATACCTTAAATTCTTGCTCGAAAAAGACAAACCGCTAAAAGAAATAAACAAATTTTCGCTCAACGAATAACAAAATATTAAATGGAATTTAGCCGTGTTAACATAATAAGGCGGTTGATAGCCAAAATAATAGGTCATATCAACACTTATTGCACCGTCATACTTACATGTTCGACGCTTTTGGCATACGCGGCCAATTATGTTAGCCCATTAGACTTTAAACTACCATCATATTTTGGGCTAATGTTTCCATACATATTAATAGCAGATTTCACATATATCGTACTACTACTCATAGTAAGAAAAAACAACGCTTTTTTTTTAATTGGCATAGTGTTGCTTGGTTGGCGTTGCATTTTGGCAACAGTACAAGCCAACCCTCTACATTTTTTCTCTAACGATGATGAAACAACAGATTCGTCATTCTTAATTATGAGTTTTAACGTTAGGCTACTCGATAGGTACAATTGGATAAAGGGCAAAAACGACACAAGAACAAAAATCTTTGAATTTTTGAAATACGAGTCGCCAGACATAGTTTGTTTTCAAGAATTTTACAACCGCAACAATGATAGTCTTGATAACCGCACACAAGTAAAACAAATTTTACAAGCCACTTCTGTGGTTACCGATGCATCGTCTGATGGTAAACACGACTTAGGCTATGTTATATTTTCAAAATATACGCTTAGCAACAGTCAAAAAATATATGACCAAGACAACAAACTTATAGGAATATCGGCCGATGCAAATATCAATGGCAAAAAAGTTAGAATAATAAATGTACACCTAAAATCAATAAAACTTGGCTACAACGATTATAATTTTATCGATAGTCTCGATAGAACCAAAAAAATAGAACAACTTTCTGGTTTTAAAAGCATTTTTACCAAGATGGACAATGCGTATATACAACGCATAAGCCAAGCAAAAGTTATAAATTTACATATTTCCAAATCGCCATACCCATTAATACTTTGCGGAGATTTTAACGAGCCACCAGTTTCGTATTGCTACAAAAAAATAACAGAAAACATTAACGATGCTTTTGTAGAAGGTGGACTTGGTTTTGGAACAACAATGCGACTTAAGTTTTTTATCTTTCGCATCGACTATATTTTGCACACAAAAAATTTAAAATCGTCAAATTTTGTTACACATAACGAGCGGTTATCAGATCACTATGCTATAAGTTGTAAAATAACACTTTCCAACTAAGCAGAAAGATAAATTATTCGTATTTTAATTATTAATAACTAATTTGGATTTTCCTTGCGCACAAAAAAGCCGGTCGAAATGAGCCGGCTGATTTTGGGTTGATACTTTGCCCGAATCTTTAAAAACTATTTTCTAAGATAGTTTTTATCGAGCATCCAATCTTCTACCAGAAGATTTTCTTCAAACGAAACTGTTGGAGCAGCCATCATCCAATCTTCTACAAAGAGAAAATCCTCTTCTTCAACGCTTGGATATTCCAACATCCACTTTTCAACATCAAGTGTTGGTTCTGCGGATTCTTCATAGATGGTTTCGGTCATCCAACTTGCCAAATCAAGCGATTCTTCAGCATGAACATCAGAATAAACATTTTCTACCATCCAATTTTCTACATTAAGAACCTCTTCTGTAGAAAAATTGTAGTAATCAACGTCATACATCCAGTTTTCTACTTCCAAAACGTTTTCTTCAGCCATTTCGTCCGTTCCTTCGGGCGAGATTTCAACGTAAGATACGTTTTTGTTTTTCAACGTATCGGCATTAACACCGAACATATTAATCGGATTTGCCATTGCAACAGTGAGCATAAGTGCTGTTGCCATCATCTTCTTTGCTTTCATCTTTGCTCTAAATTAATAACCTCTAATCTTTCTTTCTTTTTACGCTGCAAAGATATGTACAATATCAATTAGGGAAGTAATAAATTGGTTTAAGGTTTGGTTAAATAAAAACAATCAATACTTTACTATTTATCAATCAATCATTTAGCGGCACATATTTTTACAATTATCTTGCCATTTTTCTTTTTTTTAACATAAAGTTTTTAATTTTGTGGCATTAAGTTTAATAAAATGCTAACTAAAAAATATATGTTTAAATCTATGATTAAGTTTTTTGTAAAATCAGCCACATTATGCGCTTTAGCATTGGCCGCAAGTTGTTTTGGTAGTCCAGAAAGAGAGATTAATAAAACCGAAATGGACGATTTCTTAACACAATTTAGTTCTGTAAATGTAGTAGATTTCGAGCCATTTAAGGTTGACGATATAACAATGATTGATTTTAGTGTCAGCAGACTTTGGGCAGATTCGTCTTCAAAATTTAAGCAAATAGGCGATGATCCCGAGCTTTATATTTCTGACAACGCAGTTAATCGCACGGCAAAACGTTTTTTTGGCAAAAAAATAAGCGTTCACCAAACCACAAATTTCTATGACTACGAAGATGGCAAATACAAAGTAATGCCTGCCGATGGTGCTGGTTGGACATTCTGCCAAACAGATAGTACATTAAAATTGAATGGCGACACTGCAGTTTTTTCGGTTAACGTTTACGATGCACCTTCCACGTACGATGGCGACCTTCATGCCACACCTGAAAGTTGGAGTTCGCTACCAGAAGACGAGCGTCCCGAATTTGTAAAGAAAATGAAAGCCACCGTTGTTTTTAGTGGCAACAAATATTACTTAGTAGGTTGGCAAAATATAGATTAGTCCAATTTGGAGCAGTCTAAAAAACTAAATCATTAACAAACAACTATTTAGTCTGCTCCAAATTTCTAATTTTCAATTTTTTCTCCATTAAGGCGAGCTTCTTCTTCTCGTTCCTTATCTTCATCTTCCATTTCTTGTTTACGCTGAGCAGTCAATGGAGTTTCGGTTGGGGTTTCCCAATAAAAAATATCCTCCATTTTTATAGGGCGATGTTTGTTGTACCATACAAAACCGTCAAGATACCGATTCGAACGCCTAATTGCACCCAACGGATGAAGAGTCCCCTTGGGATTTTTGTAAAACCAAATTTTATCAATTTTATTTTTTTTGTTAAATATTATATGCATATTTTCGCCTGACACTTGATTCATACCTGTTACAATAGAATCCTCATCGGTATAATATATAGTGTTGGCTGATGACATAACTTCTATATCTGTTATCTTGTTGCTGTCCAAATATGCAACCATATTTTTCCCAAAAATTTGGTTGTAATGACCGAGCGAATCAAACTCCGATATTATAAAAGCACTATTAAGCATCTCCACCATATCGACAGTATTGCCAATTGTATATAATTTTATAGTCTGAGCGGTTAATTGGTTATTGTCGTTCCAAATTACTGGAGTCTGATACATTGTTATTATGCTGTCGTAAAGGTTATATACAAGGCTGTCGCACATTGATTGAATGTCGTGTCTAAATAGTTTTACGTGATGAAATGCTTTTATTATCCTAAAAATTGTAGTATCTGACTGATTTTCAATTATAGTATCTGTTATTGATACAATAGTATCAGCATGAAGAAAAAGAGTATCTGTTTTTGAAATATATTTCATCAATGCACTATCAGAAAGCAAAGAATGTTCTGGTTCTTCGTAATAATACACATTGTTGCCAGTGAGCTGAATACTTTTTGCAGTATCAATAATTTCTACATTGCTACGTCCGCGTCCATATTTAAGATTTCGGTCATAATATATTGTATCGCCTACAAGTTTATGTTCTTTGCTTACAAGATAAGAGTTTTTAGTAAGTTCGGCTTTATCGGTATTATGATTATACCAACCAGATTCTGAATATAGATAATTATCTTTTCCAATAATTTCCGTAGGGCCTTGAAACGTTGATTTTTTTGTTTTAATATTGTGTGTCAACGTGTCGGAATACATTGTATATTTTGGATTATGCACCACCACATCGCGATTATATACAAGGTCGTTGGTTTTTGGATAAAAATAGCCAAGTTCTGAAACGAGAGTATCTTCACCAGTAAAAGTTGTGCCACCATCAAAATAGTTGGCCACGTTTTTTGTCATATCATAGTCGATATGTTCAGTAATCATAACCATGCTATCTTTTGTCATCTTTACATTTTTACGCATCTTGGCATATTTGTTGGCACCATTGTAATGCAAACTATCGCCCCAAAGATTAATAGTGTCACCATCTTGAGAAGGACGCATTATGTGAACACGACCAAAAGCTTGAAATTGGTTTTCTTTAGTATTGTAATACGCACTATCACAATACATTGTGCTACTATCGTGATAAAATTGCACATCACCACGCAGTATTTTTACATCAGGACCTAAGATTTCATTTACCTCAAGTGTGTTAGAATTTTTTATTTCTATCTTACGCGGTTGTTGCTGTCCATCACCACCGCTTGTTTGTGCAGAAACGGTGAATAACATCGTTGACATTAACACAAATAAGGTAACCAACCAATATTTCATATTGCCAAACATGGTTTAATTTTTTTACGTAGCACTAAGATTTTTCTAATTTTTAATTTTGTCGTCGTTAAGAAGATGACATAAGTAATGCCCCATCTTATCGCGTTTTGTGGTTAAATATCTGTTGTTGAACGAATTAGCTGGTATTTCTATAGGCACAATTTCGTCAATTGTCAACCCAAACCCTTCCAATCCAATTTTTTTTGCTGGATTGTTTGTCAACAATTTCATTCTTGTAACACCAATATCGGCAAGTATTTGTGCGCCAATACCATAATCGCGTTCATCGTCTTTAAAACCAAGTGCTAAATTTGCTTCAACAGTATCAAGCCCTTGATCTTGAAGTTTATAAGCTCTAATCTTGTTGAACAAACCTATTCCCCTACCCTCTTGATTAAGGTATAACACAACACCTTTTCCAGCATTTTCTACCATTCGCATTGCTTGGTGCAACTGATCACCACAATCGCAACGTTTGCTTGCAAATATATCGCCAGTGGCACACGAAGAATGTACCCTAACCAACACTGGCTCATCTTTTTGCCACTGTCCTTTAACAAGTACAACATGTTCCATACCATTAGACTTTTGAAGATAAGGGATAATACGAAAATTACCATAATCGGTAGGTAAATCTACTTCAACACCGCGTTCTACAAGGCTTTCTCTTTTAAGCCGATATTCAACAAGCGATTTTATGGAAATAATTTTAAGATTATATTTTTCTGCAATTTCCATTAGTTGAGGCAAACGAGCCATCGTACCGTCTTCATTCATCACTTCCATAAGAGCAGCAGCAGGATTAAGTCCAGCGAGTTTGCATAGATCTATTGCCGCTTCTGTGTGTCCATTACGTTTCAAAACGCCTTCATCTTGTGCGTATAACGGATTAATATGCCCTGGTCGTCCAAAAGTATCAGGTGTTGACTTAGGGTCGGCTAATGCACGTATAGTTTCAGCCCTATCGTGAGCCGACACTCCTGTTGTACACCCTTCAAGTTTATCAACAGTTATAGTAAAAGGTGTACCAAGAATCGATGTATTTTGAATTACTTGATGCGGAAGATTAAGTTGTTGACAACGCTGCATTGTAATTGGAGCACAAAGTAGCCCACGAGCATTTTTTAACATAAAGTTAACCATTTCGGGCGTAATTTTTTCCGCTGCACAAATCATATCGCCCTCATTTTCACGATCTTCATCGTCAACAACTATTATAATATGTCCTTGTTTTATTTCTTCAACAGCCTCTTCTACCGTATTGAGTTGTATTTTATTCATTTTTTTATTCTTTGTAATTAAAATTTGTGCAAAAATAATTATATTTGCCGATAAGTAAAATTATAAAAAAATTAAAAATCATGAAGTTTAGACATTTTTTAACTATGGCAATAGCCATAATTTTTGCTGGTATTACTCTTGCATCGTGCAAAAAAGACAAAGATGACAACGATTTTTCTTTAAGTGGTAAAACCTATTACGCAACAGAAACCGTAGCAGCAACCAAAAACGTTGATGCACAAAAAACAATTTATTACATATTTGAATTTACCGATGGAACTAACGTAAAGTATTACGAAAAAGAAGGTTCGCTACAAGGAACAACAAAAACCAATGCCAATGGCACTTATAGTCTCAACTATCCTTCAATTAACATCAACCTTAGTACAGGAGCCATTACTGGAACTTTTAGCAACGAAAATACATTATCTATCGGTGGCAAAACATACACAAAAAATTAGCCTGCTAAAAAATTTGTAAATATATCTTTGAGATTTGTATTAACAGCAAAAAAACACAAAAAGACATAACTTTAATTAAACTAAAAAAAGTTGGCTATACATTAATCCTTCGTAAATATATAAGGGAATGTATAGCTAACTTTTTAATAAATTTACCGATTTTACAATGGACATATCGGTAGGAATATTTTTATTAGTAGCATCATTTATTGGTTCGTTTATACAGCGAGTTTGCGGTTTTGGATTTGGAATTTTTATAATGACAATATTGCCCCACCTATTGACAACGTTACAAGAAGCCACCGCACTAAGTGGTTTTTTGAGTTTAATTCAATCGTCGGTGGTTTTAGCATTTACTTACAAACACCTTAATATCAAAAATTTAATAGGTATTTTCGTCGTCTTTTGTATAACGTCTTTCTTTGCTATAAAATTGATAGAAACAACCGACACCGACAACCTAAAAATAATTTTAGGTTGTGTTTTAATAATACTTGCAGTATATTTTTTATTATTTTCAAACAAAATTAATGTAAAACCAACGATCAAATGGCAATTTCCACTCGGAAGTTTATCAGGATTTATGGGCGGACTTTTTGGAATGCATGGACCAGCAGCAGTAATTTATTTTCTATCGTCAGAAAAAACTAAAGAGAGTTATTTAGCAGTGGCACAAGCTTATTTTGTTGCAACAAATATCTATATGTCGGCAATAAGAGCTGGCAATGGCTTTGTAACATCAGAAGTTGGCATAGGATTATTGTGGGCATTACCCGGAATTTTTGTTGGCATAACAATTGGGAAAAAAGTTTTTAACAAAATAAACTCCTCTATACTTAAAAAAATCATATATTTTTATATGATTTTGGCAGGTATAATTCTAATTGTATGAAAATAAAATAAAAAACAATCTGCAAAATATAAAAAATTTCGCAGATTGTAAATAAATTTATATACAACCAATACTCAACCCGCAATAATTGGATAGTCGGTTACATCATCAAAATTTTGTTGATCTTCTATTTCTACAACATCTTCTTTCTTTTCAGCATACCTTGTAATATTAAGAATTACGCCAAGTTGAAAAGAAGTAAAAACAATAGAAGTACCACCCATACTAACAAGTGGGAGCGTCTGCCCCGTTACTGGCATAATATTTACAGAAACAAGCATATTTGCCAACGCTTGTAGCATTATGTTAAGAGAAAAACCTACAACAAGAAATGCAGGAAAAGTACGTTCAAGACTGTTAACACACTTTATACATCGATAAAAAAATATCAAATATAACATAAGCACAAACACACCGCCAACAAGCCCTGTTTCTTCAACAATTATGGCATACACAAAGTCGGAATATGGGTGCGGCAAAATATTACGTTGTATGCTTGCTCCAATACCCTTTCCGATAATTCCGCCCTGTGCTATTGCAATGCGCGACTGCATAGCTTGCGAATTATTGGCTTTTTTTGAATTTGGGTTTGTAAAAGCCTCTATTCTATGCGCCCATGTTGACAATCGGCTATTATTTTCCATTCCTGTTGCCTTTAAAAATACTATCAACATAAAAAAAGCAAATATACAAACAGATACAAATATAAGAAGATATTTTACTGGAATACGCGCTACAAACATTAGAAACAAAGCCATAAGCCCAACCAAAAATGACGTAGAAAAATTTGAAGGTACAATCAACCCACAAACCAATAATACCGCCCCAGCGCATTTTAAAAAAGCAAACTTCCTACTTGCACTATCTTGACATACAGAAAGATTCTTTGCAAGGAACACTACCAAGAAACACTTTGCCATATCCGATGGTTGAAAAATTACTTCTATAAATGGAATTTTTAACCAACGACTTGCACCGTTGACATTAACGCCCAAAAAAGGTGTCAACAAAAGCAACATGCACGATATAGCCAAAAACAAGGTGGAAAATTTGAATAACAATTTGTATGACAATCGGCTAAACACAAATATTACAATTGAACCTAAACTCAGATAAAATACGTGTTTAATAAAATAAAACATAGTATTGCCACTCTGATGTTTCCAAGCCAACATACTTGTAGAACTAAACACCACAATGGAAGAAATTAACGCCCAAAAAAGTAGAATTATCCAAATTACACGGTCGCCCTTAAAAATGCTAAATATAGATTTGTTCATTTTTGTTTTTACTTTTGTTTTTTATGTTAAATCTTATTATTTAACTGTTTTACAGCTTCTTTAAATAATTCTCCACGCTGTTCGTAGCATGTAAAAAGATCAAAACTTGCGCACGCTGGCGAGAGTAGTATAGTGTCGCCAACTTCTGATACTTCTAAACATTTATTCATACAATCGGCAAGACTATGAGTATCAAAAACAGGTTTTATATTTTCAAAAGCTTTTATTATCGGAGAGTTGTCTTTACCCATGGCAACAATAGATTTAACTTTTTGATTTACAAGCGAATAAAGTTGAGAATAATCATTACCCTTATCAACCCCTCCGAGAATAAGAACAATAGGAGCATTGCAACTTTCAAGCGCACGAAAAACAGCATCAACATTGGTACCTTTACTATCGTTAATGAAAGTACGTCCGTTATATTCTCCAGCATATTCAATGCGATGTTCCAAGGGTTTAAATTGTTTAAATGTTTGCTCTACAACATCCGACGACACACCATTGGCAATAGCCGCTGCTGCTGCCGACATTGCATTTAAAACATTGTGTTGTCCCTTTAACAAAAGCGAATCAAGCGGAATTTTAACCGATAAACTACCATTATTATAATTAACCACAATATCGCCATTTTCCAAAACACAATTATTTTTCCCTATATTTTGCATTACAGGAATATAGCAAGCTTTAGTTTTAAATTCGTCAAGTTTTTCTATCACCACCTTATCAGGTGTATATATGAAAAAACAATCGGGAGTTTGGTTGCGTACAATGCGAAATTTTGATGCAGCATAATTATCCAAACTATACCCATAACGATCAAGATGGTCTGGCGTTATATTAAGCAAAATTGCAGTATCAGCTTTAAACGAATACATATTATCAAGTTGGAAACTGCTAAGTTCAATAATATAATAATCAAAATTTTCTTGCGCCACTTGCAAGGCAAAACTCCGACCAACGTTTCCAGCCATAGCAACATTAAATCCTGCATTTTTAAAAATAGCATAGGTAAGTTCGGTGGTAGTAGTTTTTCCGTTAGACCCCGTTATGCATATTTTTTTTGCATTAGTATAACGAGCCGCAAATTCAATTTCAGAGATAACAGGAATACCTTTTTGCCTTAGTTTAACCACCAATGGAGCAGTTTCTGGAATACCCGGACTTTTTATAACTTCATCGGCAGTCAAAATAGTTTCTTGCGAATGACCATTTTGTTCATAAGGAATATTATACTTCTCAATAGCTTTAAGATATTCTGATTTTATGTTTCCACTATCTGATAATAAAACTTTAAAACCTTGTTTTAATGCAAGTACAGCCGCACCTATTCCACTTTCGCCTGCGCCAAGTATAGCTACAAATTTATCGTTATTCATAATAATTTTTTACCTTATTTTCAATGTTAAAAAAGATAATACTGCCAAAATTATTGCAACAATTATAAATCGGGTTACAATTTTAGGTTCTGGTAGTCCTTTTTTCTGATAATGATGATGCAATGGAGCCATCAAGAATAAATGTTGACCAGCACCATATTTTTTAAACGTATGAGTGAAATACCACACCTGCGCCATAACGCTGATGTTTTCTACCAAAAATATTCCACAAAAAATAGGAATTAGCAACTCCTTGCGCACTAAAATTGCCGTTACTGCAATTATGCCGCCAATGGTAAGACTACCAGTGTCGCCCATAAAAATCTGCGCAGGATAAGCATTAAACCACAAAAAACCTATCATCGCACCAATAAATGCAGAAGAAAATACCACAAGTTCACCAATACCAGGAAGATACATTATATTAAGGTAATGTGCAAAAATTGCATTACCCGACACGTATGCAAAACCAAGCAATGTTGCCACCGATGCTGCAGACGTTCCCGCACACAACCCATCGAGTCCATCTGTCATATTGGCTCCGTTGGATACTGCTGTTATTATAAATGTTACAACAATAATAAAAACAAGCCATGCAACCCATTCATAATCTGTATCTTTCAAAAACCAAACAAAATATGTATAATCAAACTCGTTATCTTTCAAAAAGGGCAATGTGGTTTTTAGCGACTTAACATCATCAACATACTTAAGCGCATTTATTTCTTGAGGATTAAGTTCAGAAATATCAACCATTTCGGTTGACTCCGACTGAGGATTATTCCTTACAAGAATATCATCGCTAAGGTATATTGACACTCCAACAACGATACCAAGAATAATTTGACCAATAAGTTTGGCACGGCTACTCAATCCATCTTTGTTACCTTTAAAAACTTTTATGTAATCGTCGGCAAAACCGAGTGCACCAAGCCATAATGTTGTAAAAATAAGCAAAAGAATGTAGATGTTGTCTAATTTTGCAACCAACAAAACAGGAATAAGTATAGCCGCAATGATAATAATTCCGCCCATTGTAGGTGTTCCTGCCTTTTGATTCTGACCTTCAAGATATAACAATCTTACGGATTCTCCTATTTGGCGTTTGCGTAGCCAATGAATCATCTTTTTTCCAAAAATAAGCGTTATCAAAAGAGATAAAATTACTGCCAATGCCGCCCTAAAAGAAATAAAATTAAACAATCCCGCACCTGGAACATCCAGAGAATCAAGATAATGAAAAAGGTAATAAAGCATTTTTATTTGGTTTGACTAATTTTTTTTAAGTAAGTGAACAAAATTAAGCGACATGTTTACCATATTGAATATTCAGACCAT
>ERZ842401.6656-NODE-6656-length-12258-cov-3.148078_pt1 | contig 12258 bp, 8 predicted proteins | sample MGYA00521270_ERZ842401 | MGnify/ENA primary metagenome ERZ842401 (study PRJEB31892, sample SAMEA3878208) | bioreactor metagenome | biome: Moose rumen | place: Sweden | collected 2011-10 | study: EMG produced TPA metagenomics assembly of the PRJEB12797 data set... | reverse complement strand
TGAGATAAAGCAGCTGAGATAAAGCAGCTGAGATAAAGCAGCTGAGATAAAGCAGATGAGATAAATGAGATAGACGAGCTGCGCTGCCGGCAGCTTTTACGCTTACTTCCCTCCTGTCCATCCTAAGGTGCCACCATGGCTCTGCCTGAAACCGCTTCGCTCCTCACTGAGCTTAATGGCAAATCCGGCGAAAACCTCGAATACGACAATCTCTACCTGGGCTTAGAAGAGCTGGCGGTGCCGGTTGAGGCTCAGGAGATCGGAGATACGGTGGGTGAAGGCCGCGACGCGGACTTCCGTACCCTTGCCAAAAACTGCCTCAAACTGTGGGAGCGCACCCGCGATCTGCGCGTGGCTGCCTATTACACCGTGGCCGCCTGCTGCAACGAAGGCCTTGAAGGGTTGCATCAGGGACTCGAGATGGTGGCCTACCTCATCGACAATCTGTGGGATGAGTTCTATCCGCAGCTTGATCCCGATGACGATAACGATCCCACCGAGCGCATCAACATCCTCAACATGCTCTCCCCGCAGGCCGGCGCCTATGGCGATCCGGTAGGCTTTATTAATCACCTAAGAGCCCAGCGCCTGGTGCCGGAGCTGCCTTATACGCTGCGCGATGTGATGATCGCCCAGGGCATGCTGGAAAGCCGCGATGAACCGGTGGACATGGCCCTGGTGCAGGGGCAGATCCGCCAGGTGCCCCCGGCGTCACTGGCCGCGCGCCAGAAGCTTATCGCGACGCTGCAGACGCAGGTTGCCGACATCGTCGCGCACATGAATGAGCGCCTGGGCAGCAGCGGCTATCTTAACTGCGACACGCTTTTATCCGAGCTTAAGCACTTTGCCAAATTCTTCAGCAGAGTATTCCCTATGTCTTTCGTCAGGGGAACAGCGTGTTTGTCCGATATGGACTTCGACGTTGGGGAATTTGTATTTATAAATGTAACCTTTCATATTATCATATGCCCTTGAAGACTTACTCAGATAATCAATCGGATCTCTTTCGGTTGTTTATTTCGAACACACGCCATCTATATTCTTTTTTATGAGGTTAATTTCACACATTAGTTCGTCGTAGTAGTATTGCCTTCTTTTCGGCTTTTTTATTATAGAGTTAATGTAGTTAAGAATCATGCTACTATTGAATACAACATCGATTCTTCCGCTTCCGTCTTTTAATGTGCTATTCATCACATAATTTTCAATGTCAGATTCAGTTGTTAATGGGAAGTATTGCTGGAGTAAAGCAGTTAGTTTTTTTATAATCATTTCAAGAGATGATTTGGCAAATTGAATATCGGTTCTGCCTTCAGTATAGTATTTAAGAATGTAACGACGATGATCACTGATATACTTATCAAGATGAACAAGTTCCTCCTTGTTAAAATCGTCTTGATGTCTGAACAAGGGCTCGTCTTTCAGATTGTACCAGCCAAATAAAGCAATGTCTTCGCGGCATTTTTCAATCAGCTCGTTGCATTCTTCAGCAGAAACCTCACCAATTAGCTTATATAGGGATTGCCTTTGTTTTACTCCTAGGTTTATATTAACTTCTTTCAGTACCTTTTCAACACTATTATATTTCAAAGGGAGAGGTTCGTCATCTAAAACAAATTGACTATAGAAATTGACTTTGTGCATTTGAAAATCAAGATAACAAGCCTGCTCATATTCTTGTAGATCAGTCCATCCTGCTCTTTTTATTTCGGCTTCAAAGAGAAAATCGACATGATATGCGAGATTGCATAATTCATACACGGTGGACATTGGATATTTGTCTTTTAAGATATGCCTTGCAAAATAAGGATTCCTTTCAGTTAATGCACGGACAGCAGTTTCAAAGCTATTGCTATGCAAAATATCGTTTAGCTTCGACTCGGTGAACTTGATGTCGTGTTGAACTGTTTTATATGATTTCATAATGTGTATTTGTAAATGTATCCTTTCATAAATGCAATAATGAAAAAATTATAGTCTGGCTGCAAGTTGGTTATAGGATTGGGAAAACACCCTGTCGTTAACAAAAGCCCGGAAATTACTATCCGTAAAGTAGTGCTGGACAAACTCTGTCTTTTCTTCAAGCATAGCGGCGACTATGGATTGGATTTCGGCATTGAACTGCATTTGGGCAGTCTGTTCATCGCTATTTTTGACAGCGTTGACAAATGCGGGTTTCTGACTGATCCGCTCTGGCAACTCCTTGATTTGTCTGACCACCTCGTCCTGATTTTTCCATTCAATGTTCCCATACATTTGGTTGAAGTCTTCAATGATGTTGCTCAGACTGTCCAACTCGGGTTCTGTCTTATGTCTGCCGGAGCCAACGGGGACAGGATCAATTTCTGCAGAGACATCCTCCAGAGATAAACTTTGTTCCTCGCCTTTGACAATGCGGTATTTGTCGAAGTCAACAACATCTATCAGACCTTCTGTGTAATCAATCTTTGCGATTTTAGGAAGTTTTGTCACCAGAAGCATATAGAAAATGTAGAGTTTTTCCCACTCCTTGCTGCTGAACGGTACAACAGCCGCAATAAAAGGATATATGCGATTGTAGTTTTTGATGGCACTTTTGCATATGATTTGCTCCTCCTCGCCAAGTTCGTTTTTGAATCTTTCAACACAGGTATCAATAATAGGGTCAATAAGTGTGCGGTCATCGGAAGTGAGCTTGGCCTCAACTACAGCATTGACTTCTTCGGTTGTGTATATGTCGAACGGTTCAATGGTCCCAATAAGGTCGTTGAGCTTGTTCGGATCTGTTTCCGAGGTGAGAATCGTGGTCTTGTAGTATTTTTGGAATGCTTCCTGTATGCTTTCCGGCTCGTTTGCAAAATCAAGGACAAAGGTGTCAATTTTCTTGGGATGGTTCCTGTTCAGCCTTGAAAGTGTCTGTACGGCCTTCACGTCAGACAGCTGTTTGTCAACGTACATGGTATGGAGCAGGGGTTGGTCGTAGCCCGTTTGGAATTTGTCGGCGACGACAAGGATTCTGTAGGGGTCTTCTTCAATCCTGTCCTCTATCTCCACGGAAGGGAATCCGTTGAGTTGTGATTCGGTTACCTTTTGGCCGTTTATCTCTTTGTCGGTGAAAGCGACAATAGCTTTGAATGGACTGTTACGCTCCGCAAGCAGACGGTTGATTTCATTAAAGAAATCAATGGCACGTTGAATGGAGGAAGTGACAACCATCGCACGAGCCTGGCCACCTATCTTGTTATAGACTTTCGTATGAAAGTGCTCAACGATGATGGCTGCTTTGTCACGGATTGTCTCGGGCTGGCGCTCCACGTATGCCCGAAGGCGGGCGGGAGCTTCTCGCTTGTCAAACATCGGATCATCCTCTGTGGCTTTGAGGATTCTGTAATAGCTGCGGTAGGGTGTGTAGTTTTTCAGAACGTCAAGGATGAAACCCTCCTCTATGGCCTGTTTCATCGTGTATTCGTGGAACGGAACGTGACCTACTTTGCCTTCTGAATCAGGCGGCAGAGGCGTTCCGAACATTTCAAGGGTCTTGTTCTTCGGGGTGGCGGTGAAAGCGTAGTAGTTGGCGTTTTTCGCCATCTTGCGGCCTTTCATTATGCGATTGATGACATCCTCGAAGTCTTCCGCTTCGGAATCGTTGTCGCTGGATGCAGCGTTGCCAGAGACGGCGATGGCCATGCTTGCGCTCATTGCTCCGTTCTGACTGCTGTGAGCCTCGTCAATGATAATGGCGAAATGGCGTTCTTTCAGCTTGTTGCCGATTTCATCAAGAATGAAAGAGAACTTGTGGATGGTAGTGACGATAATTTTGGCACCGCCTTGGAGATATTCGCGCAGTTTCGAGGAATCCTCCGCCCAAAAGACCTTTCCGGGCATTTGGCCGAAGTCACGGATATTGTCTCGGATCTGCTTGTCAAGGTTTACCCTGTCGGTGACAACAACCACAGAATCGAAAGCCGCCTTGAGGTTGGTGTCAAGCATCATGGCAAGCTGATAGGCAAGCCACGTGATGGAGTTGCTCTTTCCGCTGCCGGCTGAATGCTGTATGAGATAGCGTTTGCCCACCCCGTTCTGTTCAGTGTCGGCAAGAAGCTTGCGCACACAGTCAAGCTGGTGGTAACGTGGCCAAATGCACTTCGCCACCGTCTTCTGCTCTTTTTTCCCTGTCTTCTTGTTTTTCACCCTTTTGGTCTCCATCACCACCTGGGCGTAGTTCTCCAATATGTTAGAGAGAGATTCTTTGGTGAGAATATCTTTCCAAAGATAGTCGGTGGCAATGCCGTTAGGGTTCACGGGGTTCCCTGCGCCGCCATTCACGCCTTTGTTGAACGGCAGGAACCAGCTGTCTTTGCCACACAGCTTGGTACACATATAGATGTCGGTGTCATCAACAGCAAAGTGTACGGCACAGCGTTTGAATTGGAAAAGCGGGTCGTTGGAATCTCTGTCTGTCTGATATTGCCGGATGGCATTCTTGACGGTCTGCTTCGTAAAGTGGTTTTTTAGTTCCATCGTGATGAGGGGCAGACCGTTAAGGAATATGACGACATCGATGGAGAGTTCTGGATTTGTCCTGGAATAGTGAAGCTGGCGGATTACGGCAAAGATGTTCTGCTGATAGTTGAGTTTTGCGGTCTTGTTGTACTCGGAGGGCAGCGGATAGTAAAGGTCGAAGATATCGGAGTTAAAGCGGAAACCATGGCGCAGCACATCACACACGCCGCGTTTGGTGATTTCGCCTTGCAGACGAGAAAAGAACTTGTGTTTCTCACTTTGAGAGGAGAAGCACATAGAGGTTTCCACCTTGTCTGGCTGGGTGGCACGCAGGAACTGCTCAACCCTGTCTATGTCCAGTGCATAGTCTTTGTTGTAGTCATCGGATTTCCCCTGCACGTAGTGGTTCATATCCAGCAGGTAGTCAACGATGATGGTTTCAAGCCCTTTTTCTGATGTGTCTGCCATAGCTATAGATTTCTAAAAAACTTTGATTTGTCCGGTAACGGCATCGGCAACAAGCCGCTGTTTGTATTCCTTAAGGTAAGCGATTTCGGCTTCCAGTTCCGAAATCAGCGAATTGATATTATCACACTTTGCATCAATGAAATCCACGATAGACCGCTGTTCAGATAGAGGGGGAACAGGAACATCTATTTTTTTTAATCCTTGCCAATTTAGATTTTGCCTGATTCCTCCACCCATCGAATAAAACATCTTTTTTATATCGTATGTGTGTAAGAGATTGTAAAGATAATCTGGAACAACCATTTCTTCATTTGTCACATTCAGACAGACATAGGCGGATGTTACAATGCCCTCTTCTTTAACTAACCCGACTCGCAGGCTTTTATGGTCGTTTTGTAAGTCTGTTAGGCGCAATACGATATTTCCCTCTTCTACAATTTGATATGTATCAAATGAAGCTGGCAATAAGCCTTCTGTTGCATCAATGTTCCTTTTGACAATATTCCCGTAACTCAGTGATAACAAATTCTGATGATGGACTTTTTTATTTGAAATAAAATGCTCTTGAGCAATTTGTGATAATTTCTTCATTTCCCAATGTTCGGGAATCATTCCAATCCACGGGATTCCGCTGTCTTTCATCTTGACATCGGGGTTGAGGCCGTGTGTGACAGCCTCGGCTATTTGGGTCTGTTTTAACTCATCAAGCAGCCGTAACTCTCTCTCTCTCTCTCTAACATACGCATCTATACTTATAGTTTTACTTTCAATGTAATCAACTATTTTCTTCTGTTCGGCAAGGGGAGGGAAAACAGCATACATCGAAAAAAGATCATCAGTATATAAACGACTAAAACCATCGCCAATTCCTGATGCCTTTCGATTGAATGCTTCTCTATATGTTTCTGTTCCAAATAATTTTACAAAAAAATCAGCACAGGCCGTTTCATTACAACGATAGATGGCATAGTCGGAACTGACAACGCCATCATATTTTGATATTGCAAATAACCTTGCTTTAAACCTATTGAAAACGATGTTGCCAGGATGAACAACTTTTGTACCCACGTAAGAGGCACTTTCCATAGTTCGATTTTTTTTCTCTGAAGATGGTATAAGGCCATCGTCTTTACTCAAAGAAAGTGGAGTTTCCTTTCCCTCAATCGAACGTTCGTTGAGTTCCCTGAAGATATACTTTATCCTCCGCATTTCCCAGTGTTCGGGAATCATTCCCAGCCAGGGGATGCCGCTGTCCTTGTATTTCTCGTACCGTTCCATATCAAATTCCAAGGATTTCGTTCAACATTCCGTCAGTCTTCTTCTCGATGTCTTGGATGTCGGCGGCGATGTCAGCCAGCGTGCGCAGCTGTACGGGCTTGTAGAAGTATTTGGTAAATGAAAGTTCATAACCAATGACTGGTTCGCCGAAAACCACATCGGGGTCATAGGGCTTGACCTCGTTTTCGAGGAAACCGTCAATGCCGCCCGGATAGGTCATAGGGATCTGCTCCACTTCACCTTTCACTTTTACCAGCTTGGTCTTGCCTTTGGCATCCTTGGTCGGCTTGAACAGTTCCACTTGCCAGTAGCCGAACTCCTCATTGGGGAAAATCTTGCTCTGTTCCGTCTCTTTGAAATCGGAGAGCTGTTTGAGGATGGCTTCACGGTTCTCGGCATTGGTCTCGCAGTTCTTGTTGCCGAGGTTCTTCCGCAGGGGCGTTTTCAGCTGGGTCGCGTCGATGAGCTGCACCTTGCCCTTGCGCCTTTCCTCCTTGCGGTTGGTGACAATCCAAATATACGTGCCTATGCCTGTGTTGTAGAAATCATTTTCGGGCATTGCCACGATGGCTTCCAGCAGGTCGTTTTCGATGATGTAGCGGCGCAGGTTGCTTTCACCGCCGCCAGCTTCTCCCGTAAAGAGGGAGGAACCGTTGTGAACTTCCACGATGCGTGTGCCGAAATCAGTGTCTTTCATTCGGCTGAGATTGTTGGCGAGGAACAGCATTTGGCAGTCTCCGATATTGGGGAGGAAATTATACTCCGCATCACCGTCATAGTTGATGCGGAAACGGGTGTCCTTGTATTCTTTTTTATCCTTCAGACCGCAGATTTCAAGGTCTTTCTTCCAAGGTGTTCCGAACGGAGGATTGGAAATGCAGAAGTCGTAAGTTTCTCCCGTGTGGCCATCCTGTGAAATGGTGGAACCGAAAGCGATATATTGGCGGTCGGTATTGTTGAGTGAGTAGGAGAAACTTTTGACATTGCCGGAAATCATCATGTCGGCCTTGCAGGTGGCGTAAGTGTTGGGCTGGTTTTCCTGCCCGAAGATCAGAATTTCCACGTTCTTCCCTTTCTGACGGGCAATGTCCTGCATTTCCTTTTGGGCTATGGTGAGAATGCCACCCGTGCCGCTCGCGCCGTCATAGATGGTGTAGGTGTTGTCGGTGATTTTGTCGGCGACGGGGGTGAGTGCGAGGTCTGCCAGCAACTGTACATAATCGCGGGGCGTGAAGTGTTCTCCGGCTTCTGTCACGGCATAGTCCTCGTTGAACCGTCGGAGGAGTTCCTCGAAGATTGTACCCATCGTGTGGTTGTCAAGTCCGGGAAGTGTCTCGTTACCCTTGTCGTCAAGTACGGGGTTTATGCTCAAATTGATGGTGGTGTCTGTGAACTTCTCAATAACACTTCCTAAAAGCAAAGATTCTGTGAGGTTGTCAACCTGCTGGCGCAGTCTGAATTTGTCTATGATGTCAATTACATCATGACTAAAGCCGTTGAGATAGTCGATGAAGTTGGCTTTCAGCCTGGTCGGGTTCATTTCAGACTTTAGCGTCTGCATGGTGTAGCGGGAAGTGTTATAGAACGGGTAGCCAGTGACAGGGAAAAGGATGGGGTCATAGTTGGTTATCCCGTTTTTGTCGCAGAACTTCTTCTTCTTCATTACTTCCTCTTTTGTCGGTTCAAGCAGAATATCGATACGGCGAAGAACCATGAATGGGAGGATGACTTTCTTGTAGTCTCCTTTTTCAACGTTCTGCACAAGAACATCATTTGCAATGTTCCAGATGAAATTGAAAAGCGCGTTATATTGGGCGGTATTCATATACTCAAAAAATAAAATGCAAAAATACAAAATATGTGGACGTAAACTGCACACAAACAGCACAGAAATACTTTGATAAATCTACTACTGCGACATTATGACTATGATGGCAGGGCACGAACATGAGATGAGAAGTTTGAACGGATAGTTTGCCAGATTTGTTGTCGAAAATCATATAAAGTTCACATATCTTGAACAAAAGACCATATCGTAACAGTCTGTTTTGTGGTCAGGGCATCTTCTGCATTGTTCACGCTTACCGTCAAGCATGTCCTGCCATGGGTAACCGCCTCTCTGCTTGATTCCTCGCATTTCTTTGACGTAGGCGCATACGTCATCACCTTCAGTCTCGACTCTGTTTTGGATGTAACAGCAATTCTGTCCGTACATAAATTCAGAGTCCTTTTTACTATACGGAGCCTGTTGACGTTCAGCATACCTGCTGTTTTGTCCCTTTTGCATCACTGTATTGGTTTTAGTGTGGTCCAAGGACTGCGACTTTATATAGTTTGCCCGTTTTTTATTTTCCAGTTGCTCACGGATTTTTTCATTTTTCAGCGTCTTGTGGATATTTCCAATGGCCTCGGGATAGTAAATCCAGCGTATGTTTGATTTGTCTGTGAGGTATTTAGCCATTGCGTTGAAATCGTAATCCCTGTCGTTTTTTAGTTTGACATTGGAAAGGTCGATTTCTACACATGCGGCTTTGGATTCCACCAATTTGTTGTATTTTTCATTGTCAACGGCGTGGGAAAACAGGAACTCCACGAACAATTCATGGCCTTTCACGACAGCGATGGCATCGGGTTTGACATCCCCTCTGAATTGCTCAACAAGAACTTCGTCGAATGTAACAGGTGGCCTTTGATATTCGTCTGCATAACATACGGAGCCAAAGGACATAGAATGCATCAACTCGGCCAGTTCTTGGTCATGGACTTCGCAGTCCCTGTTATTGTTCTTTCTGGAATTGTGTACTAGAACTCTGTCTGTCCCACCCTTGTATTCGTGTCGCAGGGCGAATCTTGGCAAACAAAGCGTTTTGGTCTCTTGGAACACTTCTTTGGCAAGCAAGTGGACGGAAGCTTCGTAGCCATGCTGGCACTCCATACCTTTGGCATGGGCAAAGTGATGTTTCCTGACCTTCCCCTTTCTAGCAAGCAACGGGGCACCACAATGAGGACAAAGGCAATCGCAAGAGATCCCCCTTGGCACATCTGAAACACATACAGTTTTCCCATCCTTGTTCTTTGCCCATCCGAAGAGTTTGCAGTCCATATCTCGAACAATTTTCTAAGTATCACTTGCCTTTCTTTGAAGGTTTTTTCGCTGGTTTGCCGGATGCTTCTGTCGGCGTTGGGGGAAGTGTCATGCCGTTTTTGCATTTTCTTCCCTTTTCATTGCTGTCGTGTATAACTGAATTCTCTGACATAGTTACTTGATTTGGTAAAAGAATGCAACTAAAAATGACAGACCTGCAACAAGGGTGATTATGGAAATCCAATTGAGCAGTCGTGTCAATTTTGTAAATATATTATCCGAAGTACTTTCAGGTTCGTGAATGATGTCATAGTCAACAGAACGTGATGTGGTTTTGTAGGAAATGAGGTTGACAAGCAATGTGGCTATAAGAAATATCCAAGCAGTAAGCAGCATACAGTTAAGTTCTATTTCCCGTATGGAGGAAATTAGCGTAACCGAAAGGGCAATTGCACCAGCAGAAATGTAGCGGATTTGCTTGTCAAAAAGCAACTCAGACTCTTTTCGGATATCCAATTTCTGCGTGTCTCTTAACTTTTTGTAGTCTTTGTTTTCTTGTTTACTTTCCATATTACACAAATTCAAGACTGCAAAATAAACAATGTTTTGTGACAAAGCACGTCACAAAATAACAAAAAAAGGTCAAATTTTCTGTTCGCTTATAATGGGTTCAACAAAGTGCGTGCCCGTTTTCGTTACTGTCTCATATATATACCATCTACTTTATGCCTAGATTGGATATCGACGGCACTTTCAAACTCATAGAACGGATGGTGTGGCCGACCGCTCAAATCACTTATTTGTTGTAGATTTTATGTAACTTGACCTGTTCTTCAAGAATTTTTCTCATGATTTTAGATATTTTCAAGTGGTATTTCTCTACTGCATCGTTGAACTCTATGGGATTCATTCTTATCCAAGCTACAACGGGTCTTGTCTCTGATTTGCCTTTTACTGTCAGTGTAAGCAGACTATCTTTGTAATAGGTCGAATTTTCAATTGGTGGATGTTCTTCTGTCACCCTTGGTATAACAACTATGTCTTTAGGGTTGTACAGTTCGTCAAAATCCTCTTCTTCCTGGCTGTCAGTATTCTCTACAGGCGAAGTGTTATCAGATTCATCATTTACATCTGACTTTTTTCTTCCCGGATTTCGCGCCTCTTTGATTGCCTCTACAATGTCAATGCTGTTTTCACCTGCTTCATCAGGATGGTTGACAACAAGCTCGTCAATGTCGGCACCTAAGAAGAACTCTTCAACAAAGTTCCAACGTTGTTCATTAGACATTGAACTTAAAAAGAAATGGTCGAACAATTTACTGCTGACATCGTATTTGTTCAGTGTGTTTTGAAGCAGTCCATTGAAGTAATTTTTGTCATACGCATCTCGATGGATTCTCCTCGGATCGTTTATACGAATAAATATCATCGGTTTGTCCCCTCCTGCCATCTCAAAAGTACCTAAATCAAGCATTTCAAGAAAATATCCAAGACGGATATAATTCGTGGATTCAGTATTTTCTTTGGATATGTATCTGTTCACCGTATCAGAAGAAGCATCTGAGAAAAGTCTTGAAAAGAGTGCGGTTAACGAACTAAACGTATCAATATACCTATTTGAGAAAACTCTATAAGTTTTTCCGTGCAGACTCATCCGGACTAAGATAAAAGGATCTCTTACATACGTCCTCTTATTATCAATTTTAGAAAAAGAGGTAATGATGAAATCAGAAATTTCATTTATACCTTTCGTTTTTGGGAATTTTTCTTCGATTTTCTTCCTTATCGTATCGATTTTCACAAACTTATTCTGTAAGTATAATCCTCCGAACACCTTTTTCAGATTTTCAAAAAAGGAGATAAGCTTCTCCTGAACCTCTTCATAACTTTTATAGATTTGAAATGAAAATCTCAGCAACGGAACAGTATCTATTTTTTCTTTCTCGAATAATTCCTTCTTGTAGAAAGCAGCTTTAAGCACTGGAAAACTCATCTCGTTGCGATGCTGCGACCAAATCTTGTTCAAATCAAGTTCAACAGTCTTAGACTTTTGATTTTCACTGATAATTCTGTATGATTCAGGAAAGTGAGCGTTTAATTTTATGAAGTCCTGTTCGCTAACGCGTGCGAACACCGTGGAAAACAGTTTTTTCGGACGTGCAATGAGAACGTTGAAACGATATTTTGCAAGATAATCCTTTTCAAGCATCATAAGGGATGTCATCACCTTCTGGTCATTATCAAACTCGTTGAATATATATCCAAAATCATCTGGTGAGACTAACATGTTTCGACGTTTGTCATTCTTCAGGTACAGGTTATAAATCTTCTTCAGCATCTCCTTTAATTGGTAAAGCTTTATTGATGACATTCCATGTAACTTTTTGCTGTAAACCTGATCTTCACGGGAGTAGTCAAGGGCTGCAAAGCCATGAATTTTGGGGTCACGGGCAACGCGGCCAACTTCTTGTATGTAGTCTGGAAGCAACCCGGAAGGTGCATGGTGATATACGACTTCAATGTCTGAAATATCAACTCCCATGCCGAAAGCTTTGGTGCAAATCATGATCTTTGACTCGCTGTTCTTGAATTTATTGTATGACTCATCTTTAATGGATTGATCCAATGTGCCATAGTAGAATACTGCCGCATCAGGTTGCTCTGAACTCTGGATTTCAGACATCAAATCGGAGACATGTTTTGAGTAAGGAGTGTAAACAATGGTTTTTGCCCCAACTTTGTAGATGTTCTCTATAAAAGCGGCAGTTTGTTTGATTTTGCTCCGTTAATGGCCGAAATTGAATTTGTCATGATTGTTGACAATAAATGAAATGTCGTCTCTTTTGACTTGCCCGATATACATATAGGGGTTTTGCATTGCCAAGCTGTCAATGGTGTCGAAAACCATATCGTTGATACCGCCATATACCGCTGTGGCAGTTACT
>ERZ842401.6655-NODE-6655-length-12258-cov-9.993608_pt1 | contig 12258 bp, 12 predicted proteins | sample MGYA00521270_ERZ842401 | MGnify/ENA primary metagenome ERZ842401 (study PRJEB31892, sample SAMEA3878208) | bioreactor metagenome | biome: Moose rumen | place: Sweden | collected 2011-10 | study: EMG produced TPA metagenomics assembly of the PRJEB12797 data set... | reverse complement strand
AAGAATTTGAAAACTACCTGGGTCATGCCGATGATGAAGACCGATTATGGTAAATAATGATCGCCAACTATATAGAAAAACAGAGCCGTTCTTATCCCCAAGAATGGCTCCGTTTTCATTTTATGCTTTTTCCTGCTCAATATTATCTAACGCATACTCACAACACTGCCTTACCAGATTATTCAGTGACACCTGCTGTTCATTTGCCACCGTTTCCAGCTGTTCTACTAATTCCTTAGGAAGCCGGAATGTTTTATTAACCATTTCGTTATTCTTTTTTACGACAAACATATACACACCTCCAATCATTACCGCTTTCGAAGCCAGTCAACACAAAGGGAGCGCTCATATTCGTTGAAACAAAAATAATATGCCATGATTCCATACAGTAAAGTAAATGCCATCACTTTGATTACAAAAATCGCCCCGCCTGCTTCAGGCAGCAAACAGTTAACGCTGTATGCAATGGCAGTCAGCAATGTAACGTTCAACGAAAGAGGCAGTATTTGCCGCCAAAACTTCCCCATCTGTAAATGTAAGAAACGCGCATAACAATAAGACATGCCGATACCGTTTCCTAGAAACATACACAATCCTGTGGCCGCCGCACAGCCGATTCCACCATACTTCATCCCCAAAGGTATCGCCAGTATGATATTGAGCAGCCCTACCAAACTCTGCACTGCCGCACGTATGCCGTAACGATTCATAGCCTGCAGAATAGCAAAACCCACATTCTGAATTAAATCTGTAGTAAATGGAATCATAATCAACAGGGCAATCCAATAACTATCTTCAAAACCTTTACCAGCCCATAACGCAATGAACTCCTGACCAAATATCACAAAACCGCTGCCCACTAGCCCCAAGGCAAAAAATTGCAACCTTCCAATACGTATAAACAATACAGATATTTCCTCATTGCCCACCTTCCGCGCCACCAGTTCCGTAACGTGAGGCAGAAACACTCCCGAAATGGATGTCGACATCATCATATAAGCCTGCTGAATATTTGCCGCTATCGCATACACCGCCACAGCCGCCGTACCACTAATAACCCCAAGTATTACCTGATTAGTCTTGAAAAAGACCAAGTCCGCAATAGACACAATAAACTGCATCAGCAGAAAATACCCTACACCTTGCAATAAATCCCGATTCCAATAGTGATAAACGATACGGACTTGAAGTTTTTTTGTGGCGTAAAACCAACGCCACAAAATCAAGACTGCATTAAGTATTGTTGTAGCTGCTGCAACGCCGAAAGCATAAGGATATTCCTGCAAAACAACCAATACCAGTAGTGGTTGCAGTATACATTGCAAACAACTTGTTCCCCGCAGGAACAGGAATCGTTGCCGAGCATTGATAACCGCCTGATAAACCATCCCCAGCATTGTAATAGCAAAATTAAAGAGCAACAATAAGTAAATTGACAAGCCTTCTTTTAACTCCGCTACTGACATGGAGTCACCAAACCATTGTGGCAAAAATGGATAAAATGCACCACCGACAAACAGAACGAGCAGACAAATAACAAAATATCCCCGCCGGGCAATGGCCAAAATATTTTCTGCACCATTCTGATCCCCTAACGCCCAATACTTGGCATAAAATCGGATTATCATACTGGACAAGCCAAAGTCTACAATCGACAAGTACGCAATCAAGGAACCAATTAACTGATAAAGCCCATACTCTTCCTGACCAATGTAATACAACAGCAACGGGATATAAAGAAAATTGACCGCTGTTTGCAAAAAGATATTCAAATAAGATAGGACTGCTCCTATTTTACGTTCGGAAATTTTTATCACCACCTATATCAGCTACCTTCAAATGCAATAATCTAAGACTTGAATCAGTAACTCCCAATTTTTCATCCAGCGATTTCCAAAACTTTTCCCATAGGATGCTCAAAGCCAGCGAAATCAAAAACACCGCTACTACTCCCAGCGGGATAACGTATAACGCGTCCCCACACTGTCCAAAGTGTGAACGAACTAACGTCAGGGATAATACATCCCAGACCAAAGCATGAAATAAAAATATACTAAACGAATACCGACTTACCATATCAATAAGCTCAGATTTATGGCACTGCATAATTCCAAAACCATAAAATATCGCACAAGAAGCTAACATGATCAACGGACTTAACGGTTCCGACAGGTTATGGGCAGTATCATGAAAAGAAAGTCCTGCAGCCTCTCGGCAACCAATTGCATAACCCACCGCCGTTTCTAGTGCCCCCCCAATAATATAAAGAGTGTAAAATGCACTTTAGTATTTTTGTGTGCTCCTGCCTTAACGCGCAAGATATGCCCAAGAAAGAAGAAAGCGAGAAAATATAGCACATATCCTACGTCCCATATCAGCAAATGTGTACTGGTATTAAAGCTGATACTGGCCAGAATAGACCACCCTACCCCCAGCCGTGTAAACACTTCTTCCGATAGTTGTGTCTTTATCCATACCATAACAGGCGTAAGCAGATACAAGCCCATAAGCACATACATAAACCACAAATGATAAAAAGCCTGCCCTCGCAACAAGTCCTCTACCGGATTTACCAGCAGCCATATATCCCCGCCTCGAAAAAGTACATTCACACTCTGCTTGGCAAATGCATACAGGAAATATGCCAGCGTAAACAAAGCCGTATACATGCCTATCTTCCGCCAGCGTCTGGCATAAAATTCACGAATGGATACGATCTTCCTCTCCAATAAAAAGGCACCACTGAGCATAAAGAATATCGGCACAGCAAACCGCGGCAAAGTATTGGCAATCGCAATATACCAATAATCGCCTTCATAGCGATGTCCAAATATAGAACTATCGGTTATGCCATGCATATATGTAGCGCTGACATGCAAAAGTACAATTCCCAACATGGCAATAACCCGCAGATAATCATAATTGTAATATCTCAAGCTCTCACCCTCTCAGCAATCTTTCCATTTTGATATAGGCACCTGCAAAGGGAATCAGCAACAAATAGAACAGGTAACTTGGCAAGCTCATGCCAATATGTTTCCCCCGCTCTGCCATTGGCATCCCCATACTGTTGCAGGTCAAATGATATGACCAAAATAATGGCATAAATCTAATCTGACTGTAGAAGACATGAGACTGTTTCACATAATAACAATATCCCTGAAAATTCTCGCGATGGCCTGCCAGACTATTGCTGCCACTCTTCGTCAAACCGCCTTCCAAATAGTCGGCCACATATATTGGCTCATTATACCAGCGAAGCACGTAACCATCTGCCGCAATGGCATCCCAACAGACCGCCTCTGTGACGAAATTCTCCCCAGCAAATTCTGGGAATTTATGTTCACGCAAAACAGCTGTGCGATAAACTTCTGCCTTATCCCCCAAGAGACCATATTTATAGCGTTCCAAATTGCTGCAAGTAATATAACCGCCTGTACATTGCGGATATCCTCCCCAAATTTTTCCTGTAAATGACTCACGTAAGCCTGAAACGCCCACTATTTTATTGCTTTCAATCGGAACATCATCCAGCCATGAATTCACTTTTTCTATAGCGTCCGGACGCAAACAGTCATCGCTATCCACAATGAAAAAATATTCCCCCTTCGCCAAGTCCACAGCTTTATTAATGGCCCGATGTTTTCCACCATGAGACTGACGGAAAATCCGCACAGGAAATTCTGTGCTATCCTGTATGCTTTCCATATATTCCCATGAGCCATCGGTCGATTCATCATCAATCAAGATCCACTCAAAATTCTTGGCACGTTGTGCCTTTAAAGAGGTTAATAATCTGGGTAATAATTTTTTCCGATTATATACAGGAGTGAAGATAGTTATCAGCATAATTTTCTCTCTTTGCCTTTCATTTTTACTAACCATACCACAATATACAATAATAATTCATACTTGATCAGCGGTTCAATAAAGCCCAGTAATGCACCTCTTGGCATCAGAAATAAGTGCTGCAAAAAAATCAACATGCCCATATTCCTATACAATGCATATGGGGAAGTGTTAGCCAAATACATAATCAACCATGCCAACAAGATATTAGCCAAAAACAGCAAAATGAATCCTCCACTGCTATATAATTCTGCAATATACGATGAACCCGCACCAAAACCTTGTGCATACAGGTGGGGATTAATCAAATAAGTCACCTTATGTGGGAAACTGTAATACACGTTGTCTTTTGTTTCATAGTCTGCATCCGTATGACCAAGCACCATACCTGCCAATGGATATAACACATCCATAGGTGTCTGCTCGTCCTTCAGTTGATCAGCATAGCCTAAAATCGTGATGCTGACACCCTGCTGACGGAAAAACTCCAAAGCCATTTCTTCAGGTGTCAAATCCACCACCAATGTTTCATCCGACTGCAAGTTCCGCGACATCCCAACCATCTGAAAAACCGTAAGGATAACGACCAAACCTGCAACAATCTTACCGCCGGAAATCCGATCATAGAACATACTGTAATAAGATACTACCAGCAATAAGAATGGAGCAAATCCTCCCCTCGAGCCATTCAGCAGATTACAGGATATTACCAGTAAAAACAGCACAGAAAATTTGAGCATATCTTTTCTCGATGGTCTTGTTGCAAGAAATACAAAGAATAGCCATTGATAAACTACCGCCGCATAATCAAGCCAAGAACTTTCCCTGGCTACACCAGCCTGCACTGCATACAATGCAATATATCCATATTGAGACACATAGCTCCACATTTCATAGAAGCGAAATAGAATAAAAGGTGTCAATAACAACAATGCCCTTTTTGCCCATGTTTGCAACGTCAATATGGGGAATGATGGCAGAGCTCCATCCTGCACTACATTATTCTTTTGACGATATAACAACAATCCCATATTCAACCCCAGAAAAGACAAAATAAGCATACACAACATATCGCGCTGAACATCCGTAGTAAAAGGATAACCTGACAAAAACGTTGTATAATAAAACGGATAATCAATCATATCTTCAATCCATATCCGAGAGCAGAGGAACAGATTGATTACCAATAAAAACAGGACATAAGGATGCAGTGCATTTCGGGCTACATAATACCCAATAACAATAGATAAAACGTCCAATATAAGGCATTCATACTTAAGAAATTCGACCTCAAAATAGGACAGTAATGGCACCTGACATAAAGCCAAAACAGCCAAAAACAATGAGACTTTTTGTTTGTTATTCATTCTCGTCACCAATGTATTTGCTAAGCAGTGAAAACCACTTATCAACGATTTCCTGCTTAGCAAACTTTTTCATATTATCCTGCGCCATATGAGAAAAGTTCTGTCTTAATGCAGGATTTTCGATTAATAAGGATATCTTTGCAGCCATATCATTGAGGTCATAACAATCTACCAGATAACCGGATTTATCATTTTCCACGATTTCTCCCGGCCCCGTAGGACAGTCAAATGCAACAATGGGCAAGCCATAGCTCTTTGCTTCCAACAGTACCATTGGCAAACCTTCATTATATGAAGTCATTACGAAAATACTTGCTTTTCCATAAATTTCTTTCGCATTGTCCGTATAACCTTTGATAATAAGATTTTTTTGCAAATTGTATTTTTTTATCTTTTCATTAATTTCTTTGATATAGGCATTATCTCCAGCACCGTAAATATGCCATTGCCAATCTGGATGTATAATAAAAACTTTTTGTGCAACATCTACCAATAAATCATATCCTTTAATCCGGTCAAAACGACCCATAGACAGAATTATTTTAGAATGTACAGGATAGTCTATCGGCCTGTAATGATAATCCGTCAAAAAATTATAAATATAATCGATTTTATCTTTTGTTATATGAAACTTATCGATATATGCCTGTTTGTCTCTTTTAGTCAATGTAATAATTTTATGAGAAAATTTCACCGATAACCAACGCAATAGATAGTAAAAACAGTTACTTCTATCGCGATTCTGAAGATTAGAGTGTTCACAGGAAATAACTGGCACGCCCATTACTTTCATAATTGGAATAAGAAAATAAATACTAGAATCAATGGCCATGCATAAATCAGCATGATATTCGTGCAACAAACGTGCCATCCGCCAACATGCCACAGGAAATACAAATCTCATTTTCATTTCCTGATTCATCAAATTCACCAATTTCACTCTATCATCTAACTGATAACTAATACGATGATTCTTCTGACATAGTGACACAAGAACCACATGATACTTTTGAGCAAACTCGTTAGCCAATAAAGCAGTCATCTTTTCTGCACCGCCATTGACACTCATATCCCAACGAAGAAATATGATTGTCTTCAAAACCTACCGTCCTCCTTTAACTACCTCAAAAATCCGTTTGCAATTCTTTTGGTCATAATAGGAAAACATATCCTCATGCCTTTTTTGGGCATTTGAAGATAGCTGGAATTCCCTTTGTATAGCACATTCCATCAAATTTAACAGACCTTCCTCTGTACTTGCCTGTTCTCCTACAGGTGTGTTCGCATAATCCAGCCATCCATCGGCATATTGATAATTACGGAACGCTTCTATATCGAATTGATAGAATATTACAGATTTTTTCATATAGTAGAAATCAAAGAACACGCTAGAATAATCCGTTATCATCAACACCGATGTTTTCAGTAAATCTTGAATATCCCAGTCTTTACTATCTGCCAAAATTATATAATCTTTGTCTACATGGAATTCTGCTAGATATTTCTGCATATTGCGATGCGGAAAAAAAATAACCTCTAAATCATTGTCCATTATCATTTCGATAAAGTGTTTATTATTCAAAAAACCATTCCATGCCTTATAATAAGTAGTTTCTTGGAAAGGCTTTCCCACTTCGCTATTTCCAGCATAAGAACGAACATTATCCGTCAACCATTCCCGCCAGCTGGGAATGATGAGGATACGATTATGTTTTACTTTGGCGTTGTGCCAATCATCAAATCTTGCAAATCCTGTATATACAACACTTCCCTTTGGATAGCCAAAGTTCTTTTTTACATAATCATATTCAGGCTTAGCACCACAAATGAATTTACTAAATTTCGTTACATCATAATACAGCCACTTACCATCATTAATCGTTATACCATGCTGCAAAAACACTCTTTTATTCTTCCATATCCCATATATTTCTAAAAAGTAGCAAATAGCTGCATTGGGCTTACCACCTTTTTGCGAACTGATATTGTATTCCGCTGCCAAATAGTAAATCCAATGCAAAAATGTACCATAAGATATGGTTTGACCTAAATCCTTTACCTTTTCGTAGTCTGGTGTTTGCATATTAATTGCATATACCGCATCAACTTCAGGATGTTCCTTACGCAAATATTTATAGAAACAATAGCCATTATCTCGGGCTTCATTTTCATCTTCACATACCAGCCATATATGAGGGCGTTTCCATTTCAAGAATAACGAAATTGGCAATGCCAGCAGAAATTGTATCCCTGAAAGATAATCCTTCAACTTTACATATTTTATTCGTTTTATAATCTCTGACATTACCATTCCGTCTCCCTTAACATATTTTTATTGTCATAAAATTCAAAATCAGTTATAATTAGAGCATAAAGACACACACGAGGAGGTTTTAACCGTGAAACATCATTACAGCACAATTGACGGTATCCATACGACCTTTTCTGATATCTATATTTCAGATACGAAAGGCGAAAGCATTGTGGTTCATATGGAACGAGCTACTACTGACGGCTTTGACCAAGCAGAATTCATACTGCCCAGCATTTCCTGCACTAAATGTATGGGCTTCACGGAGGATGAGTTGCTACGTTTAACAACCTTTGTCCGAAACAACAGCTCCCTAATCTGGGAAATTGCCCGCGAGGATGGTGATATCATTGCCGACGTGGGGTGAATTACTGGGATACCGCATCTACTTTTGGTCGAATGAGAATAATGAGCCCGTACATGTGCACGTTTGCCAAGGAACTCCAACGGGAAACGCCACTAAGATTTGGATACCACCTAATGGAAATCCCACGGTTGCTCATAATAATAGCCGGATTCCTGCCAAAGATCTTAACCGCTTACTGAAAGGTATTGCTGCTAATAAAGAAAGTATCGTATTTGCTTGGTATCAATATTTTGGGTTAAAATAACACTTTATCCATGACAAGTCATAAATGACTTGTCTTTTTTACAAAAATCGTATATTCAACTCATATAACCAGCAACAATATTTACATATTTTTCATTTAATTTGTCCGTATCAAAATCTTTTGCAGCTAATTTTGCTTTTCTCTGATATTCTGCCATTTCATCATTCGAACAATTATACAGATACTCTATTGCATCAGCATATGCCGAAGCCCCTCTATCTTTCAATACAATACCACATCCATATTTAGATATAATGGGGTATTTACCTTCAGCAATATTCGTAACAACTGGATTACCAGCAGCAAAATACTCGAACAACTTATTGGAGCTATTACCATATTTTTGTGTAGTTGATTCTTTTAGATTCAATACATTCACATCACTTCTCGTAAGAATACACGGCACCATATTCTTAGCCACAAATCCTTTAAAGACGACATTATCTATATATTCATTTTTGCATCTCTCTTCTAATATTGACCTTTCGTTTCCATCGCCGTATATGATAAACATTATTTTATTCCCTAATCCTCTATCCTTTATTTCTTTTGCACTTTCTACAATTGTTCCTATATCATTAGCTTGTCGTATAGCACCACAATACACAACTTTAAAGGTTTCCGTATCATCTAATTCTTTATCTTTAAAATTATTTTCCTCTAAATCTTTATTAAACTTATCTATATCTACGCCAATATTCACATAATGGAACTTATCTTTTGGAATATCTTTGTCCCATTTTTTGTCGATTATATAATCATATCCACCTTCCCAAGAAAATATCAATGAACATGCGTTCTTATACAAATACTTTTCAAACATGTACAACAACTTTATTAAAATATTTTTTCTAGAATAACCCGCATAAGTAACAATTGACTCCGGCCACAAATCAAGGACTTCACATATAAAGGGAATCTTATGCTTGTTTGCCCAAAACATTCCAGACAAACAAGCTAATGGATGTGGCATAGATACAATAACCATATCTGCTCGGCCAATTTTTTGCATAGTTTTATATGTGTTTACAGCAAAATCAATCATATTGAAGATACGTTGAATACGACTATTCTTATAACTTCTTGTTTTGACATAAACAAAAGGAACGCCATCTTCATCTTTTTCTATATATGTTTTTTCATCATTGATAAAATTGATATCTGTATTATGTACAAAGCTTGAAGCAAAAATCTTCACATCATAACCATGTTCTATGAATTTTCTAGCTTTCTCCCAATGATTCAATGAAAACTTGCCATATGAGGGGGCTTCTGCATAATGTGAAATTATATAAATTTTCTTTTTCATATTACATTATCACCGACTTCAACGTTTTACACATTATTGCCATATCATTTAATATTCCTGTATTTTTAACACCAACAAAATTCCATTCCATTTTTTTTGGTAATACCACTTTAATATAGGCATCATCCACATTAATCACACTATCCAATAAGATGTTTTCATCCTTGAATGCAATACTAGCCTCACTGGTTACACCTGCAGGCAATAATAAGGTCGCATACATTTCTTTCGTGTAATGCTGCACATATCTTGGCACTTCCGGACGAGTTCCTACAAAACTCATTTCACCTTTAAGAATATTGATAAGCTGTGGTATTTCATCCAAACGGCAGGCTCTTATTTTTTTGCCGACTTTCGTTACCCGCATATCCGCGTTTGTCGTTACCTGACTGCCCAAGGACTCCGCATTTTTTACCATAGTACGGAATTTATAGATACGGAACTTCTTCCCATAGCGGGTTACACGCTCCTGCCGAAAGAACACTTCTCCTGCAGAATCGCATTTTATCCAAATCGCTACGACGAGAAATATCGGAGATAAAACCAACAGCAGAATTACTGCTAAGACTTTATCCAGCAGAAATTTTACAGCCAGGCTCATTTTGTGTTTTGCCAAATATTCATAGTAGGGACGAACCTGCTCATTTTGCATTTCTTTGGGCAGGTCTTCCCAGTTGCGCAGAATCATGCATTCACTTCCTGATAAACTTCCTTGAAATTCTTGATAATGAACTCTACATCTTCATCCGTAAGCTTGGTATGCAGCGGCAGGGTTACTTCATTCTTATACTGCTCATAGGCATTCGGATAATCCTTGATGGCAAAGCCTAAATTCTTGTATGCGGTGTGCATCGGCAACGGCTTGTAATGAACGTTGGTCGCAATGCCGCGTTCTGCCATTTTTGTGATGAATTCATTTCTTATGTTTTCATCTTTGCCCAACAGGCGCAGAAGATAAAGATGGCCGCTGCTCTGATGCTCTGCCGTGTAGTGGGCAAGCACCTGTACATTGAACTCTTTGAAGGCTTCGTTGTATCGACCGATAATCTCTTTGCGGCGTTTGAGCATTGCCGGATAGCGTTTCATCTGCACAAGGCCAAGTGCTGCCATGATATCGGTCATGTTGCATTTGTACCACGGGCCTTTGATATCGTATTCCCATGCCCCCAACTTTGTTTTTGCCAAAGCATCCTTGGACTGCCCATGCAGGCTCAATAACTGGTATTGATGATAAATTTCCTCATTGTCGATACCGTCAATATCATTCCAGACTACTGCACCACCTTCGGCAGTAGTAAAGTTCTTTACAGCATGGAAGGAGAAACTTGTAAAATCAGCAATAGAACCAATAGGCTGTCCCTTCCAACTTGCACCGAATGCATGGGCGGCATCTGCGGTGATGGCAATTCTGCCCATTGCTTTCTGAATTTCATTGCTCGGCTGGAATAAGTTTTTCTTTGCCTCTACAATGCGCTTTAACTTTGCATAGTCACAAGGCACGCCGCCTAAGTCTACGGGAATAATTGCCTTGGTTTTCTCGGTAATGGCGTTAGCTAAAGCATCATAATCCATTTCAAAGGAATCTTTTGTCGTATCGACAAGAATAATTTTTGCACCAACATGGTCGATTACACTAGCAGATGCCGTGTAGGTGTAGGCACTGGTGATTACTTCATCACCTGCGCCAATGCCTAATACACGGAGTGTCAATTCCAGTGCTGCGGTAGCGGAATTTAAGCAGACGGCTTTACTGGTATGGCAGTATTCAGCGATTTCCCTTTCGAGTTTTTTCGTTCTGGGGCCGGTGGTTATCCAGCCGGAACGGAGGGCCTCTGCGACTTCTTCAATTTCCGCTTCTGTTATATCGGGAGGGGAGAAACTGATTTGACGGGATTTCATGTTTTTATTGCCTTCTTTCATTCATCACTTCAAGCTGTTTGCTTTTATATGTAGGAATCATGTGTTTTAACGTTTTAAGAATCGTTATCTTATCTGTGGTTTCGTTTAAGGTTTGCAGGCTTGTCTTTAAGTCCTGCTCGTCTAAGGGCTGGATATGCGCCTTGAAAATTTTCTTGTGTTTGGTACTGGTTGTACCTTCTTCACTAGTTAAGAGTTCCTCGTAGAGTTTTTCGCCGGGACGGAGTCCGGTGTAGGTAATCTTGATGTCCTTGCCCGGTGTGAAGCCGTGAAGCCGAATGAGGTCTTCAGCCATATCCTTGATTTTTACGGGTTTGCCCATATCAAAAAGGAATACTTCGCCGCCTTCGGCTTGACTGCCGGCCTGCAGAACAAGCTGAACCGCTTCGGGAATGGTCATGAAGAATCTCGTCATATCCTTATGAGTGACGGTTACGGGGCCGCCGGCGGCAATCTGTTTTTCAAAGAGCGGTACTACACTGCCGCGACTGCCTAAGACGTTGCCGAATCTTACCGTTACAAACTTGGTATGGCTGTGCTGATTGATTTCCTGCAAGACCAGCTCTGCTGTGCGCTTGGTCGCCCCCATTACACTGGTGGGATTAACTGCTTTGTCGGTGGAAATCAGCACGAAGATTTCGGCGTGGTTCTTGTCGGCAAGTTCTGCCACGTTTTGGGTGCCAAATACATTGTTACGGATGGCTTCATCCGGCTGAATTTCCATCAGCGGTACATGCTTATGCGCGGCGGCGTGGAATACCACCTGTGGCTGGAACTTCTGGAAGATTCTAGCCATGCGTTCTTTGTCGGTGATATTGGCAATGACCGTATGGTAGGTCTGTTCCGGAAATTTGCGCTTTAGTTCCTGATGAATTTCGTAGATGCTGTTTTCGC
>ERZ842401.6654-NODE-6654-length-12258-cov-13.016389_pt1 | contig 12258 bp, 12 predicted proteins | sample MGYA00521270_ERZ842401 | MGnify/ENA primary metagenome ERZ842401 (study PRJEB31892, sample SAMEA3878208) | bioreactor metagenome | biome: Moose rumen | place: Sweden | collected 2011-10 | study: EMG produced TPA metagenomics assembly of the PRJEB12797 data set... | reverse complement strand
GCCTGTGCCCTTTTTGTCTTACTTGTGAATGGATTATAATGCGTTTGCCCTGGCCTAAACGGTTTGACCATATTCGCTCCAACTGCTATTATATATTTCAGAGAGGAAAAAGTATGACTATTTTACAGAGCGTTGTTTTAGGATTGGTTCAGGGCATTGCGGAATTTTTACCCGTCTCTTCCAGCGGACATCTTTCGGTAGTACGACATTTGTTCGGGCTGAGTGAAGTGCCGCTTTTGTTTGACGTTATGTTGCATCTGGCAACACTTTTGGCAGTTGTTATCTACTTTAGAAAAGTTATCGGCAGACTTTTTATGATTCTTTTCCGTGCAATCGGGCAGAAAGGCGAGCCGATGAACTCTGAGCCCATTACCGATGCAAAAATTGCAACGCTTGCTCCCAACGAACAGGCAGGCCGCTACACTATCATAATGATTATTATGACAACGATTGTTACTGGCGCAATCGGCATGGTTACGAGCAAGCTGATTAAGAATATTTCCCTTACCTACATTTGCATTGGCTTTTTGGTAACGGCAGGTCTGCTGGTGGCTTCATCAGTGGTGGACAAAATTCGCTGTCTGCATCGTGCGGCAATGAACGGTGTTTCTGGCGACCGTCATCTGACGGGCATCAGCTGGTGGCAGGCACTTATCATTGGGTTTGCACAGGGTGTGGGAACATTGCCGGGCATCAGCCGTAGCGGTTCTACGATTGCGGGTGCCTTGTTCAGTGGTGTGGATCGCCGCACCGCTGGTGACTATTCTTTTATCGTTTCAATCCCCGCCATTTTGGGTGCTTTTATTCTGGAACTCAAGGACTTGGACGCTGTAGCCGATTCTGTTGGCTTGCTTCCCCTGCTTGCAGGGTGTGGGGTGGCTTTTGTTTCTGGCTATCTTGCACTTTCTTGGCTCATGGGCATCATCCGTCGCGGTCACTTGGAATGGTTTGCCGCTTATCTGATTCCTCTAGGTGTGCTGGGACTGATTTTCTTCTAATTTCATTCTTCAAAAGAGCGCATGCAGTCAAAAAATCAAATCGACATGTTGACCGGCTCGCTGCTGGATAAAATCTGTCTCTTCGCCTTACCTCTGGCGGCAAGCAGTATCCTGCAGCAGTTGTTCAATTCTGCTGACGTTGCCGTGGTTGGACGATTTGCCAGCAGTCAGGCATTGGCGGCAGTCGGTTCCACCAGTTCAACAATCAATCTCCTTATAAATCTCTTCGTTGGCTTGAGCGTAGGTGCAAATGTGGTCATCGCCCAGTTCATCGGACAGAATAAAATGCGCCGAATCAACGAAGCCGTGCATACGGTTATTTCCATTGCGCTTTTGAGCGGTATATTTTTGGTCTTGGCAGGTCAATTTGCGGCTCGTCCTATTCTCACCATGATGAATACTCCCGATGATGTAATCGAAATGTCGGTGCTCTATCTGCGTCTGTATTTTTTGGGTATGCCTTTTATCATGCTCTACAATTTTGGCTCGGCAATTTTGCGCTCCAAAGGCGACAGCAAGCGGCCGCTCTATTGCCTCTTTTTGGCTGGAGTAATAAATCTCCTCTTGAACTTGCTTTTGGTGATTGTCTTTCATTGGGGAGTGGCGGGCGTTGCCATTGCAACCGTGGTTTCAAATGTGGTGAGTTCGGGGCTGATTGTTTTTTTTCTCCTGCATGAGGATGAGCCTTTTACATTGGATGTGCACAAACTTTCGCTCAAAAGGGAATACATCATTCGCGTGATAAAAATTGGCGCGCCTGCGGGCTTGCAGGGCATGGTCTTTTCCTTTTCAAATGTTTGTATTCAAAGCGCAATCAATTCCTTTGGTTCAAGTTGTGTTGCAGGAAGCGCAGCGGCAAACAATTTTGAAGCCTTTGCATTTTTTACCGTAAGCGCATTCACCCAGGCCTGCGTTACCTTTACCAGCCAAAACTACGGAGCCCATCAGTTTGACCGTTGCCGCCGTGTCTTTAGAATCAGCATGTTGTGCGGCATCATTTCCAACATGACGATGGTGGGGCTCTTTATTCTCTTTCGTCTTCCCTTGCTTTCTTTGTATTCTACAGATGCAGAAGTGGTGCAGTTTGGCTTAATCCGTATGCTCCATGCACTGCCCTTTGACTTTATTATGTGCGGCTACGAAGTGAGTGCTGGTGCCTTGCGGGGGATGGGACATTCCATGCTTCCTGCTGTCATTACGATTTTCGGCACCTGTGTATTCCGCCTGCTCTGGGTCTTTACGATTTTTACCCACTGGCCTTCATTTGAAGTGTTGATTAGTGTCTATCCTGCCAGCTGGTCTCTTACGGCACTTGCCATGCTCACCGTCTACTTTTTGGTGCGGCGTCGGGCATTTGCAAAAGCCTGATTATGCGTCGGCAAAAGTCATGCCGCTTTCCAGGGTGACTTGCAGTTTAGTGTATTCGCTGTGAAAATCATTTTTAAGGCGGTCAATGTAACGTCGGCATTCCCACTTGCACATGGGCAGGTCGTGCAAAAGGTAATTTCCACAAGTCTGGGGCGTGGTGGCAGGAACTGCATCCTGAGTTAAAATCCATTCCAGACATTTTATGGTCAGGCGGCGCATATCTTCCACGGTGTAGGAGCCAGTCATAATGATATACATGCCGGTAAGACAGCCCATAGGACCAACGTACACCACATCATCCTTAACTGCTGAGTTGCGGAACCAGGTTGCCATCAGATGCTCAAGGCTGTGTATGGCGGCAGGAGCGATAGCCGGTTCTTTGTTTGGCTCGGTAATGCGAATGTCAAATGTAGTAAAACCCTTGTCTTGGCGGGAAACATAAATTCCGGGTTTTAAATGTGTGTGATCGATAGTAAAACTTTGAATGACTTCCATGCTTGTATTATAGCACGAAGTTCGTAATTGTAAAAGCGGGAAAAAACTGCTATACTAGTGGCAGAGGATGGGGATTTTCATATGAAGAACAGAAAAAGCACGACATTTGTTACAACAATTTGTTTTCTTTTCCTTTTTATGGCGGGTTGTGCCAGTGTTCCAAAAAGTACGCAAAGTGCAGAAGAAATCCTTTTTAACATGTCCACGGAAGAAAAGGTTGCCCAGCTTTTTGTGATTCGCCTTGACCAGATTGATTTTAAGGAAAGCACAGAAAATACAAAATCATCGTATGACTATGGACATACAAAACTGACATCACGGATGAAGTCTACACTCAGACAGTACCCCGTGGGCGGATTCTGCCTTTTTGCAAATAATATCAAGAGCAAAAGACAGCTCAAAAAACTGACCAGAAATATAAAAAATTCCTGTAAGATTCTGCCCATGATTGCAGTGGATGAAGAAGGCGGTCGTGTGGCCCGCTTGGCACAGACTAAATCACTTGGCATACAGAATGTGGGCGCAATGGAGGAAATTGGCAAAACAGGCGATGTGGAAAAGGCGAGGGAAGCGGGAAACTGCATCGGTTCCTATCTTGCGGCATATGGATTTACCTTTGACTTTGCTCCTGTTGTTGACGTAAATACCAATCCAGAAAACATTGTCATCGGCAGCCGTGCCTTTGGTTCTGACCCCCAATTGGTTTCCGATATGGCGGGGGCATTTTTGGACGGTCTTCATGCGCAGGGCATTAAGGGCAGCATCAAGCATTTTCCTGGCCATGGAGATACCAAGGGTGATACCCATGAAGATTATGTTGCCGTGGATAAGACTTGGGATGAATTGTTGACCTGTGAATTGATTCCCTACAAGGCAAATCTGAAGCAGGCTGATACGGTTATGGTTGCCCATGTTATGATGACAAAAGCCACTTCTGACGGGCTTCCGGCATCACTTTCAAAAGAATTGATTATGGGCAAACTGCGTGGCGAACTCGGCTATCAGGGGGTCATTTTGACCGATGCCCTTGCTATGGGTGCAATTAAAAAAAACTTTGGCTCTGCAAAGGCCTCTGTTATTGCCTTTGAAGCGGGAAACGATATTCTGCTGATACCAGAAGATTTTCCTCTTGCATACGAGGCAGTGCTTTCTGCCGTCAAGGAGGAAAAAATTACTATGGAGCGTTTGGACGAAAGTGTACTCCGTATTCTGAAACTAAAAGGATATTAACTGCAAGGACTGTCGAACATGAATATTCTGCTTAAACTAAAGGAAACGCTACTCTCCGTGTTGCCGATTATGGCGGTAGTCCTTTTGCTTGGGGTGACCATTGCACCGCTCACTTGGGAACTTATCCTACGTTTTTTACTGGGTGGCATTCTAGTTATTTTGGGACTGACTGTTTTTTTACAGGGTATTGATATTGGGGTAATCCCCATTGGTGAGCGAAGTGGTGCGGCTCTTGCGGCAAAGCGAAATCTTGTTCTACTTTTGACCGTTGCCTTTGTAATTGGTTTTATTGTGACGGTTGCTGAGCCGGATGTACAAGTGCTTGCAAATCAGATAAAGGGTATTTCGCCGGGTGTAAACAAATGGGGGCTGATTCTGATGATTGCAGCGGGCGTAGGTCTCTTCGTATCATTGGGCATTCTTCGTATCGTGCTTTCCATTCCCCTTAATATTCTCCTGCTCGTTTCATATGTAATTGTCTTTGTGCTTGCATATTTTTGTCCTGTAGATTTTCAGGGAGTTGCCTTTGACTCTGGCGGTGCAACAACTGGTCCCATGACGGTTCCCTTTATCATGGCACTGGGTGTGGGTGTAGCGGCAGTCCGTGCAAAAACAAATGCTGCATCGGCGGTTTCCAATGAAGACAGTTTTGGTCTTACTGGCATTGCATCCATCGGTCCCATTGCCGCTGTCTGTCTGTATGGAATTCTGTTTGCCCATCCGTCGCTACAAACCGATGTAAGCAATCTCATTGATGCTGTTGACGGCAAGGAAGTTGCTGCTCAGGGACCGGCTATTTTCATACACTTGCTTCCCGAAATTACCCGTGAAGTGGTAACGGCACTGCTGCCGCTGGCGATTATGGCAGCAACCTTTCAGATTACGCTGATAAAGATGCCGCCTGTTCAAGTGCTGCGTATGGTGCGCGGTTTTGTGCTGAGTTTTATCGGGCTGGTAATTTTTTTGACGGGTGCGAACGGCGGCTTTATGCCTGCAGGAGAGCGGTTGGGTGAAGTGCTGGGTGCGTTGGCAGCGTCTAGTAGCCTGTGGTCAGCCTTGTTGGTGATAATTGCCTGTGCCTTTGGTGCAGTGGTTGTCATCGCCGAGCCTGCGGTTTGGGTTTTGACCGACCAGGTGGAAAGCGTAAGCGGCGGCACGATAAAGCGTAGGGTTATGCTGATTGCACTTTCTGCGGGAGTTGCAACTTCTATCGGACTTTCCATGCTTCGTGTGCTGACGGGATTCAGTCTCTGGTATGTTTTGATTCCAGGTTATGCACTGTCACTGCTTCTTGCATTTTTCTGCCCCAAACTTTTTACAGGCATTGCCTTTGACTCTGGCGGTGTAGCCAGCGGAACGATGACAAGTACTTTTATTCTATCCTTTACCATCGGTGCTTCGGCGGCAAGCGGTGGAAATCCTGCGGTGGACGCATTCGGAGTTATTGCATTGGTTGCCATGACACCACTTATTGCGATTCAGCTTCTAGGTCTAGTGTATAAAGAGAGGTCAAAATGAGTATGTTTTCATTGCTGATAAGTATAGTTCCCCATGATAAGGACGAGCTTCTTACGGCGGCGGCGGTCAAAGCTGGCTGTGGTGGCGGTACCGTTCTTATGGGGCGAGGTCTGGCACAGTCTAATGTGGCGGCGGTATTTGGGCTGGGAGAAACAACAAAGGACTTGATTTACATGGTTGTAGATGGAGGCCAAAAAGAAATCATTATCAATGCAATTGTAAGGGCCACAGAGTCTGAAAAACCTCGTTTTGGCTGCCTTTTTTCAATAGATGTGAATGCGATGATGAAGAGAGGCCTTGTCACTCAGGAAAAAAACAAAGGAGAAAAGCAGATGGAAAAATCACGGGAATTAATTTCAGTTATTCTGAACAAAGGATATGCAGATGATGCCATGGCGGCCGCGAGAAGGGCTGGAGCAGGTGGCGGTACTGTCATCAATGCACGGGGAACTGCCAGGGAAGACGATGAAAAATTCTTTGGTGTTCATATTGTTCCTGAAAAAGAAATGCTCCTGATTGTTGTAGAAAGCGAGAAAAAAGCGGCTGTTCTTGATGCAATCCGAGAGCTAAAATGTTTGAGCGAGCCGGGGAGCGGCATTGCATTCTGCAGCGAAGTAGACGATTTTACGCTTTTGGGAAAAAAGGACGCATAAAAAGCCAAAAGATTTTTTTCAGCAATAAATATCGATATAAATACTGCTAAAGAATTTGCGTGCTTCTCATTTGTCGTGTATAATAAAAATAGATATTTTGGCGAGAGGATAGAGGAGTGCGTATATGAAACGACGTATCATAACTTTTGTTGTTCTTCTTGCCATTATTGTATTTGCTTTTTTCTTTTTTCAACAGCGAATCAGTGCAACAGTCTATGCAAATTCTACAAACTTCCTCAAAGAAACGGCTGTTTTGTATGCTGGTACTTTCAAAGTCAAACTGAATGACCAGTTGTTCATGCTGGAAAGTCAGGCACGTTACTTTACCGACATCGACATGAATGATTACAACAAAATCAAGCAAACAATTATGTCCACAAAAGGCGTGGGTGAATTTAAGCGCATTGCAGTTGCAAATACCAGCGGCATGACCATCAATTACGACGGCAAGTCGTCTGGCAACATTATGATGAACGACTATTTTAAGCAAGCCTTGCGGGGAACTGCTTCCGTTTCATCAAACATTTCTCTGGATGAAGACGGCGAAAAAGTCTTGACTCTTGCCGTACCGATTTTTCAGAACAAAAAAGTGGTAGGTGTCATTACAGGAACATTCGCCTATTCAATTTTGGACAATATTTTTGCCGTAGACACCTTTAGCGGCAGCGGCTATTCTTTTCTTGTAGACAGTACGGGGCGTGTTTTGGTGGGCAGTTCAAGTGCAGAACGATTATGCTTTTCCGAAAACTGGCTTACTTTTATGGCAGACCAGCAGGCTTTGAGCAACCTGAGGCTGAACACAATCCGTAATGATATCAAGGCAAACAAAACGGACAGCGTGCGTTACGAAATCAATGGTGAAGAACGTATCATGGTCTATACGCCAGTTAATATGAACGGCTGGTATGTCCTTTCTGCGGTTACGGCGGATTATCTGAATGCCCAGCAGCGCAGAATTGTCTGGATGAGCATTATGCTTATTCTGGTAGTGCTGCTGGTCTTTAGTGCCTTTATCTATTTTATCTTAGAACTCCTGAAAGAAAACGAAAAAATTGAAAAAGACAATGTTCGCTATGCCGTTACCTCTCAGAGCAGTCAGACTTTGGTTTATGAATATGATTTTGAACGCAAGGTAATTGAATTTACTGGCGACACAAAATTCCTCTTTGGCGAAAACTTGCGGCAGTTGCCCATTGACTGGTTCAATATGATTGAAGAGCGTATTCACGAATCAGAACGCGACTTGCGTACCCGCTTGCAGGATTTTATCGCTTCTGGAGAAACTTCATACAGTTCAGAATTACGCTTGATTGCAGGGGAGAATGAATATGTATGGTACAGGCTTTCTGGAACGCTCATCAAGGACAAAGAAGGCGGTGTTCCGGTTAAACTTATTGGAAGCCTTGCCAATGTAAATGAACAGGTTGTCCATGAGCAGGAACTGAAAGAGATGGCTGAAACTGATTTGCTTTCAGGCTTGCTCAATAAAGTTTCCATGGAAAAGCATGTGGACAACTGGATAAAGACAAGGGATAGAGATGCCGTCGGTGCATTCTATATGCTTGACCTGGACAACTTTAAGCAGGTGAATGACAAAATCGGACACAGTGCAGGGGATACGGCAATCTGTGATGCGGCAAATAAGCTAAAACTGGTCTTTTCCGAGCGGGATTTTATCGGGCGTATTGGTGGTGACGAATTTTGCGTTTTCCTTACCTTGCCAGAAACAATGCCGCGGGAAAAAATAAAGGAAATCATTGCGGAAAAAGCACGTGTGCTGAACAGTATTTTGCACGAAACCTACACGAGCGGAGACATTGCAGTAAATGTTACATCAAGCATAGGCATTTCACTGTTTCCCATGCAGGCTAAATCCTACAAAGAATTGTTCAAGTATGCCGATGCCGCATTGTATTCTGTAAAGGAAGGTGGCAAGAATAATTTTGCCACCTTTGATGTAGAGACGATGAAAGAAGCAGGAGAATCAGTCTATGGCTAAAAAACTGATGGTATGGGCGATGTGCGCACTTGCGTTACTCTCGCTCAATGCATGTAAGAAGCAGCAGAAACTTGTTCAGAACAAACAAGTGCAGGAAACAGTTTCAGAAGTAGAACACGTGACTATTTCGCTGGGCTTTTCCACCAATGCAGAAGACCCTCGTGGCCTAGCGTCCAAATTATTCAAGGAAGAAGTAGAGCAAAATTCAAACGGACGCATTACAATCTCCATTCACCCCAACGGCGAATTGGGAAGCGATGCGGAACTGATTGAAGGCGTAATCAATGACAAGGTAGACATGACAGTTTCAAGTGCAGGAAACTTTGCCGTATACGCCACAAAACTGGGCATTTCAGCCATGCCCTTTTTGTTCTCAGACTTTGACTCCGCATGGAAATTCATGGACAGTGATTTGATTAAGGAAGTGAACAAGACGCTTGAACCTTTTAACATTGTGGTGCTTTCTCACTATGATAACGGTTTCCGCTGCGTAACAACCACAAATAAGCCAGTCAATAAAGTGGCGGACATGAAGGGTTTGAACATTCGCACGCCGCCAAATCAAATCGTTATGGAAACCATGTCTACGCTGGGAGCAAATCCCAAGCCCTATGCATTCAATGAACTTAAGGCGGCACTTCGAGACGGATTGTTTGACTCGCAGGAAAACCCCATCCCCATCATCTACAACAGCAAGTTGTATGAGGAGCAGAAATATCTTTCCGTCACAAATCACAGCTACGATGCCATGCCCCTTGTTATCCGCAAGTCTTTGTGGGATGCTCTGGGAGAAGGTGACCGTCAGATTTTGCTGAATGCCGCCATCAAGGCTCAGGATTTGGACAGACAACTGGTAAAAAAGCAAACCGAATCTTTTGTGGCTCGTCTGCATAATGCCGGCATGACCATTACCAATCCCAATCTTAAAGAATTTGCCAATGCAACGGCCGGGGTGATGGACACCTTTGCCACTGTTTACGGCGAAGACTTGATTGCAAAAATGAAGGCGGCGACAAACTGATGCCTTCTCCGCTCACTACGCTTTGCTACATAGAAAAAGACGGCTGTTATCTCATGCTGCATCGGGTAAGCAAAAAGAATGACATCAACCGTGACAAATGGATTGGGGTGGGCGGACACTTTGAAGGAAGCGAAAGTCCAGAAGACTGTCTCTTGCGGGAAGTGAAGGAAGAGACAGGACTTACTCTTACAGACTATCGCTTCCGTGGCATTGTTACCTTTGTATCTGATGACAATCCGCCAGAATACATGTGCCTGTACACGGCGACAGGCTTTTCTGGCGACATGATTTCCTGCGATGAAGGCAGCCTGGAGTGGGTACCTATTTCCCGCATATCAGAACTGAATTTGTGGGAGGGGGATAAGATTTTTTTCCGCCTCCTGCAAGAAAATGCCCCCTTCTTTTCACTCAAACTGGTGTATCAAAAGGGGGCTCTTGTGCAAAAAATATTGGACGGAAAATCCTTATAGTACGCTCTTTAAGAACTGCTGCAGGCGTTCGCTCTTAGGCGCACCAAAAATTTCGTCGGGCTTACCTTCTTCTACAATTTTTCCGTTTTCCATAAAGATGACGCGGTTTGCAACTTCGCGGGCAAAACCCATTTCGTGGGTCACCACAATCATCGTCATGCCGTCTTCCGCCAGTTTTTTCATAACGGAAAGAACTTCACCTACCAGTTCAGGGTCGAGTGCGCTGGTTGGCTCATCAAAGAGCATGATTTTTGGCTCCATGGCCAAGGCGCGGGCAATGGCAACACGCTGCTGCTGTCCGCCACTCAATTTATTTGGGTATTCGTCCACCTTATCTGCCAGACCTACGCGGGCAAGCAAATCCAGCGCACGTTCTTTGGCTTCTGCCTTAGAAATCTTACGCACATGAGTGGGCGCAATCATGACGTTTTCCAGCACCGTTTTATGAGGAAAAAGATTAAAACGCTGAAAGACCATGCCCATCTCCAAAAGCACCTGTGCGCGCTCGTGCTTGGGCATGGCAAAGGTGTGCTTGCCCTTATCGTACTGGTCAAGCAGTTTGTCATCTACAAAGATTTTGCCGCTGTCAAATTTTTCCAGTCGGTTTAGCGTGCGCAAAAAAGTTGATTTTCCCGCACCACTGGGACCGATGATGCAGACTACTTCCTGAGCTTCCACGGCAAGGGAAACGCCCTTCAGTACATGCAAATTGCCAAAGGAAACGTCAATATTTTCAGTCTTAATGATACTCATTTTTCAAATCCCCTATCGCGCATGGATGCGCAGTTACGAGTTCGACTTCGTACATCAAACCCGCTTATTCATAAACCGAATAGCGCTTTTCAGTCTTATTGAACACAAGGCTGAACACAGCGGTAATAATCAGATACAAAATCATTGCCGGAATGTATACCAGTTCGTTGCCGCTAGAAGAAGCAATGCTGCGGGTCACCTTGGTAATGTCTTCCAGGGCAATCAGAGAAACCAGAGACGCATCCTTTAAGACCATGATGAATTCATTGCCGATTGAAGGAATCAGGCGGCGGATTGACTGAGGCACTATGATAAGGCCCATTGTCTGCCAATAGGTAAAGCCCAATGCCTTGCTGGCTTCATTCTGCCCCTTGTCTATGGACTGGATTGCCGCACGAATGTATTCCGCCATGTAGGCCCCTGAATTTAAGGCAAAGGCAATAAAGGCGGCAAGAAATTTGCTCCTGAGTGTCAGGACTGGAAAAAGTTTGGGCAGACCGAAATACAGAAAATACAGCTGCATCAAAAGCGGTGTACCACGGAAGAAAAAGATATAAGCACCACACACTTTTTTGAGCACTTCTTTTTTTGACATTTTTCCCAATGCAAGAAAGAGTCCCAGTACAATACCCGCCGCCACCGAAGTGAGCGTGAGCAGGATGGTTATTTTTGCACCGTCCAAAAGCGCGGGAATCCAGGTAATAATTTTCTGTAAAGCGGTCATACTATTCCTTTTTGTGGATACGTCTGTTACTTAATGGTATCTGACAAATCAACGCCGAATACTTTAACGTAGAGTTCTTTCATCGTACCGTCAGCAATCATCTCTTTGAGGGCTGCATTCACCTTATCCAGCAAGTCAGTGTTACCCTTGCGGATTGCAACGCCAAAGAATTCATCTGCTGAGCCAGTCCATGTAGAAACATATGCGGGGTCACCCTTGTAGTTTGCATAGACCAGCGCATCACATACAAGTGCATCACAGCGTCCCAGTTTCAGTTCGTCGTATGCATTGATAACTTTGTCAAACTCTGCAGGAGAGAATTGCAAACCTTTTTCGCCAAGTTTTGTCATAAAGATGTCAGAAGTCGTTTCTGCTTGATAGGCAACTGTCTTTCCAGTCAGTTCTTCCAGAGTTGACGGCTTAAAGTCTCCCTCAGCACGTACTACAATAGCCTGTCCGTTTCCAACATAGGGAACAGAGAATTCCATTGATTCCAGACGTTCGGGCGTGATGGTAGCCGCAGACATAACACAGTCGTACTTGCTTGTTTCTAGCCCTGCAAAAATGCCGTCCCATGCAGTGTCAATAAATTCAACCTTCAAGCCGAGTTTTTCTGCTACAGCCTTTCCCAGCTCAATGTCAAATCCAACAGGCGTTTTTCCATCAACGTCGTAGTATTCCATGGGCGGGTAACCGATTTCCATGCCAACTTTCAGAACCCCCTTCTCAATGGTGAATTCACCAGACTCAACCTTTTTGTTGCAGGATACAAGTGCAAGCAGGGCAGAAAAAGCCGCGGCCACAAGTACTGATTTTTTCATTTTTAAGCCTCCAAAAAATAAAGGGACACAGCATCATCGCCCTTGTCCCTCGCACATGATTATAGAAAGATATACATTTTTGGTCAATGCATATGCAGAAATTATGAATATTTATGCACTTTTTATGGGCGGTCCGGCATCATTGCCATCGCTATGTCCTCCCTTCCTCCAGCCGATACACATGGCGAGCGCATACAAAAGCGTTTGC
>ERZ842401.6653-NODE-6653-length-12261-cov-55.359987_pt1 | contig 12261 bp, 7 predicted proteins | sample MGYA00521270_ERZ842401 | MGnify/ENA primary metagenome ERZ842401 (study PRJEB31892, sample SAMEA3878208) | bioreactor metagenome | biome: Moose rumen | place: Sweden | collected 2011-10 | study: EMG produced TPA metagenomics assembly of the PRJEB12797 data set... | reverse complement strand
TATGAAAAAGAGATTGTTTACATTTCTGGTCGTGCTGACGTCGGCATTGTCAGCCCTGGCACAGACCACGATCACGGGCCGCATCGTCGATGCCCGTACAGGAGAACCGCTGATAGGTGCCTCGCTGGTGCCTAAGTCGAGTAAGGAATTGGGTGCCGTGACGGACGTGGACGGAAACTTCACGCTGGTGACGAAGGTGGAGCTGCCGCTGACGCTCAGCGTGCAGTTCATAGGCTACCGCTCGCAGGAGGTTGATGTCTACGACGCCTCGGAACCTGTTGACATACAGCTCATTGACAACTCGAACCGCCTGAACGAGGTGGTGGTCGTGGGCTATGGTGAGCAGAAACGCCTGGAGCTGACCAGTGCCATCTCGAGCGTCAGCAGTGAGGCGCTGCGCCAGCAGAATACCTCGGTGGAGAGTGCCCTACAGGGTGCCGTGGCCGGTCTGAATGTGACGACTACCAGTGGCCAGCCGGGTGCAGCCAGCATCATCCGCATCCGTGGTGGCAACTCTATCACGGGTGGCAACGAGCCGCTGTACGTCATTGACGGATTCATTGTCTATAACGATCCTGCGTCGACGCGTACAGGAGCAGCAGGCAGTGATGCCACGCTGGACCCACTGGCTTTCCTAAACCCTTCTGACATAGAAAGTATTGAGGTGTTGAAGGATGTGTCGGCCACGGCTATCTATGGTACACGTGGTGCCAACGGCGTCATCATCATCACTACCAAGAAGGGCTCGCACGGCCGTAACAATATTAGCTACAACGCCAACTTCAGCTGGAGCACCATCAGTAAGAAGCTCGACTTCCTCAATGCCTGGCAATGGGCCGACATCTGGAATGAACTTTACGATAATGGTGAGGTAGGATATCGCATTGACGAGCCTACTACCACATACGACTGGCAGGATGCTGCCTTACAGACAGGCTTCACACAGGAGCACCAGCTGTCGGCAGTGGGCGGTGACGAGATTTCGCGCTACAGCATCAGCGGCAGCTACAAGAATCAGGAAGGAATCTTGCTCAACACCGGGCTCCAGCGCTATGCAGGACGCATCAACTACGAGCGCAATGTGCTGAAAAACCTGTTGGTAGGCGTCAATGCTAATGGAGCCTTCAACAAGATGACCGGTATGTCGGATCATAGTTCCATGTTTGCAGCCAACTCATGGTACGGGGCCATCTCCCATACCCCCTATACACCTATTTATAATGAAGACGGTTCCTTCAACTACGATCCGACACCCACCAGCGTCGATATCTACAATGGTCGTGTGGGCAATCCTATCAGCGATTTGCTGAACTACAAGTCGGAAACGGAAAATACCCGCTTTATTGGAACAGGCTTCGCCGAGTGGACTGTGCTGCCACAGCTGAAGTTGAAAGCCAGTCTCGGTGCCGATATCTCGAATACCCGACAGAGCTATTATGCTCCATCCTATACCACTGACGGACTGCCCTACAACGGCTATGCCTCTGTCGGACAGACCAAGACGAACACCTGGCAGACGGAATACACGGCAACGTACAGCAACGTCTTCCGCCGTGTCCACTCGCTGACGGCCCTCGTGGGCTACACCGCCCAGCGCACAGACCGCAGCAGCGTGGCCACCACGGCCTACGGCTTCAGCAACGACGCCACGGGCTACGACAACCTGGGTGCTGCCGCCACTACGCTGCCCTCGAAGAGCAGCCACTACATCTCGACGCTGCAGTCGTGGATTGGGCGTGTGAACTACTCTTATGACTCACGCTACAATGCCTCGCTGACACTGCGTGCCGACGGTTCCAGCCGCTTTGCCAAGGACCACCGCTGGGGATGGTTCCCCTCGCTGGGTCTGTCGTGGAACATCGACCGCGAGAAGTGGCTGCGTCTGGGCAAGGACGTTGACTTCGTCCAGCTGCGTGCCTCGGTGGGTACGGTGGGTAACCAGGAGATTGGCGACTACCAGTTTGCCGCCAATGTCGTCCCCCGCACTGTCATCATCAACAACCAGCAGGCCACGAGCTACATCATAGAGAACAAGTCGAACGAGGACCTGAAGTGGGAGACGACTACCTCCTATAACGTCGGTCTGAGCACGGGCTTCTTCCACAACCGTCTGACCGTCACCCTCGACGCCTACTACAAGAAGACCAGCGACCTGCTGCTGGACGTGCCTGTAGAGCAGGTGACTGGCTTCTCGACGGTGCTGCGCAACGTCGGTTCGGTGACCAACAAGGGTGTGGAGCTGGAGATTGGCGGTGTGCTAATAGAGAGTAAGCATTGGAAGTGGAATGTCAATGCCAATATTGCACACAATAAGAATGAGGTGACCAGCCTGGGCAATGCCGAGTATTTCATTCCTACCCACGGCTATACCAACCCGCTCATTGTCAAGGTCGGCGAACCCCTTGGCTCCTTCTACGGCTACCGCTTCAAGGGCATCATCCAGAGTGACGAGGACCTGAGCCAGCTGCCTGCCCAGACTATTTCGACCGTCGAGCCCGGCAACCCGAAGTTCGAGGATGTCAACGACGACGGTGTCGTCAACGAGCAGGACCGCGTGGTGTTAGGCAACATCCAGCCGAAGTTCACCTACGGCTTCAACACCAAGCTGGCCTACAAGAACTGGGATCTCTTCATCAGTGCCAATGGAAGCTATGGCAACAAACTGTTCAACGAACTGGCCTGTCGTCTGGACCGTGGTAATGGCTACTACTACAATCCGCTGGCCGAAGTGGCTGATCGATGGACACCGACCAACCCCAGCAACACCATCCAGAAAGCCAGCAATGCTACCAGCATCTATACCGACGACCGTTTCGTAGAGAATGCCAGCTACCTGAAGATACGCAACATCCAGCTGGGCTACACCCTGCCGATTCCGCAGATTACCAAGGATGCCCGCTTGCGCCTGTATGTGTCACTACAGAACTTCTTCACTATCACCAACTACAGTGGTTACGACCCGGAAGCCAACCGCAGTGGCAGCGATGAGACCAGTGCACTCTATCAGGGCATAGACAACGGTACCTATCCCTCAAGCAAGACAGTATTGTTAGGTTTCAATATCACATTGTAATATATATAAATAAGGAGAGAACGATTATGAACAAGCATATATCAACATACATACTGGCCACAGGCCTGCTGCTGAGCAGCTGCGCAGACTTGGAGCAGACATCGCTCAGTTCCATAGACAGAGATAATTTCTACCAGAGCAAGGAAGACATCGAGACCGCCATCAACGGTATCTACCAAGAGTTTACGGTAGACGGCTTCTATGGCATGTTCAACAACCAGAGCGTCTACATCAACGACCTCCAGACAGACTATGTCAAGGCTGGTGCTCAGACCAACTCGGCACACATCCGCGAGCTTAGCAATTTTGCTGTTCAGCCCACCAACCTCTTCGTCGGCTATGCCTGGGAGGAGCACTACACGGCCATCAACCGTGCCAATGTAGTCATTGACAAGTTGGAGACAGCCAGCTTCCTGGATGAGCAGTCTAAGCAGAACTACATCAACGAGGCCCGCTTCCTGCGTGGTTTCATGTACTTCAACCTTGTGCGCTACTTCGGTGGTGTGCCCATCGTGCTGCACGACGGCGAGGGTGAGGGAGCCCCGCGTAACAGCATTGACGAGGTGTATCACCAGATTGTCGACGACCTGAGCGCTGCAGAGCAGTTGCCGGCCAACTACACAACGCTGGACAGCAAGGCCAACAGCCTGGCCGCCTCGGCCATCCTCTCCAAGGTCTACCTGACCTGGGCGCAGACTCTGACAGAGGAGGGACGTGCCAGCCAGCGCGACTTCTACCAGAAGGCCATCAGCTACAGCGACAAGGTCATCAACTCAGGCAAGTATAGTCTGCTCGACAAGTTCATCGACAACTGGTCGGTAGACAAGAAGCACGGTCCGGAGCACATCTTCTCGATAGAGCACGACCGCACCATCAACGCTAACGTGTCAGGCCACTGCACCTTCGCCACCAACTGGAGCGATGCCGAGCCCGTGCTGCTGGCCACCAGCGACAAGTACTACGAGCAGACCGACCCCCGTGACCAGCGTCGCGACGGTTCGTGGGCCAAACGCATATACAACCCCAATACAGGAACGGATTTTGTGTTCACCATTCCCCGCTTCCGCAAGTACATCGACTCGCTGAACTATGCCAACCCCGCCTCTGCCGGTAATTCGGCAGGCCAGTCGACCAACACCGCCATCATCCGCTATGCCGAGGTGCTGCTCATCAAGGCGGAGGCTGAGAACGAGCTCAACGGTCCTACGGCAGCAGCCTACGATGCCATCAACCAGGTGCGCCGCCGTGCCTACTGGAGCCCCTACAACAACGTGCAGAACACACCGTCCGACGGGTCGGCCCTCAATCTTTCCGGCTTGTCTCAAGACCAGTTCCGTGAGCGTCTGCGCGAGGAGCGTCGTCTGGAGTTCGTGCTTGAAGGTCAGCGCTGGTTCGACCTCATCCGCTGGCACATCCTCGTCAAGTATGTCAAGGCTAACACACCCACCGACGCCGAGACCCTGGGCACGAAGACCACCAAGATCCAGAACGTGTCAAAGAAGAACTACCTGCTGCCACTGCCTCAGGAGCAGCTCATCCTCAATCCCAACCTGGAGCAGAACTGGGGCTATAGCGGTGAGACCGGCGACGGCCCTTACGGCGCAGAGTACGAGTGACAATAGACAATAAACGTTAAACAATAAACAATAAACAATAAACGTTGGACAATAACCATTAAACATATTATAGACAATGAAACAGAATTTTGTAAAGACCTTAGCCGTGGCTCTGCTTGCAACCACCGGCATTCAGACCGTCGCTGCCCAGCAGCAAGTAGCCAACAACCGCCGTGAGCGCATCCTTCAGGTGCTCGACCAGAGCCGCCCCAACGAGTACGTACCTGCAGGCTTCTTCCTGCACTTCGAGAACAAGCTTGGGCGCAAGGCCGTAGAGGACCACAAGGCATTCTACAAAGCCACCAATATGGACTTCGTGAAGGTGTTCTACGAGATTGTAGTGCCCCAGATCGACATCAAGAGCGGTAAGGACTGGGAGAAAGTGCCCGTCTATGGAGAAGACTTCTTTGCCCCGCAGGTAGCCGTCATCGAAGATCTGGCCCGTGAGTTTGGCAAGGAGGCATTCATCCTGCCTACCGTCTATTCCCCCTTGGCTTTGGCGCACCAGACCTTAGGAAGAGACAAGGCGAAAGACCTGAAGAATCTGGCCGAGGAGAACCCCGTAGCCTTCGGCAAGGCCATCAAGAACCTGTCGCTCTCCATCGAGAACTACCTGCGCTCAGCCCGCAAGCATGGAGCCGACGGCTTCTACGTCTCCAGTCAGGGCGGCGACGGCAACACACTGTCCTCCAAAGTCTGGAACGAGCAGGTGCGCCAGTGGGACAAGCACGTGTCAGAGGTGGCCAACGAGATTGGCGAGATCAATATCCTGCACATCTGCGACTACGGCACACCGTTCAAGAACGCCGAGGCCCTCTATGCCTTCAGCGACTATCCCGCCAGCATCATCAACGTGCCGCTGAACTTCTCCGACGGCAGTACGCTCAACCTGCGGGAGGCACAGCAGCGTTTCGGCCGTCCCATCTTCGGTGGCCTGGAGCGTCTGGGTGTCATCGCCACGGGTACAGTAGAACAAGCAAAGGCTGCTGTTGACAAGGTACTGGAGCATGCTCCCCAGAACTTCATCCTCGGCGCCGACTGCACCGTGCCCGGCGAGACCGACTGGGAGAAACTGCGTGCTGTCATCGATTATGCACACACTTGGCGACAGACTCATAAGAAGTAATACTTTGTAATCATTATTCCACATGAATATTAGCCATATTTTCCGCAGAGGTCTGCTACTCTTTGTAGCAGTCTCTGCTTTCAACCAGACCATTTTCGCACAGATTTACGATAACTATAACAAGCGTGAATTGTTGTTGCAAGTATTGGATCAGAGCCGTCCCAACGACTATGTTCCCGTGTTCTTCAATATCCATTTCCCCGACAAGTTCGGATGGAAGGCGGTACAGTCACATATCAACTGGTATCGTACGACACATGTTGATTTCGTGAACGTGAAATATGAGTATGTACCTCAGCGTGTGGAGGTGAAAAGTCCTGCCGACTGGAAGAAGTTTCAGCAATTCCCTGCTGATGAGTGGACAGATCAAGTGCTTGTCGTGAAAGAACTCGCCCGTGAGTTAAAAGATGAGGCGTTTATCATCCCCACGGTCTACTCACCCCTTGCCTTGCTCCGTCAGGCGACAGGTGTATGGGGGTCTACTGACCCAGATGCGGATAAGAAGTTTATCGCACTCATCAAAAAAGACCCGGAGGCGGTGAAACCTGCATTGGAAGCAGTGACAAAAAGTCTGATTTATTACATCCGTGAGGCTCGTAAGGCTGGTGCTGATGGATTCTATATCTCCAGTCAGGGTGCTGATGTTGAGTCGTTTGGAGGAAAATTGTTCTTAGACTTGATAAAGCCTTACGACAAGCAGGTCTCTGATGCTGCTAACGAGGTGGCTCCTTTCAATATCCTGCATATCTGTGAGGGTGGTGGTCATTTTACAGCATCATCGTTCAACGACTATACTGACTATCCTGGCAGTGTCGTCAATGTTCCTTATCATGAGTTCCAGGGTCCGTCCCTGACCACCAAACAAGTTGCAGCGTTGTTCAAACGCCCTGTATTAGGTGGTCTGCCTCGTCGGAGCAAGATCTATACAGGCACCATTGAGGAGGCAAAGGCAGAGGTAGATGAGATCCTGAGGAATGCTCCCCAGAACTTTATCCTTGGTGCCGACGACTCTGTACCCAATGACTCTGATCCCGAGAAATTGCGTGCCCTGGTGGACTATGTTCACACCTGGCGCCAAACACACAATAAGTGAAGCTACTTTTCCGTTATATTTATTGAATGAAACAAATGTTGATTTGGATTGGCGCCCTCATCGTGGGCGCCATCCTTGGGTTACTAGAGATAGGGTGGTTGGACGACGTCATGAACTTCGTCGCCACCATTTACGTGCGGCTGTTCCAACTGTTGGCCGTACCAACCATTGTGCTCGCCGTCACCACGACACTCGCCTCGTTAGGAAAGGGACAGGAGGCTGGGCGCATCTTCGTCCATACCATCACCTATACCCTCCTGACCACAATCGTGGCAGCAGCTGTAGGATTATTCCTCTATGTCGTCATTGCTCCAGACAATCTGCCTTCGGAGGTGTTCAAACAGTCGGCAGAGACAGTGTCGGAGACAGCACAACTGTCCTATACCGACCACCTGCTGTCTGTCATACCCAATAATGTGGTAAAGCCATTCCTGGAAGGTAATGTGCTGTCGCTGTTACTGCTTGCCGCCGCTGTGGGTATTGCCCTTGCACAGATTGCGGACTCTGCCCCCAAACAGGCAGTCATCCATTTCCTACAGGGAATACAGGAAGTGCTGTTCACCCTAATTCGTGGACTCATCTGGACACTGCCCGTGGGCATCGTGGCTTTCTCAGCCCAGCTGTCAGCCCAGCTGACTGCCGGTGTCGTGGCCGACTCCCTGGGCCGGTATGTGGCAGTGGTATTGGGTGGCAACCTGCTGCAGTTCTTCATCGTGCTGCCGCTGTTCCTTCTGGCACGCGGCCTGAACCCCGTCCGTACGTTAGGCAAGATGATGCCCGCCGTACTGATGGCACTCTTTACAAAGAGCAGTGCCGCCACCCTGCCCGTCACCATGGAGACAGCCGAGCAGCGACTGGGCGTAAAGTCCAACATAGCCCGCTTCGTACTGCCCATCTGTACCACCATCAACATGAACGGCTGCGCCGCCTTCATCCTGGTCACGTCGCTGTTCGTCATGCAGCAGGGAGGCATCCCCCTTACGTGGGCCACCATGCTGACGTGGCTCGTCATCAGCGTCATCTCGGCCGTAGGCAATGCCGGCGTACCCATGGGCTGCTACTTCCTCACGCTGTCGCTCATGTCGGGCATTGGCGCCCCCGTTGCCGTGCTGGGCATCATCCTGCCCATCTATACCATCATCGACATGGTGGAGACAGCCGTCAACGTGTGGTCCGACTCGTGTGTCTGCGCCATGACTGACCACGACCTGCAAGCGGCCTGACGAAAAAAACTTGCTTTCTTTTGGTGTTTTCCACTTTTCTTCGTACCTTCGCAGGCAGAAATTCGAAAACCTAAGACAAGAATATGCAAGTAATCAATTTCGCAGAACAGAACAGCATCATCAACCTGTACATGGCTGAGTTGCGCGACAAGACGTACCAGAAGAACCGGATGCTTTTCCGCCATAACATCAAGCGCATAGGCGAGATGATGGCCTTTGAGTTGTCGAAAACCTTGGAGTATAAGCCCAAGACGGTGACGACGCCGCTGGGCACGCTGGACATTCCCCTGCCCAAGGACGACCTGCTGATAGCCACCGTGCTGCGTGCCGGTCTGCCGTTCCATGAGGGTTTCCTCAACGTGTTCGACCATGCTGACAACGCCTTTGTGTCGGCCTACCGCATGTATACCAACCGCGAGCATACTGAGGTGGGCATCCATACGGAGTACCTGGCGTCGCCCTCGGCAAAGGGCAAGACGCTGGTCATCGTCGACCCCATGCTGGCCACGGGAGGCTCGATGGCTGCCAGCATTGAGGCGCTGGTGAAGACGGGCAAGCCCAAGAAGATTCACATAGCCTGTGTCATTGCCGTTCCCGAAGGCTTGGAGGTGGTGAAGAGCGTGCTGCCCGAGGACAGCACCATCTGGTGTGCCGCCATCGATCCGGGCATGAACGAGCATAAGTACATCGTCCCCGGCTTTGGCGACTGTGGCGACCTGTGCTACGGCGAAAAACTATAATGAGAAGGTAAAAGTGAAAAGTGAAAAATTTGCTACCGCCATACCTGTTGCGAATAGGAGTGCGGTAGCAAATTTTTCACTTTTCACTTTTACTTTTTCCTTTACTTCACCTCCCAGGTGTCGTTGGTCATCAGGAGCTCTTCGAAGTTGTGATACTTCTTCTGAGCGGAGACCTCTTGAATCTGCTGGGTGACGCTGTCGTCGTAGGTGGGAGCATCGACGTCGCGGATGACGCCGAGGGCTATGGGGAATCCGTCGCCGTTGCCCATCAGGGCCAGCTTCGTCTGCAGCGTGTTGTCCTCGCAGTGGGCGTCGTGCACCAGAACGTCGTCCAGCGTATAGCCGTCCTTGCCAATCTCGACCACCTTCAGGCCAAAGCCCTGCTGTACCAGTCCGAACTCATTGTTCTCGCCGAACACCAGCTTCTCGCCGTGGCGCACGTAGATGGCATTCTTCTTACGGCCTTCCTTGTTGTAGACGCTCTCGTGAGTGCCGTCGTTGAAGATGACGCAGTTCTGCAGAATCTCGCAGACTGCAGCGCCCTTGTGCGCGTAGGCTGCCTTCAGAATCTCTACGGTGCCCTGGGCGTCGGTAGCCACGGCACGCGCGAAGAAGTGGCCGCGGGCACCGAAGCAGAGCTCTGCCGGACGGAACGGGTCCTCGACGGTTCCATAGGGCGAAGACTTCGACACGAAGCCGCGGGGCGACGTGGGAGAGTACTGGCCCTTGGTCAGACCGTAGATGCGGTTGTTGAGCAGAATCATGTTCAGGTTGATGTTACGACGGTTGGCGTGGATGAAGTGGTTGCCGCCGATGGCCAGTCCGTCGCCGTCGCCGCTGACTTGCCAGACGGTCAGGTTGGGGTTGGCAACCTTGGCGCCGGTAGCAATGGCTGCTGCACGTCCGTGAATGGTGTTCATGCCGTACGTGGCCATGTAGTGGGGCAGACGGCTCGAACAGCCGATGCCAGAGATGACGGCAGTGTCCTGCGGGGCAACGCCGATTTCTGCTAATGCTTTGTGGAACGATGCCAGGAAGAAGTGGTCACCGCAACCCGGACACCAACGTGGCTGTCCTTTCTTATAATCTTGTGCTGTATATGCCATAACTTTTACTTTTTTACCTTTTTACCCTTTTACTTTTTCAAGATGTCCTCGAATGCGTTGACTAACTCTTCTACGACGAACGGCTGGCCCTTGACCTGGTTGAACTGGTAGGGTACGAAACCGTCGACCTTCATGCGCAGATAGGCAGCCAGCTGACCCATGTTCTGCTCGGCCACTACTACCTTCTTGTACTTCGAAAGCACCTCGGCAGCGTTCTTGGGCAGCGGGTTCAGGTACTTGAACTGAGTCTGAGCCACCTTATAGCCCTTGGCGCGCAGCTCGTCCATGGCTGAGTGCAGGTGTCCATAGGTGGAACCGAAGCCCACGATGAGCAGGTCGGCACCGTCCTTGTCGCCCTCCACTTCGAGGTCGGGCACCTGAATGTTGGCAATCTTCTGCTGGCGCAGACGCGTCATCAGGTCGTGGTTCTCGGGATTGGTCGAGATGGCACCCGTCTCCGAGTCCTTCTCCAGACCACCCAGAATGTGGGTGAAGCCCTCGCGACCGGGCACGGCCCAGTAGCGGGTGCCGTTCTCAGCACGCATATACGGCGTCCACTTGCCCTTCAGTTCCTCGGGAACGTAGGGAGGATTGATGGCGTCGAGCTTCGCCATCTCGGGCAACTTGAAGGCGCCTGAGCCGTTGGCGATATAGGCGTCGGTCAGCAGTACGACAGGCGTCATGTGCTCCAAGGCAATCTTGCAAGCCTGGTAGGCAACGTCGAAGCAGTCGGCAGGACTGGTGGCTGCCAGCACGGGCATGGGGCTCTCGCCATTACGACCGAACAGGGCCTGCAACAGGTCGGTCTGTTCCGACTTCGTGGGCAGACCCGTGGCAGGACCGCCACGCTGTACGTCGAGTACGACGAGGGGCAGCTCCATGATGACGGCGAGGTTCATGGCCTCACTCTTCAGGCAGATGCCGGGACCGGAGGTAGACGTAACACCTAAAGCACCGGCGAACGAGGCACCCAAGGCGGATGCACAGCCGCTGATCTCGTCCTCACACTGCACAGTGGTTACACCCAGCGACTTGTGCTTCGACAACTCGTGCAGCACGTCGGTAGCGGGGGTGATGGGGTAGGAGCCTAAGTAGAGCTTCAGTCCGGCCTTCTCGGCAGCGGCAATGAAGCCGTAGGCCGTGGCCTTGTTGCCCGTGATGTCCATATAGCGTCCGGGAGTCTTCTCCTTGGTCTCAATGCGGCGCACGTTGACGGCACTCGAGTGGGTGTTGTGACCGTAGTCGTAGCCGGCCTGTACCACCTTGATGTTGTTCTCGGCAATGGCGGGCTTCTTGGCGAACTTCTCCTTCAGGAAGTTGGCCACCAGCGTCAGGTCGCGGTCGAAGAGCCAGCACACCAGACCCAGTGCAAACATGTTGCGGCACTTCAGCACGGCCTTGTTGTCCATGCCAGTGTCGGCCAGGGCGTCCTTCACCATTGTGGTCAGCGGGCACTGGATGACGCGGTCAGCGTCAATCCCCATCTCGCCCAGATAGTCCTCGGTCTGGAATTCTGCTTTCTTCAAGTCGTTGGGACCGAACGAGTCGGTGTCGATGATAATCGTAGCGTCGGCCTTGGCATAGCGGTACTGCGTCTTCAGCGCAGCAGCGTTCATGGCTACCAGCACGTCGCACTTGTCGCCCGGCGTGTACACCTTGCCGGCGCCGATGTGTACCTGGAAACCGGATACACCCGTCAGCGAGCCTTGCGGGGCGCGGATGTCGGCAGGATAGTCGGGGAATGTTGAGATGCCGTTTCCAACGGTGGCACTGACCGTCGAGAAGATGTTTCCGGCCAGCTGCATGCCGTCGCCGGAGTCTCCTGAGAATCGAACAACCACTTGTTCGAGTTCTTTGATTTCTAATTCAGCCATAATGTTTTATAAGTTGTACGTACAATATAATTTCCCAGTATTTGCTAAAAACGCTGCAAAGGTCGGAAATAATCATCTATTTACCAAACATTTTGCCATAAAAATGCAAAAAAAGAGTTCAGCGAAGCTACTCGTTGAACTCTCAGAGGAGAGAGAGGGACATTCAAGATAAGAACCGATAATCAGGGTTGATGATAATTGTGCTTATTATCAAGGAGTTGCAATTTCTCTGCAAATCATTTTTTATCAAATTTCATCATCTTTAATCCCTTCGGCGGAACCTCTTGGAGGTCTCGTTTTTTTAGTGTACCTTCGCCTCCGAATTCAGTTGGAACCTCAGCGGAACCCATTGTTTTCTGAGACAAAGGTAATAATAAAATTCGAGATACGCTAATGATTCAGATAAAATT
>ERZ842401.6652-NODE-6652-length-12263-cov-3.459289_pt1 | contig 12263 bp, 7 predicted proteins | sample MGYA00521270_ERZ842401 | MGnify/ENA primary metagenome ERZ842401 (study PRJEB31892, sample SAMEA3878208) | bioreactor metagenome | biome: Moose rumen | place: Sweden | collected 2011-10 | study: EMG produced TPA metagenomics assembly of the PRJEB12797 data set... | reverse complement strand
TAACAAAAGAACCATCCTCTTGTCATTCTTTGCGTTGCGGTGCGGCACTGCACTTATTACACCGAAATCTCGCTCTGGTTTTCCCAGTCGCCCATCGCCTCTACCGCGCGCTCATACCAGCCGCCGTGGAAAAAGGCGCATTTTGTCTTGTCAGGCGAGAGATAAAACTTTTCATCAAAGGGAAGTCCGTGGGCGCTGCCGTGGGTTTTTATATAGTCGGCTCTCGTATCCGAGATCAGCATAGCCACTGCCCTGCAACCGCCTCCGCAGTACTTGAAATACTTGCACGCCGCGCACTGCTCCGTGACCTCCGATATCCTGTGCACATTGGTGCAGACGAGCTTTTGCCAGCGGCTGTCCATAAGTACATCAGCGAGCTTCTTTTCATGGAGGTTTTCGAAGCGGTCCCCCATCTCATCGAGTCCACCGCCTATCTGCAGGCAGGTCAGAAGATCTCCGTTTGAGCGCACATTTATCATCCTGCGGCAGTCCATACACACTGCCTGGGTGGGTCTGTACTGACCCTCTCTAAACATCACCGGTACCAGCCGGTAGCATTTCCTCTTTGGATCGAGGTTTATAAGGTTCCATATCGAAAGCTCGGTCTGCATACCGCTCTTTGCGTACTCACCGGCAAATGCGATCATCCGCTCGCAGTACTCCATGGGATGCAGGCTCGCATCTCCCACGAGCTGCGTCCATCTGGGCACCTCGTTTGTGCGGGTAAACCTCATCCGCACCACCCCTATGTCGTCTAAAAGCCTGGCAGTGTCCATCATGGAATCCACATTTATGCGGTTTGTCTGGGTCTGGGACATAAGCCGAAACCCCGAGTCCACCACGAGCCTCATCTTTTCTATCGTGGTCTTTTCGGCACCGATAAAGTTTCTGATCTTGTCGTGGTGGCCCACGCCGTCAAAGGATATCTTTATCAGCGGATCACAGCCGAAGCTTTTAAGCTCCTCTAAAAGCTCTCTCGTCAGAAAATGCCCGTTGGTATTTAGCTCCTTTACTACCATATTCTTTTTATAGATATATCTCATCATATCCATGAAATGCTCATGGTACATAGGCTCGCCACCTGTGATGGTAAAGGCGTGTACTCCGGCATCCGAAGCCTGATCCAAAAGATCGCGAAGCTCGTCCCAGCTCCACTCGCTCATAAGCGGCTCGTTGTCCTTTGCGTTAAAGCAGTGGATGCAGTTGTAATTGCACCTGCCGGTCATCATCAGAACCATCTCAGGGAAATACCTGTGGGGATATTTTTTGTACGCCGACCATTCGGAGGACTTTTCGCCCTTTTTGCAGGGCTCTATGAGACCCTGTCCGGTCAGGGAGTCTGCGAGCCTGCTATAGGGTATCTCGTGCTCACCGTCACAGAGCATCATAAGGTCAAACTCCTCATCGTTAAGCGGCTTTGCATCCACCTCTGATCTCTTGTAAAAAGCCTGGGGTACGAACTGCCAGCTTCGAAGCGCCGTATCGTCCGTAAGGCGGTAATAGCTCTTTGTCATCTCACTTGTATCCATATCTTCCTCCATTTCTAATCCGGTATCTGTCGTTTTGCCATTTTATAAAAGCCACCGCGGCGCTCCATCAGCTCATCATAGGTGCCGCTCTCGGTGATCCTGCCACCATCGATGAAAAGTATCCGGTCGGCGTTTTTTATAGCGGATATCCGATGCGCCACCACGATACGGGTGATCCCCATGGCATCTATCCTGTCCGATATCCGCTTTTGCAGCTCGTTGTCGAGTGCGCTGGTCGCCTCATCCATGATGAGGATATCCGGGTGCTTTGCGAGGGCGCGCGCTATCAGTATCCGCTGTCTCTGACCACCGGACAGCCAGCCGTCACCCTCTGCCACATCCGAGTACATAGCAAGCGGCAGGGCTTTTATATCCTCATCCACGCAGGCAGCCTCCGCGGCTTGCCATGCCTCATCCATCGTAAGGTCAGACGAGGCGATTTTTATATTTGTAAAGATATCCTCCGAAAACATCCTGCCGTCCTGTATAACCGCGCCTATATGGGCTCTCACGGTTTTGGTCTTTAGGGTGGATATGTCCCTGCCGTCGTAGGTGATGCTGCCGGAGTCCGGCACTGCAAGTCCTAAAAGGAGCCGTATCAGCGTCGATTTGCCGCAGCCTGTCTCACCGGCTATCGCCACATACTCACCGGATTTCACGGAAAAAGACACATCATCTAAAACCTTACCGCTGCCCCCGTAGGAAAAGGAGACATGGGAAACAGCTATATCTCCATTTAATGAGTCCACCTCTGCCCTGTCACTTTCATCTATGATCTCAGCGTCTAATATCACAGATGCGAGATCATAAGCCGCATTAAAGTCCGCATAGGAAAGCACGAGGTCAAACAGTCCGCTTATGGCGGCAAGAAGCCCTCCATAGGCTGTATTGAAAGCCATATAGTCCGAGACCTGCGTCGCAGCACGGGCGGCTGTGTAGTATAAAAGCACACCGCCGAAAAGCTTTACAGCGGTTATAAGCGCCGGAGATATTTTTAAAAATACCGGCGGCTCGTATAAAAGGTGCGCCATATCGTCATAGCTTTTCTCCCATCTGTTATAGGCTGCCTCCTCACTGCCGGAGAGCCGCAGCTTTCTCATGCCCTTTATCATATCATGGGTCACGGCACTCTCTTGTGCCGAAAGCTTTGCGGATTTCAAGTTTATCCGTGAGCGCATGAGAGATGATATACCGGATATCATCGCCGTGGTAATGATGATGATAAGCGAGGGTAAAAAAAGTGCCGGTGCAAAGTTTACTATCTGTCCTGCATACGCGAGTCCCGAGAGCACGCCCACAAATACTGTGATGATACTTACCGATATCATATCTCCGAGTGTGCCGATGCTTTTGTACCTGCGGTACAGCTCTCCCGCCGGATACTTTCTGAAAAAATCCAGAGGGAGGGATAAGAGCTTTTCCATCGCATAGGCATCGAGGGAGCTTTTTATCTTTAGGCTCACAGAGCCCGAGAGCACCGAGTTTAGAGCCTTTATAAGCGCTGACGCAAGCTCCGTGGTGATCATAAATACCGCTACCCAGGAAAGGAGTGGGATGCTTTTATCCTCGATCACCTCCCCTGTCAGAAGCTTCATAAAATACGGAAACAAAAGCGCTATCCCCGCGGAGGCGGCTGACACCGCTACCACTGAGATCACATCAAATAAACTTATGCTATTTTTTACGATGGACAAAAGCCTCTTTAGTTTATTCATCGCCTATAAGTGTCCTGTGTCTTTGGTTTACTCATTGCTTATAAGTGTCCTGTACAATCCGTTTTTTTCATAAAGCACATCGTGGCTGCCGTGGGCGACTATCCGTCCTGCATCCATCACAAATATCTCGTCACAGTCGCGAATGGCAGATATCCTGTGTGTGATAATGATGCATGTGATACCCTCCGATCTGATGGAGTCTATCACCCGCCTCTCTGTGATGGCATCGAGCGAAGCCGTGGTCTCATCGAGAATGAGTACCGAGGGCTTTTTAAGAAGTGCCCTCGCTATATCGAGTCGCTGTCTCTGACCGCCGGAGAGGTCACTGCCATTGTCGGAAAGCACGGAAGAAAAGCCACCCTCTCGCGCCATGATATCATCATAGATAAATGCCTTTTTGCACGCCTCCACTATATCGCTGTCACTTATATCATCATCCCAGAGCGTGAGATTATTTTTTATGGTATCGTTGAAAAAACGGATGTCCTGATCCACCACCGCCACATTTTTCGTAAAAGTGCTGTGATCTATAGTAGCTATGTCCATCCCGTCATAGCTTATGGTGCCGCTGCCCGATGTGTACAGCCCGGTAAGGAGCCGGATCAAAGTAGTCTTTCCCGAGCCGGAGTGCCCTACTATCGCCACAAAGCTACCAGGGGTGATATCCATGTCAATGTCCTTTAGCACCGGAGGCTCCAGCGCAGAGTATCCGAATGAAACACCCCTCACACTGACTGCGCCCGACAGACGGAGGGATGAACTATCAACACTACCAAAAACTTCCGCAGAAGCCCCATCGGAGTCACCCGCCCCCACCGGCAGAGCATCTGCATCCGCAGGAAGAACCTCCTCACGGCTCCTATACTCCATCACATCCTCCACCCTCTCCATGTCGGCACGAAGTGTGGCAAGCTTCTCGCCGGAGGATATCAGCGTCTCGGCAGGCGTCATAAATGAGGTCAGATACCCCAAAAATGCCGTCATCATACCGATCGTAAAATCCCCCTGTATGATCAGATATACCGCCATCGCCATGACCACATAGGACGAGGTACGGGATATGAAGGCAGGTATCATATAAAGCATCGCCGAAGCCCTCTGAAACGACCTGACGCCCGTATTCTTCCGCTCCTGATAGCCGCGCCAGAGCGACAGATAGTTTGCCTCCGCACCGGAGGAACGTATCGTCTCCATCATATCTATACCCGAGAGAGTCACCGAGGACAGCTTGCTAGAATCGCTCAGATATCTCCGGGAAAACTCCGTCCGCTTTGCCGATATGAACCTTGCCATAAAGATATTAAGAAGTACTGTGATCACTCCCACGACTGACAGCACGGGTGAAGTCCTGATCATCACAAAAAGGAAAAACACCATCATCACACTCTGAATGATAAGCGGTGATATGATATTTATGACCGACAGAGATACGGATGCGTTTTTTTCCTTCCGGTCCATCAGATCGCCTGACATCCGCTGCAGGAAGAATTCATCCGGCAGGGAAAAAAGCTTTTGCATAAATGAGGCATTGCCGCCCTTGCTTAGGCGCCCCATGACAGAAAGCCGATAGACACTCTGTGCGAGGGATACCGCGGTCTGCCCTGCCGCGAGAGCGAGCATAATGATGATAAATGTAGATAGATATGACACATCCGCGCCGGATAATATCCTATCCAGATAGAGCCGTGACATCACAGGAACGATAAGCCCGAAGCAGGAATTTATGACCATCACCAGCATCATCAGAAGCATCACGGCGCCAAGTCCAAAAAGCCTCTTTTTCGCATAGGAAAGCATGCTCTTTTTTTCACCTATGGGATGGTATGACTCCGATGGGGTGATATCAATACAGATGCCGGTAAACCTTTTTTCAAATTCATCATAGGGGAGCCGCATCGCACCCCTGCCGGGATTATTGATATATGCTTCGCCGCCCTTAAAGCCACAAAGCACCACAAAGTGGGACATCTCCCAGTGCAGGATGCAGGGGAGAGTCACACGATCCTCTATCATATCCGCGTCTATGGCATAGCCTTTGGCATTAAAGCCGTAGCTTTTTGCGGCACGGATGATACTCTTTCCATTTACGCCGTTTTTGGAGACACCGCAGTCGATACGGGTCTGCTCTAAGGAAATGAAGCTCCCGTAATATGCTGCGATCATAGACAGACAAGCCGCCCCGCAGTCACGCCTCTCAAGCTGCATGACCAGCGGGACTTTTTTAACCCTCATCATCGGCCTGGTTGCGCTGAAGGATATAGTAGAACGCAAAGGTAGTATCATCGGGTGACGATACAAAGTTATATACCAGTCCGTCTTTTTCATAGGAATGCAGATATACCACATAGTCAGTGTCGTAGGATGACACCTCGGTGTACTCGGTATATACCTCGTCCTCCACTATGTCGGCAGAACCATTTATAACGGACATATCTGATGCCTCGTTAAGCCTGTTTATAATCATAAGCTCGGGCAGTGTGGCGTAGGAATCACCCACATAGGTAGGCTCGCCGAGCGCCTGCTTTATACCGTCAAAGGTGGTATAGTCGTGTGAGCCTATACGGATGGAATTCTCCATGACATACACCGCCGATACAGTGGCAGAGCTGTCCACGGACTCGGAATTCGTGATCTCCTCAGTCATGGCATTTATATCGCCCATGACCCTGACTCTCTCGGTGCCCGCCTCATACAGCTTTCTCTCGCCGTTGTACATGATAGCCATCTCGGTGGATGACTTTCCTAAAAGTGATGAGTAGAGTATCTTGTCCTGTGAGAACTGGCCGTTAAATATCTCCTCACCGCCGGTATTATAGAGCTTACCCGTGCCGTCCTTAAGACCGCGGGCGAACTCGCCGTCGTACTCGATACTGCCTGTCTCACGATACAGCCTGCCCTCGCCATTGTACTGGTTCTCATGGAAGTTGCCGGCGTACCTAAGGATACCATTCTCATAGTACTGGATGCCCTGGTCCTCATACATGCTGGACTTGAAATTGCCTTCGTAGATCACGATACCGGCAGGGTTCATAAGTGTGCCCTGTCCGTTGCAGTATGCGTCCTCGACATCACCCTCATAAGCTAACCATCCGCTCTTGCCCTTGATGCGCACCTTGCCCTTGGCGTATTTAAGCAGGATGGAATTGTAGTTGTAGGTCTTTATGTATGACTCGTTATTGCCCGGGAATAGTGCGTCCTTTTGGCTTATGATATAAATGGTGCACAAAAGTCCGATGATGATCACCACGGCGTAAGCCAGCTTTTTGGATACAAGCCAGCCGCCTATGGGATAGTAATCATCCTTGTCACGCGGGCGGACATTTAAAACCTTCTGTACCAGATTTCGGATGATCTCCGTAAACCTTGAGAGCATAAATCTCGGGTTCAGGAGCAGCTTTAATCTGGTAAATATCGGAAGGATCCGCGATTTGAATATGTTTACGATTACATCAAACAGATTCATCCATTATACCTCAGTCAATATGAAGCTCACCTAAAAAGTCCGGTGAAGCCTCCTCATTCAGAAGTCTCTCACACTCAAACAGATACCATTTTGCCATCGTATCAGAGGGAGTCTCTCTTAAGATATCTGTAAACGCATTGCGGGCAAAATAGAAATCCCTCTCATAAAACATATTGAGTGCATCCTTAAATGCGGGAAGTGTCTTTTTCTTGCCGCGTCGATCTTCTCCGTCGGCTGCATCCAAAACCTCATAGAAGCTGATGCGACGGCTCCGCTCTAAAGGATCGGGTACTATAAAGCCGATGTACCGAAGATCCCATGCGCCCTCTTCCCTCTCCTTTACGGAGTCGGTGACTACCATGGGTATACCGAGCCCGCCGAGCCATCCGGCAAACTGCTCAAGTACCGGCACATCCCTTTCAGTCAAAAATGTCAGCGCCTGCTGATCCGTCCCCGCCACACAGTACACATAAGATGCATAGTGCAAGATGATGGTAGGCACAGAGACAGAGCTGTCAGCGGCTGCCTCCCTCGACAGATCCGTACCGAATCTGATGGAATCCCTGACATCAGACATGAAAAGTATCTTCATCATGGAGATATTCGACTCGGCAGAGACAAAGATACCTCCGGTCGAATTACCATGCTTTTCCACAAGGGAAAACAGTCGGTTTTTACCCTTGAGGGACTCGGCGTCCTTTATCTCAAAGTTTTTGTCACGCACCAGAGCCAGCGTGCCGCCGATCCTCTTTGCGTCACCGATGCCGACCTCTGTGATGGCGTCCTTTCCGATGATCTTTTCTATCTTTTTAGGCGCAAACCTGAAATACGCCTCATAGGTAACAAACCTGTCGCGGCTGGCCCGCGAGAGATTGTCCTCTATCTCATTGATCGCCGCCCACATACGATTTATATCGTAGCCTAAGCTCTCTTCCGGCTTTTCCACCTCGGTCTGCCCCGCTCCGAGCTTTTCAAGCGCTTCGCTGATACGCCCCATAGCCGCCGCCTCATAGGAAATGAGCGTGATCGCCATGATCGAAGCCAGCGCAAACACCAGAATGATGATGATGGGCAAAGCTATATTAAATATGGTGATATACCCGGCCACTCCGAGCAGCTTCGCGGTACACAGGAGTCTGTACTGTGGTGCGCCGGTCATGGACGTACTGATAAAATATACCGGCTCTCCATCGATATTACCGGTGACGCTCCCTGCCTTGTCTGCCGATGAGACGAGAGTCCTGGCATCCTCACCATACACATAACCCACTGTACCACCGCCGTAGCCAGCGGTACTCATAAGAATATTGCCCGAAGATGACTCGACCACGGAGATATCCAGGATATCAGCCATGGCGTCGGTCCTGTCCACCATCCCGTTCATATCGGAATAAAACGCCGAAAACTCAGATGATGAGAAAAACGCATCCGAGCCCATATCGGAGGGGGCGTTGTTCCCCAAAAACGACAGGGTATATATCTCGTTTCGTATAAACTCACGGACTGCCGCATTGTGATTTCCGGTAGCGGAAACTAAATACACCACGATACAGCTGACCGCGATAAAGCACTCCGCTATCGCAAAGCGGTAGAACGCATGCCGCCTGTGTGAGAACAGTACAAACAAAAGAAGTATGATAACACAGCCGATAAGACACGCCGCTATGATATCCACAAAGGACATACCATTTGCCTTAAGTCCCGTAAAGAAGGATTCCGTCCTGTTGTCAAAGAGCTCCTTTATCCTGGTATTTTCCGCAAAATACTCATCGGCACTCTGGTCATCAAAACGCGCATAGAGCGTACCCTCGGCGTACTCGGCGTCCGCGTATAAAAGACCGCTGGGATTACGATCCTTACTGCTCTCGGTAAGCTCCGTGACATCCGCGGAAAGCGAATTCTTTTTATCGGAGCTGATGCCCTCAAAACCTATCAGATCGCCCTCGCTTATGGTGTAGATATACACATCCTGGCGGCTCTTTGTGACGCCGGTGATATAGATCATACCTTCGTCATAGGAAAGCCCCGTAACGTCAAGCCCGCCGTGCAGATAAAATCTGATGGACATGGACTCCGTGACCATGTCGGAGGTAAAGGACACTATCCTGTAGGGTATGTAGTTTTCTGTATTTGCCGAGCCCTGCATGATGGCATAAAAGGCTCCGCCCACCTGATCGTCGGCATTTTCCGAAGCGAGCTTAAGGATCTTCCAGTCGGCTACATATCTGCGCCTGTGGGTCACATATACCTTTTCCGTGGCCCCGTCTGCCGACAGGCGGTATATCGTACCGAAGCCGTTGCTGTTATCACTGACAAATGTATATCCCGAAAAGGTGATGCTGTCAGAACCCGCCGTATATGTCGCCCTGCCGGTATTTACGATATTCATATATGCGCTGATGCCGATCACAAGAACAATCCATACTGCACATAAAATCCATGTAATACGACCGAAACGTCTCATAAAAAATTCTCTCCCTACTGAACCAGTGATTCCTCTCCTATGCGTTCAAAGCTCCTGATGAAAAGCCGCAGCCACGGCACATCACCGAAGATGGCGTTTGTCAAAAACGTAATGAACGTAAACACCAAAAGGATGACGCAAATAGTTAGAAATATCCTAAAAAGCCTGTCCTTATTGTCATCAAACCAGACCATGATGCGTCTGAATATGCCGCCTTTTTTATGTCTGCCTGACGCTATATCCACATCGCGGTATAGCTGGGCGAAGCTGATAAATGCCTTTCTCTCCAGCTTTTTTTTCAGAAGATCCCGAAGCTCCCATTTGACATTATCGTCCTTTTGGGAAAGCAGCGAAACCAAAGCGTCCGTCACCAGCCCGACACAGTCACGCTCGGTAACCGCCTCATCCACCTCTGACAGATCTATCGCATAGGAAAGATATACAGAGCCGTCGCGCGCCATATTGACCTGCCCCTGGCTGATAGCCAGATACAAAACCTGCCATGGCAGTTCACAGGTCATACATGTGATAATATAGTTTTTGCAGACAGCCTCGCACTGGCTCATGGGCAGATTACGACCCATGTAAAAGTCCTTTATGGGTCTGGCTGCCACATAAGGATAGTACACGAGGAACCTGCCGCCGTCGGAGAAATAATTTATCTCAGTATCGGATGACAGATTTTGGGCCTCTGAATATACCCTGTGCAGCCTGGCGATGATATCATGATCCTCTGTCACAAAGACGCTATAGCGAACACGCTCCGGGGAGTTGATATCCTCGCAGACCATAACACGGGAAGAACCATTTTCCTGAACCAGCTGGACCTCAGCAAGCTGCATATTAGAAGTATGGTACACCAAATGTGATCCTCCCTGTTATCGCAACATATTGCCAAGCATATTGGCCTGTCCGCCGGCGAGCGCCCCTGAACCGCCTGCCTGCTCCTCAGGCTTTTCCTCCATGCCCTTTTTCTCGACCACTGCATAAGCATAGGTGCAGATCTTTGGCATATCGGTGCAGAAGATGCGGATCTCATACACACCTGCCTTGGCGGGTGCGGTATATACGCCGTCAGCGGTGATATCACCGCTATTGTCATCGGTAAGCTCATAGGTGATGGAGCAAGGCTCCATGCCGTCAAATCTGACTCCGAAGTAATGGCTCTCCTTTGTCAGCATACGTACTGTAGGCATCTCGGGTGCTATGCTGCCACCGGGTATCTCATTCTCATCAGTGATCTCCTCCTTTGAGGGGAAACGGATAGCTACCCAGCGGTATGTGAGTGTCAGATACTCTACATTGTCAAGAAGCTTTACTCCGACTACGAAGCTGCCCTTGTCATTTAATACGCGCACCGCGGTCTCGGCGTGAACCACCGAGCGCTGGCTGCTCCCAAATATATCCGGTGAGCCGTAGATAGTGCTCTTTAATGAGCCCGAGTCCACTCCCTCATCGGAGATGAGCTCGTATCCTACCTCAACATAGACATTGCCCTTGCCGAGTCCATGGAGTATCTCTCCCGAATAGAAAATGTCGCCGCGTCTGGAATCCTCGCTCAAGGGTATCTCCACCGTACCGGTAGCGATCTGCGGCATGATGTTTTTGCCGGAAGTATTATCCTCGGCTATACCAGAGAGCATACCCGAGATCTTGGGCGGATATATGTCGGCTTCCTTTATGAAATATTCAAGATAATCACTCCTCTTAAGGTCCTGAGCGGGAACAGATACATACTGCTTTACGGTCGCCTCTGTCACCTCGTCGATGATGTATGCACTCTCTGTACGGACAAGCGTAAAGTCGGCCAGTCTGATGTAGTCGCCCTGGGAGCCGATGTTTTTCATCTCAAGGTTCATACGTCCGATCTCACGGTTTACAAGAGCACGCGGCTTTAATGAGGTAAGTGCCACCTCCATCATGAAGTTTGCCGGGACCTCTGATACCACGTCATTTTCAAAGGCTGTGGCAGAGCCGCTCTCTAAGATGATATTTGTAGTATTGACCGGGGAGTCGAGTGTCTCCATCCAGTAATAGATGACGTCGCTCTCACCCATGGAAAGAGATACATCTGTGAGTTCTACCGAGATCTTATTGGTGCCATCAGCCGACACAAAGGTAGGCGTCTGCAGTCTGGCACTGTAGGTCAGGCTCACATCCTCGTCGGATAGCTTTTCGACTATGACCTCTGCGCGGATCACATGGCCGCGGCAGGCGGATGAAGGCATCCTGAAGGTCACCATATAGTTTGCACTGGAATAAAGCACGCTGCTAAGGAGGAACTCAGTCTCCATCTCATAGGTCTCGGGAATATCCTCCTGATCCATCAGAAACAGCGTATAACCCTCACGTACGCGGTTGTACTGGAACTCCGCGGCGGGATCGTCCTGGTCGATGGAATAGACCTTGTGGACATCCTCCTCCTTATACCTAAGACACAGAGAAGCCTTGTTGGTACGAAGCGAATCAAAGCCCTCAATGGCGGAAAGCTTTTTTACATCGGAGGTCTCTACCACGATCTCCCTGCCCATACCATCAATGGCCACACCGCTTTCGACTAAAAATGACAGGTCATCGAGAGAGAATACACCCAGACCGCAGACCACTCCCGAACCGAACATCAGACCGTTTATAAATCTGCGTTTGTTGTTCATGTACGCCTGCTCTGCATTGAAATCGCCGCTGGACATTCTCTTCCTGGGATAGTAACGATTGCGTTCAAACGGATAGAGTTGTGTGTTGTTCATAACGTGCTTCTCCTTTTATAAAATCTTAATATTCCCCTATATAAATGAAAGATATTTTATCTCCCCTTTTTTCCTGATTATCACTCCAAACGATGCCCTCTTCCTCACTGCCTGCGGTGATGGAGCCGCTTCCCTCCTCATACTCTACAGTGGTGGTCGGATTACCATCGCCATCATAGGTCACGAGTGTCTTTTTGCAGTCGGAATAGGAAAATCCCTGCTGGCTGTCCTGCCAGCTGCCGCTCATCTCCCAGAAGGTGACCTGCCCATCCTGCTCGGAGATATTTACGATGGCGTGGAAAAGTCCCTCACCATCCCGCCAGATATCAATGATAAAGCCTGTGT
>ERZ842401.6651-NODE-6651-length-12266-cov-4.070510_pt1 | contig 12266 bp, 9 predicted proteins | sample MGYA00521270_ERZ842401 | MGnify/ENA primary metagenome ERZ842401 (study PRJEB31892, sample SAMEA3878208) | bioreactor metagenome | biome: Moose rumen | place: Sweden | collected 2011-10 | study: EMG produced TPA metagenomics assembly of the PRJEB12797 data set... | reverse complement strand
TACACCAATAAAAAAGCCGACTTGTAATTCAAGTCGGCTTTTTTCGGACGGATACTATCAAATTTCCACAATTATTCAGCCTATTAACAATAATTAATGTTTTTTGGGGGGGTAATTTGGTAAATTTTAAGTAAATTTCAGCCATTAAGAATAGATGTTTGATTCCTCAATAACGGTAGAATATCTATAAAACCTGTATATGAACGTATATAAATATTAAATTCTTACTATTATGAAGAAAATCTTACTATTTACGCTGCTTGCCGTCGGCTTGGCTGTAACGGCCCAAGCCGCCACCAAGTACGACATCAACGTAGCCGGTGTCGAAGTCACAAGCGACAACGCCTCCAACATCAAAGGTGGTGACATCAAGAGTGGTACGGTTACTTTCGACGCCTCGACCAAGACTCTGACAATGACCAACGTAACCATCACCCGCACCGGCGGTGGTGACTACGCTATCCACAATCGTAGCTACAAAGGCTTGATCGTTAAGTTTGTCGGCACTTGTAATCTTACCACCAAGGCGCGTGTCATACGCTTCCAGAGCGGTGGAAGCTGGTCCGACTCCGAAACGCCCTCGGCCAACGAATGTCAGCTGGTGGCCTCCAGTGGTGCCATTGTCAACATGACGAGTACCGACGATGGTGCCATCTATGTGCGCGACTTCACCGCCGTCTGGATTAAGGGCCCGGGCACCTTCAACATCACCGGTAACAAGAATGGCGCCATTGCCGGACATGGACAGTGGAACGCCACCGGAACCGATTTGGCGACAATCGATGGGGTCAAATTCTCCAACGTCAAAGCTACCGTAACCGGTAGCCAGAGTTGCCTCTTAGGCTTGTCCGCTCACTTCTATGCCGGAGCCAACGTCACTCTCAAGGCCTCATACAACAGCAGCTATCCCGTCGCGCGAGAACTCTATGCCACCTCCAAGTTCTATAACAACGCGGCCATACTTGCGCCTTGGGGTGCTGCGTTCAGCGACAACTCGTTCGTGCTCAACGGAAGCAAAGTCTATTCTCAGGACGTCTTTATCAGCGACAATTACGCTCTGCTGTTGAACGACACCAATTTCCCCGACAACAACTTCCGAAGCGCGATGCTCGCGCTCTATCCCAAGGGCTACCTCATTACCTCGGAGTTGCAGAGCCTTACCTCGCTCAACGTGAACAGTAAGAACATCAGCAGCCTCACGGGCGTGACAAAGCTCTCTTACCTGAAGACGCTCGACTGCGGCAGTAATAGTCTCACGTCGTTACCTACGCTACCAAGCGGGCTGACTCGTCTGGAGTGCGACTTGAACAAGCTCACGTCATTGCCCTCATTACCGAGTGGACTGACCTATTTGAACTGCAACACTAACCAACTGACATCGCTGCCCACATTGCCGAGCGGAATCCAAGAATTGTATGCAACCTCCAATAAATTCACTAAACTGACTATCAGCAATAAGTCAAGCTTGACGACACTCAACGTGCGGGACAACACATCGTTGACTGAGCTGAGTGTTTACAACAACAGCGCCCTGTCCACACTAATGAGCGACGGCTGCACAGTGTTGAAGACACTCTACTGCTATAGCAACAACCTGTCGTCGCTTACGTTGCCCGGTTCGGTAACCTATATAGACTGTTCCGGCAATAAACTGACATCGCTGCCTTCGCTGCCCACAACGTTGACCTACGTCAATTGTTCCAACAATAACCTGTCGGGCAAGCTCGACATGTCGTACCGCTCGGCGCTGAAGACTCTCTATTGCTACGGCAACCCAAGCCTCGTGCAGGTATATGCCTACGGCTCGCAAAATCTTACAAATATCGATGCGCATAACTGCTCGTCGCTGACAACGCTCGATTTACGTGCCAACAATCCGGGCGCGGCCGTGTCAACGTTAGACCTCTCGGGGCTTCCCAAGTTGGAATCTCTCTCTTGCTCTAACCATTCGCTCACGAGCCTCAACCTAACCGCCTGCACCTCGTTGAAGACTTTGTACGCTCCCGGCAACAAACTCACCTCAATTACGGGCATCCCCTCAACCATCGAGTCAATCAATGTGGGTAACAACAAGTTCACCACACTGACTATTATCGACATGAGGAACCTCAAAACGCTAAATGTGAGCGACAACACCGCGCTCACATCGCTTATCTGCGAAGATAATGCCTTGACCTCACTAAATTACTCGGGTTGCACGGCTTTGACGAAGATCGACTGTGAAAAAAACCAACTTACCTCTCTCGGAGCACTGCCCACCTCAGTAACTAATTTGATATGCTCATCTAACAACCTCGCATCGCTGCCCACGCTGCCAAGTGGTATGACACGTCTGGAATGTAGTTTTAACAAAATAACATCACTGTCTTCGCTCCCAAAAGAACTGAATCATCTGTCGGCCGACAACAACAAACTCACGCTACTCTCGGTAGCAGGACTGGGCGAGTTGCAATATCTATACTGCCATAATAATAATTTGACAGCACTATCGGTGCAGGGATGTTCTTCATTGAAGAATTTATATTGCTACCAGAATCAAATCAAGGGAGCCGAGATGACCTCGCTTATCAATAGTCTGCCCACCATCACTTCAGACTCTTACAGCAAATTCAGAGTGCTGTTCAACACCGGCGAGGGCAACGAAATAACTGCCGAGCAGGTGACCGTCGTACGCAACAAGCACTGGATCCCGTACCAGTACAATGGCAGCAAATGGGTTGAGATTTCCGGAATTCTCCCCGGCGACCTGAACGCCGACGGCTTCGTCAACACCGGCGACGTCAGCATTCTCTATGGTGTAATCCTCGAAACTATCACCGACCCTGAAATCGTTCAACGAGCCGACCTCACCGGCGAAGGCGTTGTTAACACGGGCGACGTCTCTGTCCTCTACGAGCTGATTCTCAACAACAACTAACCAACGAACATTCGCATAACCGCGACTATAAAGGAGCTCGACCCCCACACGGGACCGAGCTCCTTAACTTCTAACTGATAATTTCTAATTCCCAACGACTATCTCGTCGAGCGGCTTGCGCTTCTTCTCCTTGGCCGCGTCGGCGGGATAGCCGATAGGGATGAGCACCACGGGCTCCTCGCCGGCCGGTAGCCCCAACAGGCGTTTGCACAGCTCGACGTCGAAGTTGCACACCCAGCACGTGCCCAAGCCTTGCTCGGCCGCCGCTAAGCATAGATGTTCAACGGCTATCGCCACATCGATGTCGCCATGAGCCTTACCGTCGGCGCGTACCCATTGCTCGTCGGTCAGCACCGACGCGATCACGTACAGCGGCGCCGACGCGAACCATTCGCGGCCATAGCACTGCCGCAACTGCTGCCGCTCAGCTTCGCCGCTCACCACGCGGAACCGCCACGGCTGGCGATTGACCGCCGACGGCGACTGGCGAACGCATTCCATCACGTAGGACAACTTATCGGGCTCTACCGCCTCGCTCTTATAAGAGCGGCAGCTATAACGCCGCTCCACCAAGTCCAAAAACTTCATCTTCAAATCCTTTATTACAGTATGTTAGCGAATTATTTGTCACTCTCGCGCTCGTCGTCCACCACTTCAAGGTGGAAGCTGACTGGCCGGAAACCGTCGTTACAGCTGAGCATCGCGCTACGCGGGTTCTTCATCCAGCCGTCGTAGAAGTCGCCCTCGCCGCGGGCCAGCGCCTCGGCAAACGGTCGCAACGTGGCCCACGCCTCAGGGCAGAATCCCGCGGGGCATTCGCCCTCTCGCGACCACCACGTGTCGCCCACCCGCACGTCGCACGCGTGCTCTATCGGGTTCTCGTATCGCGCTATCAGGTCGCGATACACCGTCTGCCGTATGGCTGTAATCTTTATCATTATCAATTAGCTTTTGCCCGTCAGTATGGCGCGGATGCTGTTTAGCTTGTTGAGCGCCTCCATCGGGGTCAGGTTGTTGATGTCCAAGTTGAGTATCTCGTCGCGTATCTGGCTCAGAATGGGGTCGTCTAGCTGGAAGAACGACAGCTGATAGCCGCCCATGCGGCTCGTGCCGTTCGCAACGTCGTTCATCGCCTTCTTTGGCGTGATGTCGCGGTTGTCGCGGTGCGTACTCTCAAGCTGTTTGAGCACGTTTTCCGCCCGCTCCACTATCGCGCGGGGCATTCCGGCCAGCTTAGCCACATGGATACCGAAGCTGTGCTCGGTACCGCCTTTCACGAGCTTGCGCAGAAACACCACCTTGCCGTCTATCTCACTGACGCTCACGTTGTAGTTCACAATGCGCTTGAACGCTGTCTCCATCTCGTTCAACTCATGATAATGGGTAGCAAACAGGGTCTTCGGATGCGACTTCGACTCGTGGATATATTCCACTATCGACCATGCTATCGAGATGCCGTCGTACGTGCTTGTGCCGCGACCTAACTCGTCGAACAGCACCAGCGAACGCTCGCTCAGGTTGTTGAGAATCGACGCGGCCTCAGTCATCTCAACCATAAACGTTGACTCACCCTGCGAGATGTTGTCGCTCGCGCCAACGCGGGTGAAAATCTTGTCAACCACGCCTATGCGTGCAGCTTGTGCCGGCACAAAGCAACCAATCTGAGCCATTAGCGCGATCAGAGCCGTCTGCCGCAGCAGCGCGCTCTTACCAGCCATGTTCGGCCCCGTAATAATCATCACTTGCTGCTCGTCGTTCGATAGACGTATGTCGTTAGGAATATACATCTCTCCAGGTGGCATCTGGCACTCTATCACCGGGTGCCGGCCCTGCGTGATCTCAATATCCAGACTATCGTCCACCACAGGACGCATATATTTCCCCTCCATCGAGGCGCGAGTGAACGACAGCAGGCAGTCGAGGCGGGCAATCAGCTGGCTGTCGGTCTGGATGGCGGTGATATACTCGGCAACGGCTGCCACCAGCTCCCCAAAGAGTTGCTGCTCTATTATCAGTATCTTCTCCTCGGCGCCGAGTATCTTCTCTTCCAGCTCTTTCAACTCCTGCGTGATATAACGCTCGGCGTTCACCAGCGTCTGCTTCCGCACCCATTCGGGCGGCACCTTGTCCTTGTGGGTGTTGCGCACCTCGATGTAGTAGCCGAACACGTTGTTGTAGCCTATCTTCAGGCTGGGTATGCCGGTGCGCTCGCTCTCCTCGCGCTGCATACGCATCAAGTAGTCCTTGCTCGAGTAGGCTATCTCGCGCAGGTCGTCCAGCGTGGGGTCCACTCCGTTGAGTATCACATTGCCCTTGGTGACCAACGCCGGAGCGTCGGGATTTACTTCTTTCTCTATCCGCTCGCTGATGAGGCGGCACGGGTTAAGCCGGTCGCCTATGGAGCGCAACACCTCGTTGGCGCTGTTGCAGCACAGCTGCTTCACCGGCTCGAGCGCCCGCAACGCGTTCTTGAGCTGAACAATCTCGCGAGGCGAAACGCGGCCTGTCGACACCTTCGACACCAATCGCTGCATGTCGCCTATGAGCTCGAGCTGGTCTTTCACCAGCTCGCGAGCCTGGGGCACTTTGAAGAAGTGCTCAACCACGTCGAGCCTGTTGTTGATGGCCTTGATATCCTTGAGCGGGAACAGTAGCCAGCGGTGCATCATGCGGCCGCCCATCGGCGTCACAGTCTTGTCGAGCACGTCGAGCAAGCTCTTTCCCTCCTCGGTCATCGGTGCCACCAACTCGAGGTTGCGCACCGTAAACTTATCGAGCCTGACATATCGTTCGGCCTCGATGCGCGCTATCGATGTGATATGCTTAATCTGGGTGTGCTGCGTGAGGTCGAGGTAGTGCAGGATAGCGCCGGCGGCAATCACCGCGCTCGCCATGCTGTCGATGCCGAACCCTTTCAGGTTCTTGGTCTCAAAATGCTTAAGCAACCGCTCGCGGGCCGCCTCGGGCGTGAACACCCAGTCCTCCATCTCAAACGTCAGGTAGCGGGAGGTGAAGGCTTCGCCAAAGCGCTTGCGTTCCTTACGGTCAATGAGCACCTCCTTCGGGGCGAAGTTGGCGATCAGCTTGTCGACGTACTGCGTGTCGCCTTGCGCGGCGAGAAACTCTCCAGTGCTGATGTCGAGCAAGGCCAGGCCGCAGTCGTTGCGGTCGAAGTGGATTGCCGCCAGAAAGTTGTTCTCCTTCCGGTCGAGAATCGTGCCGCCCACCACCACTCCCGGCGTCACCAGTTCGGTGATGCCGCGCTTCACCAGCTTCTTCGTCAGCTTCGGGTCCTCAAGCTGGTCGCAGATGGCCACGCGCTTGCCCGCGCGCACCAGTCGCGGCAGGTAGGTGTCGAGCGCGTGATGCGGGAAGCCCGCCATCTCGGTGGCTCCCGAGCCGCCGTTGCTCCGTCGGGTGAGGGTGATGCCCAGTATCTCGCTGGCAACGATGGCATCCTCGCCGTAGGTCTCATAGAAGTCGCCCACGCGGAAGAGCAGTATGGCGTCGGGATGTTTCTTTTTCATCTCGAAGAACTGCTTCATCATCGGGGTCACTGCATTATCTTTTGCCATTGTATTCTCCTGTTGTTTGTCGGGCGACAAAGTTACAAAATTCTCGTCACGTGACAAAATAATTCATCTCCACCGCCGGTCAAATGTGCCAAAACTTCAAAAAAAATCAACTTTTGGCACATTTGCTCCCCGCCGGCATGAGGAGGTTGGCTCCGGGTGAGTGTTAAAGATGTGAAAAAATGGGGGGGCTGGGGGCGGTGGTCGGGGGCTTTGTTGTAACTTTGCGTGGTAAATCTGATGAATTGGAGGTTTGATTGATGGAGAACTTTGCGGCAATTGATTTTGAGACAGCCAACTTTGAGCGCAGCAGCGTTTGCTCAGTGGGGGTGGTAGTAGTGCGCGACGGCGAGATAGTGGATTCATTCTACTCTCTCATTCAGCCGGAGCCCAACTATTATAACTACCGTTGCCGGATGGTGCATGGTCTCAGTCGCTCCGACACCGATTGCGCCCCTGTTTTCCCTGAGGTGTGGTCGCGTATTGAGCCCTTGATCGGTGGTCTGCCACTTGTGGCTCACAACAAGTCCTTCGATGAGGGTTGCCTTAAAGCCGTGTTCCGTGTCTATGGAATGGATTACCCCGATTATGAGTTCTACGACACTCTGTCGAGGTCGCGTCGCGTGTTCCATTATTTGGATAACCATCAGCTACAGACCGTTGCGGCCGAGTGTGGCTACAACTTGGCGGCGCATCATCACGCCCTTGCCGATGCCGAGGCGTGTGCCTGGATCGCGAGGGAAATCCTGTAGGCTACAGAGAATGTGGCGCTATGGGTTTTGCAGCTTCAGGCGTGTGAGGAAGTGCCAGATGACGATTGCCGCGGTGTTGGCAACGTTGAGAGAGTGCTTTGTGCCGAACTGAGGCAGCTCGAGGCAGCAGTCAGAGGCGTCGACGGCACTTTGCGCAACTCCTTTGACCTCATTGCCGAAGATGACGGCATATTTCCTATCGTCCCGCGGCTCGAACTCTTGCAGCGGCACGCTGTTGTGGACTTGCTCGATGCTGCAGATGGTGTATCCGTCGCGGCTGAGTTCCTCAATAGCTTGACCTACGGAGGCGAAATATTGCCAGCTCACGGTGTCCTCGGCGCCGAGAGCCGTCTTGTGAATCTCTGGCTTCGGTGGAGTGGCTGTGATGCCGCAGAGCATGATGCGTTCGACTGCGAAGGCGTCGGAGCAGCGGAAGATGTTTCCCACGTTCATCTCGCTGCGCACGTCGTCGAGGACTACCACCAGCGGCAGTTTGGCGCTGTGCCGGTATTGTTCCGGTTCCAAGCGCTGCAGTTCCAGCATTGATTTCTTCTTCATTAGATAAGAGTTAGCGGTGGAATTTTGGAGGTGTGTCGGTGCAGCCTTGGGCGAGCTGGCATTCGATGATGTCGAGAGCCTGCTGTGCTGTGGTAGCGACATTGATGATGGTGTCGCGGTGGATTTGCGGTATGAAACCATGGTTCACGGCGTGGTCGAAGAGTGCGATAAGGTGGTCGTAGTAGTGGTCGACGTTGAGGATTACGATGGGCTTGACCACGATGTTGAGTTGTCGCCATGTGAGCACTTCGGTCAGTTCCTCGAAAGTGCCGAGTCCTCCCGGCAGGGCCACAGTGGCTACCGAGAGCTCTTGCATCTTGCTTTTGCGCTCATGCATGTCGGCGGTGCGGATAAGAGATGTTAGACGGTCGTAGTGCCATCCGTTGTCGACCATAAACTGCGGGATGATGCCCATCGCTTTGCCTCCGGCGTCGAGGCATCCGTCGCTTGCGGCGCGCATGAGTCCGCTGCGTCCGCCACCATTGATGCAACCGTAGCCGCGGCGAGCAATCTCTTGTCCGAGCTCTCTCGCCGCCGCCACGTATTTCTCATCCAAATCGGGACTTGAGGCACCGAAAACGCAGATGTATCCCTTATCCATAATTTTATTTCATTCTTAGTAGGATTTAAAAGAGACTGGTCTGAGTACCCGAAGGTTTGTTATCGGCCGGTTTGTCGCCGGCGTTGGGCCAATCTATGTTGTCGAGATTGTCGAGGATCGCCTGTCGCTCCGGTTGCGTTTGGGCGTGTTCGTGAGTCTCGTCGCTCTTCACTGCCAATTGAGCCTTGAGGCTGTTGATGGTAGAGTTGTTTTGTTCGAGCGATTGTCTTGCCCTTTCGAGCGATGTCGTGGCCTCGTCGAGTTGCTGTTTGAGTTGTTGCGCTTTCGTTTGCAGTTGCTCGTTCTCGCGCAGGATGGCCTGTTGCTCGTTCTGTTGGTTGGCCAGTTGCTGTCGTCGTTCGTCGGCGTTGCGAGTAGCCTCTGCCAATTGTGCTTTTAGGCGGTCGATGGTGTTGGCCGTCTCGATGTCTCGTTCGTGTCGCGTGTTGGCTCTCTGCTCAGCGCTCTTGTTGAGGCGTTCCACCTCTTTCTGTAGTTTCTCCACCTTATCGTTGGCTGCGTTGAGGTCTGTCATCAGCTTGTCGCGCAGTTGTTGAGCGGCGCTGTTGCCGTCGGATGTCGCTTTCTCGACGGCGTCGAGTTTCTCTTGCTTAAGAGTTGCGATTTCGTTGTTTTTGCGTTCGAGCACCTCTTGGAACTTCTCGATTTGTTCCTGCACCTCGCCGGCGATCTCGAGGTTCTCGTTAGCCTCGTTGAGTTGTTCTTGCAGCTCAACGACCTTTTGCTCGAGTTCTTGAGCCCGGGCGGTGAGTTCTTCGACTTGTTTTGTCTTCTGTGAGTCGTCAGCTCGCAGGTTGCTCACCAGTTCGTTTTGTATATTGTTTTTCGTCTTGTACTCCTCTTCGAGTTCGGCAAGTTGCTTCTTGAGAGCCACGACCTCGTCGGCGAGAGCCATGTCGCCTTCTGCCACTTCACCTCTCACCTGCATGACCTTTATCTTGTTGACGAGGCTTTTCTTGTCGAGGTCGAGTCGGTCTCGTTCCACTTGCAGGTTTTCGACCTTCGAGAGCAGCTCGGCGCTTTTGGCTTGAGCCGCTTTGCGTGCGGCCTCGGCCTTTTGCAGTCGTTGTTGCAGTTCAGCCATTTTGTCGTCACCGTCGGTAGCCACTTGCTTTACGTTGTCGAGTCGGTCTATCAGTTGTTCGCGGTCGTTTCTCCATTGTTCGACCAGAGCGTTGTGGTCTCGTCGCCATTTGTCAGCGAGAGCGTCGTGGTCGTCTCGCCACGCGGCGGTGAGCGTGTTAACGGCGTTGTCGTGCGTTTCAGCCACGAGTCGTGTGAGCAAGTTGCTGATTTGCGCCACGAGGTCGTCGGGCGCTGCCGGAGTAGAGATCGCGGGCATTTCGAGTTTTACGTCGTCGATAGTGACGGGTTGAATCTCATCGATGGGGTCGACCTCCGGTTCGGGTTCCGGCTCCGGTTCGGGTTCCGGCTCGTTCTTGAAGATTACCTCAGCCTTCTTAGGCTCGTCCTGTTCGGCGATAGCCTGTTCGCTGCCCGGAGTGATGATGGGGCTGTACTGGTCATCGTCGTCGTCGGTGGCAAGTTCTTTCTTCTGTTCGCCATCTTTCTTGAATGGGTTTATCACATTGTTCCGACCTTCACCGTAGTATTCGAGTTCGTCTTCACCATTGTTGTTGACACCTAACGCTTTCTTTAAGCCTGATAGTAAGTTCATATCGCAATATATTGTTTTTTAATGTTTTTATTCAGTCTGTAATGTGGTGGAGCGGCTTACTTTCGCTTATTGCTCCTAAAATAATATAACGTTTAAAACCCGGTTTTATTCTATTGTGCCGTCACTTGGGCGAAAGAGTCACCAGCGGTACGAGCATTTCCTCCATAGATATACCACCGTGCTGGTATGATCCGTTGTAGTGCTGCACATAGTGGTTATAGTTGTTAGGGTATGCCATGAAGTCGTTGTTCATGGCGAAAATGTAGCACGAGGAGATGAAAGGCGCGGGCAGTCCGAAGCGTTTCGGTTGCTTTATTTCGAACACCTGCTTTGCCGGGTAGGTTAGGTTTCGTCCGGTTTTGTATCGCAGGTTGGTGTTGGTCTCGCGGTATCCAATCACCTTAATAGCGTTGTCGACTCGCGTAGTTCCGTGGTCGGTAGTGAGCACCACCTTTGCGCCGCTGCCCGCAATGAGCCGGAATATTTCGAGCGCATAGCTGTTGCGGAACCACGATGCCGTGAGCGATCGGTAAGCGGCGTTTGAGTTGGCGAGTTCTCGCATCATTCTCGACTCCGTTCGCGAGTGCGACAGGAAGTCGACAAAGTTGAACACAATCACGTTCAGGTCGTTGTCCATGAGCTTCATGAAGTCTCTTGCGAGGTGCTCACCCGCTTGCTTGTCGTTTATCTTGTTGTAGGAGAAAGAGTATCTCTTTCGGTATCGCTCGAGCAGTGTTGCGATAAGCGGCCCTTCGTTCATATTCTTTCCCTCGTCGTCGTCCTCGTCGATCCAGAGGTTGGGGAATAGGCGCTGAATGTCGATGGGCATCAGTCCGGCGAAAATTGCGTTGCGCGCGTACTGCTTGGCAGTTGGCAGGATGGCGGTGTAAAGCTGTTCGTCGTCGACGTTGAAGTATTCGTTTAGCATCGGACGGATGGTGAGCCATTGGTCGAGGCGGAAGTTGTCGATTACGACCAAAAACATCTTCTCGCCCTTGTCGAGCATCGGCATGACGGCGGTTTTGAACACCTCGTTGCTACGCAGAGGGTGGTTGTCGCGTGTCATCCACGCCTCGTAGTTTCGTTTCACCATTTTGCAGAACTCGCGGTTAGCGTCGCGGCGTTGTTGCTCGAGAATGTCGTCCATCTGCGTGTCGGTGTCGGCCAGAGTGAGTTCCCATCTCACGAGTTTGGAGTATAGTCGGTACCAGTCGTCGATGGTATTTGCCTGCGATATTTCATTGTCAATCTCGATGAACTGTCGGCGATAGTCGTTGCCGGTTTTTTGTGCCACGAGGTGGTCGCTATGCAGGTTCTTTTTGATTGACAGCAGAATTTGCATGGGGTTGACGGGCTTTATGAGGTAGTCGGAGATATGGCTTCCAATAGCTTGGTTCATAATGTTCTCCTCCTCGCTTTTGGTGATCATAATCACGGGCACGCCCGGTTGCGCGACCTTCAGCTGCTCGAGCGTCTCGAGTCCACTTATTCCCGGCATGTTCTCGTCGAGTATGATGAGGTTGTAGTTACGCTCGGCTGCAGCGTCGAGTGCGTCACGTCCGTTGGTGACGGTGTCGACCTCGTAGCCTTTGTTCTTGAGGAACAAGAGGTGCGGCTTTAGCATATCAATCTCATCGTCGGCCCAAAGTATAAGTCCGTTGTTTGCCATAAAAATGCTTAAAACTCGTTGTTTTTTCTCACATTAAGTCACAGTTTCAATCGCCCGAAATGTCGTCACTTTTGCTATTGTAACACACTTGTTTACAGCGTATTGTGTTAGCTTTAAGTTTCGAAAACCGGTGCGAACGGGCGTAACTTTTTCGCAAATTTCGTCAAAATTTGCGAGTTGAGCAAACATTTGCCGAAATATTTCATACACATCTTATAAAGGTGGGCGCGAAAGCGGGTGTGGTGGGACAGCGGGTGCATCGGTTGGTGGGACAGTGGTTAGGCACAGATAGGGGTCGCCCATCGGGCGACGGTTGATACCGGTGTCGTTGGCCCCACCCCACATAGTCCGCTGGTGCGTCCAATGTGGGGCTAACTAAAGTTCTACCTCTGGCGAGGTAGACAGGGTCCGGCCTTCGGCCGGCATTGGCGGGACAGTGGGGTGGCGGGATAAATGAGTGAATATGCATTGTGGGACAGTTGGGACAGTGGTTTTGGG
>ERZ842401.6650-NODE-6650-length-12268-cov-5.807991_pt1 | contig 12268 bp, 11 predicted proteins | sample MGYA00521270_ERZ842401 | MGnify/ENA primary metagenome ERZ842401 (study PRJEB31892, sample SAMEA3878208) | bioreactor metagenome | biome: Moose rumen | place: Sweden | collected 2011-10 | study: EMG produced TPA metagenomics assembly of the PRJEB12797 data set... | reverse complement strand
AAAAAATCAAAACAAAAGAACCGCAAGGGGTGCGGGGGAAGGCGGTTCTTTTATTATTGGTAGTTGCAGAAACTAAAGAAAAAAGCGACAATAAAAAAGCAACAATTCAATAGAATTATTGCTAGATAGTTTAATATTATTACTATTCTATTTTATTACATTAATAAGCATAAATATATCAATTTCAAATCCAATGTATTTTCTTAATTCAATAAAATCACCCTGGACATCATATGCTTTTTCACTGAATTCTCTTAATAGATCAAAGATTGTTTGAAAATTGTATATTGGTTTGATTGTTGGTAGTTTCTCAATAACCTCAAGTGAACTTTTGTTTTTTATTGTACCTAAAATATTAACAAAAGAATTATAAAAGTTAATTATCATTTCTTCAGAAAAATCTTTATTTAGTTTTTTTAAAGTTTCTTTCTTATGATCTGGTAATTTATCATATTTTATTAGTTTCTTCATTATATTCCTCCTACTAAATGTCTTCCATATGTGTTTTTCTCAATACACACATAATCGTTTCATTACATATTCTAAATAATTCTTTTTGTCTTGGCAACTCCCAAGCTCCCTTTGTACCATGAAACATATTATTTCTTACTTTAGCCGCTATTATTAATAACAAGTATATTTTGTTAAAAGTGTCATCACCATTTATTGCATTTTCCAAATCTCTTTTAAATATGTCTCCTTTATTTTTATATTTTTGCTCTCTTTCGTCCCATTGCTTTTCTATAATTCTAATTTTAAACATCTCACAAATATCATTGATAGTAAAATTGTGTTCTCTTGATAATACATATTTTTGAAATCTATCATATAACTCGTCAATTTCTATAATATCATCTAATTTAAAATGATTTATAGTTCTTTTTATCTCATATATATGATGCTCACCTTTATATATAGTTCTTTCATATTGATTCCATAACAAAGCAAAATCTGCTATTAATCCTCTAACTTCAGGAGCTTTAGGATCATTAATTCTTGCTTTTAAATAATCATTAATATGATCGTATGTTGTAGACTCCATCTAATCACCTCACTTGATCTCTTCTAGGCCTACATAATTACAATAGAAGCCATCTCCTCTCAATGCTAACGAAGCATCAAACCTATCTGGATCAGAAGATCCAAATCCCACTGGTGCAAATAAAGGGATTGCATTAAATTTATTAGCTTGTTCTATCATAATTTTTCTGTCATTTTTTGTTAATTTAGGCATATTAGGAGCAATATCCACTTTAACTAATATAAAGATCAAATTATTATCTTTTTTTACTACGAAGTTAGGATAGACACCAATTTGGTTGCTAGCAGAGATAATTTCATAACCATTTTTATCCAATTCGAACATCTGAACATTTCGCATAGCAAAATCTAATAATTCTCTATCAGTCATTAAATCTTCTTTTTTATACTCTGGTATTCCATCTCCCCATAGATTTTTATTAATATACTGTTGTTCTAAAAGTTTTGCCATAAAACACCGCTCCTTTAAACTATTATAACATATTGTTGTTGATAATTGCAGAAACTAAAAGAAAAGAACTTTTGTTGAAATTAATCGAATAAATAAAAGACTATGATATAATGAGAATGGTGATAGAATGAAAAATGATTTAATATCAATGCAAGATCTTTTTTACAAAAGAATATTTAGAATTCCGGATTATCAACGTGGATATTCCTGGGGAGAACAACAATTAAAAGAGTTTTGGAGTGATTTATATAATTTAAGAGATAATATGGATCACTATACTGGAATGATTTCACTTAAAAAACTTTCAAATGCAGATACTAATGATTGGGATAAAGAAAAATGGTTATTTAATAATGCTGGATATGCAGCATATCATATTGTAGATGGACAACAGAGAATGACGACAATAATCATTTTAATCAATGAAATCGTAAATTATTATTTAAGAAAATATGAAGATAGAAAACCAGAGGAGATCATAGTTAACAGCATAAGTTTATCAAGAATAATTGAAGATTATCTTTATATAATTGATCCAAATTCTCAAAACATAAATAAGACTTATAAATTTGGTTATGAAGTTGATAATCCAAGTTATGAGTTCTTTAAGCATGTAATTTTAGGAGAGCCTAATCCAGGAGAAATAAAAGAAACTTTTTATACATTAAATCTAGAAAATGCAAAAGACTTCTTCGCAAAAATGATTAAAGATTTAGTAGCAAGATGCGGTATTGAAGAACTAGAAAGCTTATTTAGAAAACTAACTCAAAAATTAAAGTTCAACTTATATAATATAGATGATGATTTTAATGTATTTATTGCATTCGAAACAATGAATAATAGAGGAAAGCCTCTATCATACTTGGAATTATTAAAAAATAGATTAATATATTTATCAACATTATTTCCAAATGTATCTCCAGAAGATGAAGCAAATAAAAAAATTGTGAGAGATGAAATAAATGAAACATGGAAAACTGTATATGGTTATCTCGGTAGAAATAAAGATAAACCACTTAATGATAATGAGTTTTTACAAAACCATTGGATGATATATTTTAGATATACAAGATCCAATCAGATAACATATAATACATTTTTGTTAAATGATTATTTTACTCAACAAAATATTTTTAAAGAAAATATAATAAGTGTATCAAACGAAAAAAACGAAAATGAAGTGATTGAAGACGAAGATTTAATAGTATTAGACGACCTTGGTATATATACCAATAAATATGATCTGACTTTAGGTGATATTAACAACTATATTTTAAGTTTAAAAAATATAATTATATATTGGTATCAAATTCATTTCCCAGATGAAATCAAAAATAATGAAATGAAAATGTATTTGGAAAGATTGAATATATTAGGTTTCGCAAACTTTAAACCTTTAGCGACAGTAATTTTATCTAAAGATAACATTTCAGAAGAGAAAAAAGTAGAAGCATTAAAAGGTATGGAAAGATTTGTTCTACTACACTACAGATTGAATGGATACTATGGAACATATAAAAACAGTTTCTTCTTTATAATGGCAAATAGACTATATTGTGATGAGATAACTATTGAGGAAGTAATAGAAGAAGTAAATAAGATAGATTATTTAGATAGCAATAATGTTATCAAAACTTCAGGTGTTTTAGATAAGTTTGAAAAATTATTTAATGGTAATGAAAATGGATTTTATTCTTGGGCAACTTTAAGATATGTTCTATACGAATACGAAAGATTTCTTGCATATGGTAAAGCAGCTAGCAGACCATTATCTCCTAATATTTTTAAAGCAGACAAGAAAGATTCTGTTTCAATAGAACACATTTATCCGCAAACTCCAACACATCAAGATTGGATAGACAATTTTGATGACTATAATGATTCTCAAAAATATAGATTAACTAATTCATTAGGCAATCTATTACCTCTATCAAAAAGTATAAATAGTTCATTGCAAAACGATACTTTTGAAGATAAGAAAAAGGGAAAAATTAGGAATGGAGAAGAAGTTCGTAGGGGTTATTATAATGGCTCATATAATGAAATAGAGGTTTATCAATTTCCACAATGGAATGCTGATACTATTCTAGAAAGAGGATTAAGAATTGTTAATTTTATGCAAACAGAGTGGAACTTCAAATTTCATAATAAAGCAGATAAAATAAGATTTTTAGGTCTAAGCTTTATGTGTGATGATGATGATGAGTATGAAGATTATTATGAGATTGAAGAAGAAAATGAGGAATTAGATAACAAGAGCATTGAATATTATGATTTAGATGAAGAATTGTTCTTGTCCGTTGGTGGAATTAATTATGCTACTGGTATTTATAAAGATGGAGGAATCCTCGTTAGGGCAGGATCAAAATTAAGAAATGATGTGAAGTCAGTCAGAGGATCAATGCAGAAAAAAATAGATAAATATAGAAATAACTCAAATATTGATAATGGAATATATATTAATGATGTATTTTATGATTCTCCTTCATTAGCAGCAAATGTTATTCTTGGAAATCATAAAAATGGCTGGATATGTTGGAAAAACAATAAAGATCAAACGTTAGATGAACTTGTAAGAAAATAATAAAACACAAGAAATATACTTGTGTTTTGTGTTATAATTAAATAGAGTTGTTTTTAAATAAAACATACGATATAGGAGGTGAAAAAATGTTTATTAAAAGTCCTTTAAATTACACAGGAAATAAATATAGAATTTTACCTCAAATTACTAAATATTTTCCAAAACATACTGAAGTTTTTGTAGATTTGTTTTGTGGGGGAGCAACTGTTGGTTTTAATGTTAATGCAGATCTAGTTATACTTATTGATAATAACCCAAGGGTAATAAACTTATTAAAGTTTTTAGCAGAAAAAGATATTAAAATCATTATTCCAAAGATTGAAAAATTAATAGAAAAATATAATTTATCATATTCATATAAATATACTTATAAAAGATATAGAGAAGAAGGATATGTAGAAGGAAATAATGGACTAAAAAAATACAATTATAAAGGATTTTATCAATTAAGGGAAGACTATAATAAACTAATGAATAAAGACACCGATAAAGCAAATATAATGTTATATACACTAATGATATATGCATTTAATAATGATATTAGATTTAATAGTGACGGTGATTTTAATTTACCCGTTGGAAAGACAGATTTTAATAAAAATAATTATAATAAATTGATTGCTTATAATAATAGAGCTAAAGAAACTAAATTTGAATTTGTATGTGGAGATTTTAGGTCAAGAGAAGTTACGGACATATTAAAAAAGGCAACTTTTGTTTATTGTGACCCTCCTTATTTAATAACCACTGCAGTATACAATGAAAATGATGGTTGGAATTGTAAAGATGAAGAAGATTTATTAAAATTATTGAATCGTTTAAATAAAAAAAGTATTCCGTTTGCTTTAAGTAATGTTCTAAAAACAAAATTAAAAACAAATACACAATTAGAATCATGGATTGACAAAAATAATTATAATGTTCATAAAATAAACTATCATTATAAGAGTTCTAGCTACAATAAAAAGAATAGAGACAGGGAAGAACAAGAAATTCTTGTAACGGGAGGGACAATAGATGAAACTTCAGATAAATAATAGAAGATACATTGGAAGTAAAAATAGTTTGCTTGATAATATAGATAAAGTAATAAAAAAATATTATAAGGATTATGATTTTGTTTTAGCAGATGTTTTTGCTGGAACAGGTGTTGTAAGCAACTATTTTGCTAATAAAGGTTCAAAAGTAATAGTTAATGACTTGTTATATTCTAATTATGTGGCATATAATACATGGTTATCAGATGGAAAATATAATATAGAAAAAATAAATGAAATGGTAGATAAGTACAATTCATTAAATCCAGAAAAAATTAGTAATAATTATTTTTCAGAAAAATTTGGCGAAAAATATTTTCATGTTAATGATGCAAAGATAATTGGTTATATAAGAGAAGATTTAGAAAAACAAAAGAAAAAACTAACTGATAGAGAGTTTTATATTCTATTAACTAGCTTAATGTATGAAACAGATAAAATTGCAAATACATGTGGTCACTTCGAGTCGTTTTTGAATAAATCCCCAAAAGAAAAAGGAGTTCAACTTAGAATTCCAGAAATAAAAAAATTAAAGAAAAAAAATGAGATATATTGTAAAGATGCTAATGAGTTGGTCAAGGAAATAAAAGCGGATGTTTTTTACATAGATCCTCCCTATAATGCAAGACAATATATAAATTTTTATCATGTATTGGAAAATTTAGCATTATGGCAAAAACCTGAAGACCTAGAAGGAAACTCAATGAAGTTTAAAAGAAATCATTTAAAAAGTGAATATTCAAGAGCAAAAGCACCTAGGGTATTTGAAGATTTAATAAATAATATAAATGGAAAACTTATTGTCGTTTCATACAATAATACATATGATGCAAAAAGTGGAGCTTCAAATAATAAAATATCTGAAAAACAAATTGAAGACATTCTAAGTAAAAAAGGAAAAGTAACAAAGTATGAAATTGATTATAAATTCTTTAATGCAGGAAAAACAAATTTTGACAATCATAAAGAGTATTTATATATTTGTGAGGTGATTCAATGAGTATTTTAGAGTTTTATAGAAAGCAACAACAATATAAAGAATGGTATAACAAATTTCAAAGTACAGGAAAAAATAAAAGTGGAAAAGTTTTTTCTCATACTTCTACTACTTATAGAAATATTTTGAATTTTTTATCTGATTTAGATAAATTTAAAGGAAACAATGGCATATCAAGAATTGAATGGGAAAAATATTCAGACAATGGACAGGAAAAGGATAAGCAACGACCACTTCCATTAACTAACGCAAATATAATAGCTAAAGATATAGATCGATATTATTTAACAAACATTGGTTATACATGCATAGATTTGCTAGATGGAGAATATACAAATGATGAAAAATGGATATTGTTATATATAATACTTCTTAATTACAGATTTGAAGAAAGAAAAAATGATTTATTGTTAACAACAAAAGAAATGTTTGAATACCTATCTGATTCGGATATTTCAATAGATAATCTGCTTAATGATTTGAAAAATATTCAAAAGATAACTAAACTTGAAGAATTATTTAGAACAGATATTTTTTGGTATATTACTTTTGCAAAGGATAAGCAATTTATTACAAAATATAAAAATAGTAGCTCTGATGATAAAGAAATGTTACATATGTATGTAATAAACGAACAAAAAAACAAAAAATCAAAAGATTTAATTGGACATAAATTTGTTTCTAGTGGATCAATGTCAAAAAGTACATTTTTAGAAGAATGTGAGATATTGCTATATACATATAATATAATGCAAAAGAAATACAAAAATTTAGAAGAGTTGGTTTCAGAAATAATAAAGAATTATGAAAGTGTTCACGGGAAATTAAATGAACAAAAAATTATGATGTTTATAAAAAATCATAGAAGTGTATATCAACATATATTTGAGCAAACAGGATTAAGGAGGGATTTAAATGAATAATAATATGCCATTAGCACCAGAAAGAAAAACGCTATTAGATTTTTTGGTTAAAAAAACGAATACTCAATTTGTAATACCCGTATATCAAAGAAATTATATTTGGCAGCAAAATAAGCAGGTTAAAAAATTAATTGACGATTATGAGCTTGTCCTAAAAAATGCAGTAGATGCACATTTCATTGGAATTTTAATGTATTTAATTATTCAAAAGGATACAGATTCGAAGGAATTGTCCGTAGTAGATGGTCAACAAAGAATCATTACTATTTTCTTATTTTTGGAAGCATTAAAAGAAATTGCTTTTGAAAATGGAAATGAAGAATTTGCAAAAGAAATAAATGATAAGTATTTAACAAATCCTCAAATACCAGATTCTTTAGAAAAATTGAAATTAAAACCATTGGTATCTGATGACGAAGTCTATAAAAAAATAATATTAAATCAAACATCAAATATTACTCCAGAAGAAAAAAAGTCTAATGTTTTTATTAACTTTATGTATATAAAGAAAAGATTAATTGATTTGTTTGGAAATTACTCGATTGAAAAAATGCTTAAAGCATTAGATAAATTCTATTTTGTTACTATACCTTTAGGGCATGGAGACAATGCTCAAGAAATATTTGAAACTATAAATTCAGCTGGTGCTGAATTGTCTAAATCGGATTTGATAAGAAATTATATTCTTATGAATATTAGCAGTGATCAACAAGACAAATTATACAAAACATATTGGCAACCAATGGAAGCTCTTTTTGAAAAAAACGGAAAAATGGAGTTGTTTTTTAGAATGTTTTTGGCAAATCAAACTAAGGTTTTGGATAATATGGAAGATATTTATAATGTGTTTCAATTATGGTTTATGAATGAAAGAGATGAATGCGGATTAAGTGTTGAAGATATTTTAATTAAAATATCGAAGTATTCAAGATATTTTTATAACCTTTTTGTTAGTTCAAAAGTAGACTTTGAAAATCCAATCAAAGATTCATTGCTTGAATTTAAAAAGAGTACCATAGATCCAACTGCTCCTTTATTGATAGAGATATATAATCTTTATGAAACTAAAGATCCTTCTGGAGAAAGATTAGTAAGTGCTGAGAATTTCTCAAAAATAATTGACTTGTTTAACACATATAATATAAGAAGAAATTTATGTAATCTTAGAACAGGAGTTTTAACAAGAATAGTACCACCAATGTTGAAGGATATAATAGAAGATTGTAATGGTAATTATGCAAACATTTATAATTCATGCGTTAAATATTTGGTAGATAATAATAGAAATAAGGCATCACAAATGCCAGATAACGCATACATGAAGCAAAACTTAACTAATATGAATGCTTATGCTTTAAAAGGATATTTGAAAATAGCATTCGAAAAAATAGAATCTTATATTAATGTTAATGGAGTGTATAAAAAGAATCCAGCTGCTATTGATTTTTCAAGAAGCAATTTAAGTATTGAACACTTAATGCCACAAACAATTACACCTGAATGGTATGATGTTCTTAAAATACCTCAAGAAGAATATGAATTTCAACTTAATAGAATTGGAAATTTAACATTGGCTACACATTCTGATAATAGTAAAATGTCTAACAATCCATTTGAATATAAAAAACAAGTATTAGATAAAAGTGGTCATATTAACATGAACAAAGAAATTCTAAACAAAGATGGATGGACTATTAAGGATATTGAAGAAAGAACGAATTATTTAATTGAAAAAATTTGTTCATTATATCCATATGAAACTGCTGGCGCAGTAGAACAAAAAAAATATGATATTTTTTACAAAACAGATGTAGATGATATAAAAGCTTATATTTATGAAGATCAAACTGTTGAGATAGAAAGTGAAAGTTATTTTGAGAAAGAGAATTATTTAGATGAAGAAATTAAAAATCTTATTGACGATGGAATTTTGATATCTCATGATAATGGTTATGTTTTTACTGAAGCAACATCATATGAAAATTTAAAAAAGGCAACAAAAGTTTTAATTGATAAAACTGAGAGTGAATGGGAATTATGGACGGATATTAATAATTTACCTTTAAATTATTCACTAAGAGCAAAAATAATGAATTCAGCTATCAATAAAAACAAAGAGTAGGAATCTACTCTTTTTTATATAATGTAGGTTGATTAAAGAAAGTATTATTGAAGCATTCTTTTCTTATATTATACTGTATTTCAAAAAATGTATTAACAATAAACCTTCATAATAAGATTATAAAAATAAAAGAACCGCCTTCCCCCGCACCTATTGAGATTATGACTTTTGATTTTTTTTACTATTTATCAATACTTTTTAAAAAGAAGGAACTATAGGAATCCTACCACTTTCGGGCGAAGCCCGCGAATTTTTGGGGCTCTCGCGCTCCAGCCCCAAAAAAGGTGAAGAAAGGTCTATTAAAGTATTGACACCATCTCCAAAACCATTATTGGGAGTTCTTTTCAATGTGTGTGGGGAAAGTTGATTTTATATCATTTGTACTAAATTTTAATACATAAACCATAAGAAAAGGCATATACAGTGTAACAACTATATATGCTTATTTTTATTCTTTGTTTAATAACCAATCAACAACATTGACTTTTGTTATTCCATCATAATCAGCTTCCATATCCATATCAAAAGTTATTAGATATTTTGGATAGTGATCTCCTGTTTTTTGTAATGATCTTAATTCTCTTTTCAATACATTTTCATCTCTTACTGACAATGCTACTTGATAATATTTTAGTCCATCTCTGTTTTCTGCTACAAAATCTATTTCTAAATCATCAACTTTTCCAACAAATACTTTATATCCTCTTCTAAGAAGTTCTAGATATACTATGTTTTCTAGTATATGTCCCATATCACTATCAGCTTTTTTACCAAGTAAATAACTTCTTAATCCTTGATCAACAACATAATATTTGTAATCTCTTGCGAGTAAGTTTTTACCTTTAACATCAAATCTCTCTGCTTTATATATTAAGAAACTTTCTATAAATGCAGTTATATAGTTTTCTACAGTATGATTACTTGTAGCTGTTCCTTTACTAGTCAATGTATCACTTATTTTCTTCGTTGATATTGGACTACCTATACTATCAAATATAAATTTTAATACACTTTCTAATAACATTTTATCTGTTATATTGTTTCTTGTTATTATATCTTTATACACTATAGTACTAAATATTCCCTCTAGATATGTATCTAAATCATTTGGATTGTCTTGGATGATTGGTATATTTCCAGGCATTCCTCCAAATTTCATGTAATCTAAAAAATATTCATATCTACTTTTACTTTGCTTATCTTCAAATGCACTTAAATACTCTTTGAAAGATAATGGAAGCATTTTTATTTCTATATATCTTCCTGACAATAAGGTTGCTAATTCTCCAGACAATAGATAAGCATTTGAACCTGTTATATATACATCAACATTTTTCTTTATATATAAGCTATCAACAGCTTTTTGAAATTTAGGAACATTTTGAACTTCATCTAGGAAGACATAATAATTTTTCTTAGAATCTATTTTTTTATTTACATAATCGTAAAGATCCTTGTAATTTTCAAAATTAAAGTTAGCATCCTCAAGATTAATCATTATTATCTGATTATCTTTGATACCGGTATCTTTTAAGTAATTTATAAAAAATTCAAATAATGTAGATTTACCACATCTTCTTATTCCAGTAACAACTTTGATTAAATCTTTATCTTTAAATCTTTTTAATTGTTCAAGATATTCTGTTCTTTCTATCATAGTTTTCACCTCTGATATAAGTATATATCAAAAATATCTCTAAGTCAAGTTTTGGAAAAATATTTCCAGAACTAAAATATTTTTGTGAGTTTTGGAAATAATAAATTTAAAAATAATCCCCTATATTTTATTTTTTGATTTAAGTAAGACTTTTTATCCAGAAAATTGTGTTACAATAAGGATAATGATGGAGATGATAATATGTCTAGAGCTAGTAAAGAAGAATTGAAGAATGGAAAAATATTAAATGAACTAATTCAAATGTTTATGAAAGATCCTAAAGGAGAAACCTTATTTCCTGTACTATTGTGTTTAGTTGATTCAGATCTTCAAGTACCAATGAATATGGTCTTATCTGATGAGGATATGAATAAATTAGAAAACATAAAAGAGGGAGAAGAATTCTCTTTAGATAATGAATTAAGAATGAAACCAGATTGGCTAAAAGACCCAGAAACAAATAAATTATATTTTCCTATCTTTTCCACAATAGAAGAGGCAGGAAAAGATTATATTGATCATTTTTCATGGATTAATATGGATATAGATACTTGTATAAATATGGCTGATGATAATAAAGATTGTTCTGGCTTAGTATTAAATGCTTTTTCTACACCAATTGTAATAGAAGACACAATTCTAGATGCATTAAAGGACTTACTAAAAAGAGAAAGACATGAAGAACCTATTGAATTAGATAAAGATAACATTAAAGATATTGACTTCGATAGAATTATTGCTGTTATGGTAGCTGAGGGTGGAGCTATGGGGGAACCTAATGCTTTACTTGTAGTAGATGAAAATATGAAACTATATCATTCAAACTTTGCCTTTGGAAATTTTAAACCCGAAGAACTAAAGGAAAAATTTCCAGTAGTTGCTGGATTTGACTGTCCATCTGATAAAATCAATGAATTAGACTTAGGATGGAAATGGTTTTATCTCGGGGCTGGAAATGCTCTATTAGTAAGAGATCAATATTATGAACACTTTAAAAATAGAGTTGAATCCGAGTTAGGAAAAGATTATAAAAAAGGCGAGTTATATCAAAGATGGTATGAGATTCTGCAAAAAGTTGTAATTATAAAAAAATAAAGAATTGCAAATTGAAGTGCACCCCTTAGAGTAGACAATATAAAAAAAGACCTTTTATGTTAAAATACACTTTCGAAAGGAGGTGTATTTTATTATGGCTAAAAAAGGTCAAAAATTTAGAAAATTTTCTAATGAAGAAAGAGCTGAGATTGTTGGTAAATATTTGTCGGGAAAATATGGATATAAATCATTGCTAATGAATATGGGATCAGTTGGAAAACTGTAGAATCTATGGTTAGAAAGTATAAAAAATCAGGTACAACTATTTCTAAGCAAAAAGGTCGACCAAAAGAAAAAGATTTAACAAAAGAAGATTGGAAAGAAAGATATGAAATACTAAAAAAATACCAGGCCTTCCTCA